>SXGU01066938.1_pt1 | contig 26883 bp, 18 predicted proteins | sample 3174531 | NCBI WGS metagenome assembly SXGU01 (sample SAMN11356863, study PRJNA531348) | freshwater metagenome | isolation source: freshwater sample F1-140 | place: China: Fuxian Lake, Yuxi | collected 2017-12-25 | reverse complement strand
GGCCGCCTTCATGGCCGCGCAACATTCCGGTAGAGAACGTCCATACCGGCTGCAGGCTCTTTACGTTTTTGTTGTTGATCTGGTCGAGGACACTGTAGCGCATACCGTAGTAATCGCCGCCCCAGGTAGCAAAGTTCTTGGGGTCTTTGGTGAGTGCTTCAACTTCCGAATTGGCTGAGGTGATGCATGGAGTTGCCATCACAGCAGCTACGGATGCTGCATACAGCCACTTCTCAACGGATTTTTTCATGTTTTTCCTCCTCGTAATCTGTTTGGACAGAATACATCTGTTAATGACAAGTACCGTAGAATTTCTACTTTGGGACGGATTTTATTGTAACAGCCGCCGAGCGTTTCCCGATCCCGTTGTTGAGGGAAACCCTGACTGGCTCGTCAACCCGCGTAAATTGAAGTATTTTCGGAGAAAAGTCAACCGTACGGGAAAGACTAATTCCCGATTGCCGACAGCCGGATTTTTATGACTTCATCCGGGTCTTGGCTTGATAGGCATTTGTCGGTTGAAGCACAATAAGCTGCCATCAAGACTTGGCCGCTCTTCCTGCTTGCGTCGTTGTTCCGTTGGCGTGTCTCGCAGTTCGGTCGATGCCGTTCAGTAATCGGGGGCATGCGGTTGTTTGGCAGACAAATCTGTTCATCAAATTCTGATTCCGGGTTCATTATGATTCGCCGTATCTCCTCTTTTTTGCTCTGTTGCCTGATTTTCTGCGCCACGCTGGTTGAGCCGGTCAGGGCGGGGGAAAGGGCTTTACCTGTTCAACGAATAGCCGAGGGGATCTACGTTCACCCGGGCAGACACCTGCTGCCCGATTCCGGTAACCGGGGTGAAATTGCCAATCTGGGTTTTGTGGTAGGGGAGCACTGTGTCGCTGTGATCGATACCGGGGGTAACCCCGAACAGGGGCAGGCCTTGAAGGTTGCCGTAGAGGCAACGACTCCTATTCCTGTTTGTTATGTCATCAATACGCATGTACATCCGGATCACATTTACGGCAATCTTGCGTTCAAGCAGGCGGGTGTTCATTTTGTAGGTCATCACAAACTGCCTCAGGCCATGGCGGTTCGCGCCCCCTTCTACCGCGACAAGGCGGCCAGGGCTCTGGGGTTGACACTCGAGCCCGGACATTTCATACCGCCCGATATAGTCGTTGCCGACACATTGACGCTGGATTTGGGGGGACGTACCCTGCAACTGGTAGCCCACCCTACCGCGCATACCGACAACGATTTGACCGTATTCGATCATAAAACCGGCACGCTCTGGTTGGCTGATCTGCTGTTCATGGAACACGTACCGGTGGTGGATGGTAGCCTCAATGGCTGGTTGAAGGTCATCGACACCCTGGCGACCATCCCGGCGGAAAGGGTGGTTCCCGGGCATGGTCCTGTAGTGGCTCGCTGGCCGGAAGCACTGGCGGCGGAGCGAAATTATCTCCTGGCACTTCAGCGCGAAATCAGGGCTGCGCTGGCGGCGGGTAAAACCATGGAGCAGACACTGGCCGAGACCCGGGCCGAACAATACGGGAGTTGGGACTTATTCGATGAGTTCCACCGGCGTAATGTTTCTACTGCGTTTGCAGAACTCGAGTGGGAGTGACAGCCTTACTTAAGGAATTCCAGTATGACGGACGCGCCACCCAGTACGCTCGATTCGATGCGGATACTGCCCTGGTAGGCTTCCACGATATCAGCGGTTACCGCCAGCCCTATGCCATGACCGGGTGTGGATTCATCAATCCTGACACCGCGTTGCAGGATTTTTTCTACATCGGAAGGGTGAATTCCCGGGCCGTCATCCTGAATGCTCAAGGTCAGCGAAAAGGCATCTGCGTGGGCTCCAACGATGACCCGGTTCCTGCACCATTTGAATGCATTGTCGAGCAGATTGCCGAGTACTTCCATGAGGTCAGCCTCGTCACCCCGAAAACGTAACTCAGGGTCGATCCGATTGGAAAAAATAACGTTTTTGTCCCGATAAACCTTGCAGAGTGAACTGCCGATGCGATCAATCAGAGGGGCCACCGGAACAGCCGTGGTGGTGCTGATGTCGGCAGATGTGGCTGCCCGTTGTAATTGTCGCTCGACGATTCGGGTCATTCTGATGGATTGCTCCTCCACGGTGGCACTGAGCGAGTCCGGATGATCAGAAGCACCCCGCAGAACGGCCAGAGGCGTTTTGAGGCTATGGGCCAGGTCGGCGAGCGCATTGCGGTAACGGGCCTGGCGTGCCCGCTCGTGTGAAAGCAGGGTGTTGATCTTGTCGGTCAATTGATGTACCTCGCGCGGGTAAGATCTGACCAAACTGTCCTGGCTGCCCGATTCTATGGCCTCCAGTTCGATGGTAACCCTGCGAAAGGGGCGTAATGCCCAACTCAGCAGAAGGATTTGGGTGATTCCCAGTAAAAGACCAATCCCTCCCAGTCCTCCCCAGAGCCTTTGTCGATAAAGCAAAATCTGCTCATGCAGGGGGGTCAGTTCCGACATCAGGTAGAAATTCATCGAATGTACGCCTTTTCGGGTGATTTTCTGATGTCCCAATCCGAGCAGGCCATAATCCTTGCCATCAGGCAGGCGTAATTCACGCCACTGTTGTTCTCCGGGTTGCAGGGAAAACAGGGGAGGAAGGGGTTTATTGTGCAGGGAAGGCGATGTCCAGAGTGCCTGGTTACTTGTGTTGATGCCGATGTAGGCGTAGAGACCCGAATCGGGGAGAGCCAATTGAGGCTCGGGAAGATAGGTGGGAAGTGGCATGTTGGGCTGACCATTTTCCTCGACACCGGACACTGTCAGCAGCAAGTAGATTTGGCCCAGCATGCGTTCCCTGAGGGAAAGTTTCAGGCTGGCCACGAATGCGTTGTCCAGCACGGCACCGGTCGCGACCAGAAAAGTCGCCAGTACGCCGATCGCCGTGAGACTGAGTCTGAGGTAAAGCGAACGGGTCAATCGCTAAGCCGGTAGCCGCGGCCTCTCAGTGTTTCTATGGGTTGTTGGGTGCCATCGGGATCGAGTTTGCGCCTGAGCCGTCCCACCAGTACTTCGATGACGTTGCTTTCCGGATCTGAGTCGTGAGGGTAAAGATAGTCACGCAGTTCATTTTTTGAGACCACCGTCCCCTTGCGTCTGATCATGTATTCCAGCACCTGATATTCCATTGCGGTTAGTTCAACTTCCTCGCCGTTCAATTTCACCCGTTGGGTGGTCAGACTGAAACTCAGGCGACCGCATTGCAGTTCGTTGTGTTGTGAGCCTAAAGCCCTCCGAACCAGTGCCTTGATACGGGCGGATAATTCCTCCATCTGAAATGGTTTGACCAGATAATCGTCTGCCCCTGTTTCCAGACCTTCCACACGCTCCTGCCATCGACCACGCGCAGTCAGAATCAGTATGGGCAGTGAACTGCCCCGGGCTCGTAATTGTCGGATGAGTTCAAGCCCCGGCAATCCCGGCAGACCCAAATCAACGATGGCAGCGTCCAGTGGGTATTCACTGGCAATGTAAAGACCTTCCTTGCCGTCCCTGGCCAAATCCACCCGATACCCCTCTGATTCGAGTTGCTGGCGGAGTTGTTGGCTGAGTTCTACTTCATCCTCGATGATAAGGACACGCATGAGGCGAATGAATGGGTTGTGGTTTGAATGAGCGTCTATTAAACCATGACGTTCGTCCTGAACCAAGGCAGTACTGCCGGGGACACCTGCGCTAAACGGGGCATGGGTCAGGTTCACGACTTCAGACAGCCTCTCCATGGAATAGCCCGCCTTCGGGATACTTATTCGTTCACCGGAGTGTCCAGGGCAAAATCCAGTTGTCCTGTCAGGCTGAAGTCCTTGAGGCTATTTACCCTGAGTTTCGCGTCGGAGAAGGTATACAGCTCATTGCCGATGGTCAGCAAGCGTTGAACGTAGTGATACCAGTCATAGTCGGCGGACGGGTTGTCAAGGTGGGTCACCGCCCCTTTTTTGCTGAACCCTTCTCCCAGGCTTACGTCGTAGACCTGAACGCCCTGAAAAATGCGCTGCGGCCATTCATCCGCAGAATATTCCCGGCTGGTATCGGTTTCCTCTATGGGAAATCCCAGTAGTTTGCGTTTCTTGTCAAACCAAAACGCTTTGTGGTCGTAGGCTGCCGGTGAGTAGCTGCCCTTGCCACCGATGACCAGGTTGTGGAGTTCCTCGGGGTGTACCGGATCGGTGACATCGAACAAGGACAACTTCACGCCCTTGGCGATGGGTAGCCCTCCCGTAGTCGAGGCTACGGTCTCCTGTCCCAGGCCAATCAAATGATTCTCATCGTAAGGGTGCAGATAATTGCTGAATCCCGGAATTTTCAACTCCCCCAGTAATTTGGGTTCGGCCGGGGAAGACAGATCGATGACAAACAGGGGGTCTACCTGCTCGAACGTCACCAGATAGGCGCGATTACCCATGAATCGGGCAGAGTACATGCGCTCACCCTCAGCCAGGTGTTCGAGTTTGCCCGTGACCTGCATGGTACTGTCCAGCGTGTACAAATTGCTCCACAATTTATTCTGCCAGTTCGTCTCATCCCCGTTCCAGTAATTTACCGTCGTCGCTATCCTGAAGTAACCCTGATTTTCATCCAGTGAAAACTGGTTGAGCGGGGTTCCGGGAACTTCACCGGTGTATTGAAACCGGGTTCCCCCTTCTTCGAGGGCGAATTTATAAATACGGGTGATCGCGTGTTTGCTGTTTTCCGGATAATCCGCTGCCGAGATGTAAAGGTTATTGGTCGAGGCATAAACTATGTCGCCTGCGCCGAGGTAGGACTTGAAGTCAGCAGCCTGATTGGGTTTATCGAGCTGGAAGCTACCCACCATAATATAATTGGCCTGGTCGAAACCGGGGAAATAGAAAATTCTTTTCATGGGTAAATAGGATTCCTTACCCTTATTGGCGCGACTATCACGAATGCGTGGAACAATCTGGTCGCGGGTCAGTGACAAAGAATCTGCTTTTCGTGACTTGACCGGTACGGCTGTATCCGGCAGTGGTTCAGCAACCAACGGCAAAAAATAGGGGGAGTACAAGGGATATTTTCTGCCAATCAGATAGACGACATTTCCAATCCTTCTGGAGGAAATATAAGCACCATCAAATACTATTTCACGTTCAAGCTCCGGTTTGGCCCTGTTCGCTATATTGTAAATGCGGGTAAGGGTTTGGCTTTCTCCCCTGGGATACCAGTAAGCCATTTTCAGGTCACTTGACCCGGCCGGGTTACCATCCTGTGTGACGGGAGTTGGCTCCTCCAGGTTACGCCATCCCTGTCCTATGACAACCAGACGTTCACCTTCGATGAAGAGTTCAAGCGGACTGAATCCGGATTCGAAGCGCAGTGTAGCCAGCAGTGCCAGTGTGTTGGCAGGGTAAGCCTCGATGATACGAACCTGGTTGTTTTGCAGGCTGTAGAGGTAACGACCATCCGTCTTGACCGTATCAGCTTCATCGACACCTTCGACCTGGACGTTGGTAGTGGAGTAATCGACCTGTTCAGGTGCGGCACCCAGCGGTATTGCAGCGGGTGTCGAGGAGTCGGCCATCATCACCGGGGCAATCCCTGTTTTGAGCATGCCGTAATATCCATAGCCGCCTTTATTACCCACAAGTTTTTTCAGTTGCAGCAGTGACTTTACGGTTTTGGGTTCCGGTTTTTTCTCAATTGTAACGGCGTATCCGTCATGGGGGATTGAAATAAATACTGAAAATACCAGTAGAAGACGTTTTATATGGCCGGGATCGATAAGGGTTATTGACATTGTGTTTATCCTCTGCGTTCATTATTATTACGTGAACTTATCCCGAATTCGCAGTCAAACCGGTGTCCGAAGGGGCCAAGCTTGTCCAATTCGCTTTCAGGTTACCTGTTTCGGTTTGACTGCGATAGAAAATGTAGCATTGTTAAACTGAACACCGTATGAACGGGTAAAAGGGCTTTTGCTCCCCCTTCACACCAGACAATAAACCCGTCATACTTACGACCCGTCCGGCATTAACACAGTAGAAAGCAAGGTCGGGAGTCGGTGTCCGTATGGGCAGTGCCAAACGTAAAGCGCGACGTCATTTCAATCCTATCCACAACAATTACCATTCTTCAGCAGGATGGTATCCCCACAAACACGGGACAGAGAGTATGAACAAGACCTATCCATGCTGGTTTGTAGCGGGTTGCATGTCTGTCCCTGGATTGGGTTGGGTTGTCAATAAAGGGGGGGCGGCTTGAAAATCAGAGTGCTCCTCTTGATTACGACGGTGACCCTGACAGGCCTTGTCACTTTCCCGCAGTCCATGCGGAAGTTTTTTCCCGAAACGGTTGATACCCGGCGGCTACCTGCGCCAACCCAAAAAGGGGAGAATCCGTCCGTTTTTCAACCCCGTCTCCCGCTTGACGCTGGCCATCCGGAGCCACCCGTTTCGACGTTTCAGCCAGTCGATACCACTGCGGCAGAGACTTTTGCGAAAGAAGCGAGCGGTATTTCAGGGAATGAAACTGTACACGATGACACTGCACCGTCTCGCTGGCAGCAATGGCAAACCGCCCTTTTTTCCGGTGATGTGAGACAGATCCCCATACAAGGCGGGTTGCTGGCCGAGCGTCTCAGACAGGCACCTGATCCGGCAATATATCAGGAAATGGCAATGCTTCTGAACGATCCAGGCTTGCCGCTGGCCAGCAAGAACCTCTTGATAGGGCTTTTGGGCGAAATTGCCACGGTAGAGGCAATGACGGAACTCATGCTGGTTGCGCAGCAAGGTAATGAATTTCCGCTTTACCTGGCTAGTTTGCAGGCCATTTCGCAAATGGCTGCGAATCGCTGGGGGGGGCGTTTTCACGATGAATTGTCGCCCTCCCTGGAATTGGCCTGGCAGGACATGCAAGGCCAGGATTCGGCCTATGCAGCCACGTTGGCCAAAGCCATTGCCAGTGTTGGTACCCCGGGTGGTGTGGGTATCCTGCTGGACGCGCTGACAGATCCCAGTCGTCAGGTCAATGTCGATGAAACCTTGCGACTCAAACAGAAGTCGGCTTTTGCCGCTATTCCGGAAATACGTAATCCCGCTGCTATCGAAACACTGAGTCAGCATGTCAGTGGGGATTCGTTGGGGGCACCCGGCTTTGAAGTCAGCGGATTGGCACTGGCTACCATGGGGGTACCCGAAGCGACCGAGCAATTACTCAACTGGAGCGAGACAGCACCCGCAGCGGCAGCCAGTCGCATTGAAGACTGGTTTTCAAAAGTTCAGGATTCGGCCTCGGTCGATATGTTATTGGCCCGTCAATCAACACTCAATTTTCAAAGTGCCGAGGTTGAGTCCGCTTTCGACCAGGCGTTGAACTACCTGAATCCTCCACTGGATGACTTAACCACCCCCATACCTACAGACAGTCAGGGTAATGGATATGATTCGGCAATTGTCCCGTTTCACCTGCCAATTGACATGGGCTTGAACGACGAAGGTTTTGCCGTAAACAGTGGCATGGATAACGACGGATTCAACCCGCTGGATCAGGTCTTGCGCAGCGACACCATCCAGGCACATCCGCGTAAAAAACGCAGGGATAAGCTTCTAAAACCACGATCTTGAGGGCGGCTCGCGGCCACGTATCGCCCAGGTATCCCGTCTTCGGTCACGATATGCTATAAAACAGGGTCGTTTGTTACGTTATCATTTCCAGCTCAGCGGGGCAGACATCGCCCCCTTAAGTTGGCGGAGAAAAAAGAACGACGGACACTCTCACTCGGGAAATTGTCATTTACGACATTCATCCATTCCACTTCATCAAGTATGGAATTCCAATGACGCAGAAAAAAAACAACGTGACTACAACGCGCATATTGCCTGTTGCCCTGTATTTGTCCTCCATGATTTTGATTCCGGCATTGTCGGGGTGCGATGGTGGAGGGTCGGGTAAAGGCATGCAAATGGCCGGGCCGGCCAGTACGGCATCCTCCCTGACCGGGATGGTGAAAAACCAGCACGGTCCCTTGTACAACGCACGTATCGAAGTGCGTGACAGCGGTGATCAGGTCGTTGCAACGACTCAACTGGATGGACGTTCCGAATACTATGCCGTTACCGTACCTGCCGGCACCCGCTATCCCATCGTACTCGTAGCGACTCCGCCTGAAGGTTCCCTGATGGAACCTGTCAAGGCAGTAGTTAACAGTCCTTTGGCTGATAGTATGGACATCTCCGATGTTTCCACACTGGTAGTGGATATGGCCCTCTCGATGGGTGGGTTGACTGAAGCAAACATCGCCAAGGCATCCGGTGGAGCCATCGGGCTCAGACAGCGACAGGGTGTCAGTGCGGCCTCGGGGGGGGGTGGTGCAGGAGCGGGTCAGAGTGGCGGTGGCGTAGGACATGGTGGGCATGGTGGTCATGATATGACCGGCATGGGCGGAGCCAGTCCGAACAACCCGGATGAAAGCAGTTCATCTTCCCCTCATGAGTCCATGAAACACTGACCTGCCTTTTCAGGGTGCATTGGTACAGCGGGTTTCGCCATGATCGAATGTCCAGATCGGGGATTCGCTGTGGAGAACCCGTGCTTGTACCAATCACCCTGCCTGTGCCGGAACGGTTCACCGTTTTTCTTGCCCTTTCGAGTATCAACCGTCACTGAATCATGTCGATAGTTCGTTTTCTGTTGCGCTGGGCTGGTTTGAGTCCTGCGAGCGGTTTACTGGTGCTGGTACTCGGGTTGTTCTGGTATGTTTACGAAGCGGTATTTGCCAGACCCGGAATGACTTATATGGGAATACCGGTTGCCGTGGACTGGAAGCAACCCCTGACCTGGGCCCGGGTGTTTCGCAATGAGGGTTTTATGGTGGGTTACTCCGAGTTGAGGGGAAATCCACTCTGGGTCACTTACCTGCTGTCTCCCCCACCCGTTAATGCGCCTCACTGGCCCCGTCCATCCCGTTTCAGCATGGATTGGCGGAGCCTCACCCGTATTGATCATGAAGATTTCAGTAACAGTGGTTACGACAGGGGGCATCTTGCACCGAATCACGCGATCAGTGTGCTTTATGGTCGTTCTGCCCAGTTTCAGACATTCCTGATGACCAACATCAGTCCACAACGTCCGGATCTCAACCGTAAAGTCTGGGAACGACTTGAGGAAGTCGAACTGGATCGTTTGGCTTCCCGTTTTGGCAAGCTTTGGGTGATTACAGGCCCGGTGTTTGACTGGAAAATGGAACGTTTATCCTCGGCCTTCAGAGTGGAAATTCCAGACAGTTTCTACAAGATATACGCCATCCCCAACAACGACAGCAGTAAAATCAGGTTGTTGGCTTTCCTGATCCCGCAATCCGTGCGGGGAAATGAGCCTTTGATTCAATACCTGACAACGGTCGATCAGGTCGAGGTAAAGACAGGGCTTGATTTTTTTGCTGATCTCGATGACTCGATCGAAGCTAAACTGGAAGCAGGGCAGCAGGATATCCGGGAGTGGCAGGTAGAAACCTGGTCGGCTTTGCCGGGTCGTTACAGTGGGCAAAGACCAGTGACTGCGACTCGACATCATGCAAACCGTAATGATTCGGAAAAGTAGGGGTCGTAACGACCACCGCAAACCGGGATACCATTGAAGTCAGTACCCGGTACGGATCGGGGCGGGATGTCTACAGAAGCTTGAATAAGTAGCAGTGGGAGAGGTATTCCTCGTCCTAAGGGTTGGGTAGAAATCCCGTCTTCTGCCAGTATCCAATGTACGACTTAACCATGTCCTGGTCGATTGCGGGACATCGAAAGTCATCCGCTGAAAAAAGCTTGAGCAATTCGCCATTATCAAAGCGAGGGCGAGTATGAAACAGATAATGCAGGCCAGTGAAGGCTAGCAGGATTCCCGCAAAAAATTCACGGTCAGGCATACCCTGGCCTGCGCGGTTTCTGACTTCGCGACGCCATTGATCATAGGTGGTGCACTTGAGGTCATAACCGTGCCGGGAAAAATACGCCATGAGTTTCAACCAGTGAATGGGGTACGGGTTGAATAGATGTACCGATTTTCCCCAGACATCGGATTTTCTTGAGAGACTGAATACAGTCCTGCTGACGTAATCAACCGGCACCCAGGTGACTTCCAGATCCCAGTCCGGGTAACATCCCATCAGAATGCAACAGCGTATCAGTTGTGGAAGTATCTCGCTGGTATCATTCAAAGCTCCGGTCTCGCTGTGACCCATGATGCGGGTAGGTCGGTAGATGACGGCTGGTAACCCACGATCCTGGGCCCTGCCAACCAGACGATCTGCGACCCATTTGCTCTTGCCATAGTCACCCTTGATGCTGGCATCAAATTTTGGTTCATCCGTTTCATGGAGGATTTTACCGGCAGGATGGGCATCGCTATAAAATACCGCGATACTGGATATGAAATGCAGGGGTTTCGTGCTACCGATAGAGGCCATACGGAGCGCCTCCACCACACCGTTTACATTGACCGCTTTCAGTTTTGCGTAGGGATGACCCATATTGATGGAACCTGCGCTGTGACATATCAAATCAACCCGCTCGGCCCAGTCGATAAATCGTTTTTCACCCAATCCATAATCCTGCTGCGATACGTCTCCGGCTAGAGCGATCAACCGCTCAGACCATGATTCACTCCATAGCCCGTAAGCTTTGAGATGCCCCGTAATACGCTGTCGCGCCTCCTCCTCATCTCGTCCCCTTATCAGGCAGACAACATTGGCTTCGCTATTCTTCAACCACTCGACCAACAGGAATACGCCTAATAAGCCTGTAGACCCGGTAAGAAAAACGTTTCTTGGATTCAGTGCGTGGGGATTGAGTGGTTGTGAAAAAAGTATATCCTCGCCCAGCATGATTTCATGTTCGAAATCGGGCTGGCCGAACTTATCCAGTATGACTAGCGATTCGTTCATGTAGTCAAGCGATATCAGGTTAGTGAGTACTCAACTTCGCGTCGAGCAATGACACGCGCCAAGGCATCGAGGCTGGCAAATGAGTCGAGTGAAAGATCATCTTCTGCAAAATGAAATGCAAACCGGTGTTCGACCGCCACGATCAAGTCGACGACCATGATGGAGTCAAGTCCCAGTCCACCGTCGAGTAAAGGGCTGGTGGCTTCCAGGTTTTGGGTCTCCAGATCGGGTTTTATTTTCTCGGCGATGATATTTTTCAATATCTCGATGATTTGTGGATTACTGGTTGAGTCTGACATGTCTGAAAATCCGCAATTACAAAAGTTAGGTAAGAGTTTGATGGTTACCTGTCCGGTATCTTGTCAATAATAATTGACCGATTGCTTGACGAGGCCCGGTTTGTACCAGGCCGTACCGCTTGGGTAGCGCAGTATTTTATTCAGGATCCTATCTTTAGGTCAGGATACAGATGAAGGCAAAAGATAATCCACCATTTACTCATTGCTACTCACTTGTCCCGCTTTGTACCGATAGCCACATGTTGCAACGTTCGGAAAAGCCGACAGACTCACCGGGCTATCTGCATCATAGCAGGATCATGTAGCAAGGTGAGGTGGCTCCGGGTTGTTTCCTGAATGAATCATGAGGTTTTTGCCATGATGGCACTCATCTTCCTGAGCATCGGAGTGACTACTGGAATGGTTAGCATGGTGCTGCCTATGGCCATCAGTAGCAGGGCCGTAAAGGTTTCGCTGGTAATGATTCCTTTATCAAGCAGAATATTGGCAAAGATGATCATGATGAGGGCTTTGGTTTGCAACAACCAGCCAATTAATGAAGCTTCGCCCCGCTGCCAGCCCAGAATGAGCCCGGCCATCTTGATGCCAAGTAATTTACCGGATACCGATGCCAACAAAAGACCTGCCGCCACCAGAAATACGGCATAGCCGCCCATTTCCCAATTGGTTCGCAGACCTGTGCTCAGGAAGAAAACCGGCATCACCAGCATCAGCACGTTATGACGGAAAAAATCCATCTGCTTTTGGTCGAACCACTCGTGATCCAGCACGGCACCGGCGATAAATGCACCGACCATGAAATGCAGACCGGCCCAGTCGGCGGCAAATCCACAAACCGCCAGCCAGATCAAGCCGGCATACCAGCGGTCACGATAGGGCAATTTGACCATCAGTTTACGAACGCCAAAGGCGGCTGCGGTATAACCCATCAGGAAATAAAACTGGTGTTCCAGGCGATCCCAGTCCATCATGATAATCGCCAGCACGGCCCAGATGGCAATATCATCCAGGCTGGCATAGCGCAGAATGCGCTGACCTATGGGGCGACGCAATATTTCCAGTTTCTCCATGAATAGCATGAGTATGGGAAGTGCCGTGACGGCGCAGGCCATACCGACTCCAAAAACGAATTGCCAGTTTTGGGCTTTAGGCCCCATCCAGCCGGGATACATTGCCAGTCCCCCCGCGACCAGACTTCCCAGGATTAGCGGCGAGCCGAGTGCCAAACCGGCAGTAATACCGGTTTCCCGGCGATTTTTCCAGGCTTGCTTGATGTCCAGTTCAATGCCGGCAATCCAGACGAACGCCATGACTGCCCACCAGGCAATGCCGTTCAATGATTGAATCACCTGGGGATTGAAAACAAATTTATAGACTTCCGGATAGTGGGCACCCAGTACGCCCGGTCCTAACAGGATGCCGCAAATAATCTGTACCACGACCAGTGGGGCGTAATAATCTGTATTACCCACTCGCCAGATTAAGTAAGGCACGGTGAATATAAGGGACATTGCGATAAGAAAAATTTCGCTTGTTGACATAATATAGACCTCAGTAATAATTTGTGTAGGGGTTGCCAAGCGTGTGTAACTACAGGCTACCGGTTTCAACCGGGACACCGCTCCCGTAGCGTGAATTTCAGTTGGTAAAACTGTTACTACCCATCGTCTGTCACTTGTCCCGTTTCAAGCGGGATGGCAATGCGTGGATACGTACCAGTCCAGACCGGAAATCCAGATTTTCAAAGAATTGGTGTAGCGTTGCACCGATAACAAGCCCACCGGTATATTCCCCATATAACGACAGGCTACGGAGTGCTGTGGCAATCTGACCCTGCTTGAGGTGATATCCCGTCATGATACAAGCCGGCAACAAACTTGCCAATCCGGCACTGGCAACGACGACATTGATTCTGATCGGATGATTCCATAAAACACTCAGCGCAAGCCCAAGGCCGGTAGCCAGATAGAAGTCCATCCAGTCTGGATTATATTTACTGATAATGCTAGCCTGTATTATGACATCCGGGTGGTACAAGAAAAAAATATACCCTGTGTCAAATAACAAGACGGTATAATACAGTAGGGGTATGCACTGTTTCCATTTAACGGATACAGCACAAACCGCGACTGCCATGGGAAACCCTACCTTGCTGGCAAAAACCAGCAATATCGTATCGTTAACGAAACCCCAACAACACGTCAATCCGCACAGCACAAGTAGTCCGGTGCGCAGAAAAAAACCCAAATCATCGATAACTCCAAACCGGTGTATGGTATGGATCATGTTCTGGTTTCAATGGCTTTTTTGGTCATGATAATGAGAACCAGCAGGAAGGCTGGAATGCCTGATAAGGCCGTCAGGGTAAAAAAGGTTGGATAACCGTACTGTTCCACCACTACACCGGAAAAACCGCCTATAGCCTGGGCTGGTAGCGTCATCAGTGAACTGAACAGGGAGTATTGGGTGGCGGTATAAGCCGTGCTGGTCAGGGCAGACAAATAAGCAATCAATGCTGATGTAGCCATGCCTGCACAAAAGTTATCCATGCTGACAGCCAAGGCCAGCCAATTATAATCTCCAGGATGAGACGAAAGGGCTACGAACAGCAGATTGGTCATGGCCGTCAGTACTGCCCCTGCAAGCAAGGGCCGAAAAATCCCGAATTTCAGGACAAAGGTTCCACCCAGCGTAGCTCCGGTAACTGCCATGACGAAGCTAAAATATTGATTGACTTCAGCGATTTGTGGCTTGGTATAACCCAGGCTCAGATAATAAGGATTTGCCATGACACTGGCTGTAATATCGCAAATCTTGTATGCACCAATCAATAGCAAAATAATCCAGGCAAGTTTTCCCTTGCGCTGGAAAAATTCATGAAACGGACTGACAACCGATTCAATCAGGTTCGCCAGAAAGCCATCATTTTTTTCATCTGACCGGGCCATTCCAAACCGGGTTTTAAGGGCCTGTTCCAGTTGTTTTTCCTGAAGGTGGGGACTGCGCCGAGGCTCCTGCAAAAATAATACGGTGAGTGGGCCTGCCAACATGACACCCGCCATCACGAAATACGATATCTGCCAGCCAAAATATTCTGCCAGGTAAAAGGCGGCGACCGTACCGGTCAGCATGGAGATACGAAAGCCCATCACATAGGCCGCTGCCATGGCTCCCTGGTATTCGGGGCTGAGCGTTTCCACCCGGTAAGCATCAATTGCCACATCTTGGGTTGCCGAACAAAAAGCGACCCAGAGGGTTAATCCGAGCAAGGTCATGATATCGTGATCCGGTGCGATCAGGCTCATGCCTGCCAATCCCGCTATAACTCCTAATTGAGCCAGAAATATCCAACTGCGTCGGTGACCGAGTTTTTTTTGCAGTATGGGTAGTTCAATGCGATCTATTATTATAGACCATAATACACGGAGCGAATAGGTCAGCCCGACCCAGCTAAAATACCCGATAACCGATTTTTCAACGCCTGCCTCCATCAGCCAGGCTGAAAGGGTGGAGAATAGCAATATGTAGGGCAATCCTGAACTGAAACCCAGTAAAATGACGGTCAATACCGCAGGACGGGTATAGATTGAAAATACTTGTAACCAGCCCTGATTTTTTTCAGCAGGCTCAGAGACGGGTTTTCTTGTTTGATAAACGCTGCGTGACCTGGACATGAGACAGCATCAAACGAGGGTATGGGTGGCAAACTCGAGTTCCATTCCCAGTGTTTGATGAATAATTTTTGTATGGTAAGACTTGTCGTGGCGATTAATTACCGGTTTGGCATACGCCAGACGATAATCAGTCCGGTTGAGGGCCAACTGCAAAAAATGCTCGTGAATTTCATCTACCCGGGTTGCGGATTCTACATCAATCGCATAATGCCAGATGATATCCTGACTGAAGGAATCAGTGACTGCCAGGTTGTTATACCGTATCTGATCTGGCACTGGACGGGCAATATCGAACAACTCCATCATCAGTTTTCGATGTTCGATCTCTAACCAGACACACAGGATTTCCACGTTGGCGCCTACCCGGTTTTTAAGGGCCTGCGACGAAGGAAATCGGGTCGTCTGCAGGAGCGTGACAGGGCTGTCCATCCGTTCGCTCAGTTCCAATGTCCAGTTACCTGTTTGATTCAACCATAAATCAAGTGGGGTATAGGTTTCCAGTCCCATATGATTCAGGCGGTGGGTCTGATTATTCTTCATGAATCCGGGTAGGTTTGTAAAATCCTGCCCGAAAAACTTGCGCAGTGCCTGATCCACATCGAATGTCAATATCTGCGTGAGAGCGTAATGCATTCTTGCCAGATCACAATACAGCACTCTCCTGAGCAGGGCAGGATCATTGATATCCTTCTGTGCCAGCGCGTCCCAGCAGGCTGCGTTTATTTTGGTCAGCCCCCATTCCGGTATACCTTTGTTCTGGCTCGATAAATACTCGGTCACGGCAGGCATTTTATGATCTGGATTATACATGGTATTTACTCCCCGGTCAGTGCCAATAAAGTTTGACGGTCTATTTTTCCACTCGGTAACAAGGGTAAAGAATCCAGGAGATGGATTTGATCAGGAACAGCATGGCGGGGCATGATTTGCAGTATGGCTCGACGTATCCATTCGATATCGAGCGATATTCCTGGTTCCGGTTGGCAGAAGGCTACGATCTGCTGCCCTTGTATGCGTTCCAGTTGTTGAGTAGCCAACACTGTCACTGCGGCAATCCCCGGTATCGTACCTACCAGGCGTTCTATATCTGCCAGTAATATCAGATACCCGCTGCGATTAAGGCTGTCATCGGCCCGACCCAGTACTTCGATAAAACCATTGCCGAGTCTACGACCAATGTCTCCGGTCCGATGCCATTCATTGGCCTGATTGATCCATATTCCGTCCTCATTCATATAACCCAGATATCCGTATGGATGGCGACAATATAGTTCTGCAATCTCGCTGTTCCGTGTTTCCATGCGTAATTCGACTCCAGGCATGGGAGTACCGATGGTTGACAAGCGCAGGTCAAACGAATCATCCGGGTTACAGGCAGCAATGGCCCCCATTTCCGAGCTGCCATACTGGTTAACCAGACGCCCACCACAAAGGGGATCGAAGGCCCGGAATAAATCATCCCGGAAGCGCTGCCCTGAGACGACCATTATTTTGTAGGTCGTACTGGTACGCTTGCCTTGTAACAGCATTTCCACCAGATTGGGTGTTACAAATGCTATAGTAGGTTTGAAACGGCGCTCCCGATCCAGATATTTAAGTAGGTTGGTATTCTGCTGTAAATCAATGGAAGCCCCTGCCAGCACCGCCGGTAAAAACTCGGCACCCATGCCGTACATGTGAAAAATGGGAACCGGGATGGTGGCTCTGTCGTCAGCTGTGAAGCCGTATTTACGACGCACGTTATCGGCGTTATTCAGCAGACCCTCATGCGAATGTACCACCAGTTTTGCAGCCCCCATACTTCCTGAGGTTCGCAGAAACAGCCGACCACGGGTTTCCTCCACCGGCAGCAAGGTCTCATTGTTCCGAGGCACACAATCCTCGACAGCCAGATAGAGGGAAGGGTCATCCCTCCAGTGTGCCAGGTGCTCCCGGGCAACCGGTAATACCCGGATGCGACGAGTACAGAAGTGGGGTATGGGCTTGAGTTGTGAGGTTTCCTCCCCTTTTTCCGAGGGTGGCAGTAACACGAAGCCTTGTTGTCTTTGCAACATCAGTAGCAATGAAAGGGCACCAGGAACCGAAGTATTGCATTCCAGTGCAATGCAATCACTGGCAGAAACATTCAGGTTGGACAAATACTGATTAAGTATATCCAGCAGGCGAGGAATATCCGGATACTGACAGGTTATCTGTCCGTCGGTCAGATAATGATCCGACAGGGCAGGGTTTGCGGCGATTCGATCGAGAATATCGGAAAAAAACATTGGAGTATCACCAAAAATTCTGAAAATACGATAAAAATACTATTTTTATAAATGCAGGCTAACATCCTGACAAGGCCAGGATGTTAGCCTGCGGTGAACACTCGCCAAAAGCAGGCCTAGTTTTCACATCAGGGAGCATGCAGCTTCGTAGCTTACATCAGGCGGCTGCTTTTAGTTTTTGATCGGGGGCAATATCTTCCAGCTTACGCTTACAGGTTTCTACTCCGAAAACAGCGACCAGAATAATAGCCAACGTCATCGGTATGGCACCGATTAAAGCCACTGTGGTTATGGACGGGGTTGCTACGCCGAACGAAACCAGGGCAATAACCAATACGCCCCCTGTTTTACTGGCTCCTGCAGCAAATCCGGTTCCCCGAGCGCGAATGCGGGTAGCATAAATCTCTGAGCTATACACCGAAAGTACCGCGACTACAGAACTGATGCCCCAGATAGGTACAATCAGCAAGGCATACAGCAAGTTACGGTTTTGAGCGATGGCATCACCGGCAGCGACAAAGCCAAACAAGGCTGCTGAGGTCAGCAAGCCCAAGATAATAATGGTTTTCTTGCTACTCCAGAAACCATACATCCAGGCGATGACAAATGTCAGTGGGAAACCCATTAGCGCAGCATTACGGAGAATGGCATCGGCTTCGGTAAAGCCCATTTTTCTGAGATTGGTTGGAATCCAGAGATTGAAGCCGAACATGACCAGACCTGAACCAATGGCCAACATGCCGACCAATAAGGTAAAGCCTAGATTATCGCGGTTGAAGAGTTGTTGCCATTTGCCCTTATCGGGTGTTTGCGTGCGGGCTTCTTTTTCGGGTAGCTGTACGATGGATGCGCCATAGCGGCCCATAACGGCATAGGCTTCATCTTCCTGGCCATTCACCAGTAAAAAACGTGGGGATTCGGGTATCCAGCGGTTCAACAGGATGAACAAGACGCCAGTAGGCATTCCGATCAGCCAGAGAATACGCCAGCTATAAATCGGTACCAGTTCTGCAGATAACCAACTGGTTAATACGTAGGCCCCGGCGATGTCGGCCCCTACCAGGATCATCAGCCAGCCTCGATGCCGGGCCGGGATGGTTTCAGCCAGTAAGGCATAACAAATAGGCAACATGCCACCGACAGCCAGTCCCATAATGAAACACATGACCAGATTCCCCTCAAAACTCGGCATGGCACCGCAGATTGAAGTTGCAATGAAACCGATGCCTGCATAGAGAATTGAGGCGCGTCGACCAATTCTGTCACCCAGCCAACCCCAGATAAACGAACCCAGTACAGTTCCGGTGATTCCAGTCAAGGCTATCCATACAGCAGGCAGGGTACCATTTGGATTAAGAGGGGATTTGAGCCCATACTCAGTTGTCATACCAGGCATGACGAAGGCCAGCGAAGTGGGTTTCATGATGTCGATGGTCACTGCCAGTGCCATGGCTAGAAGCAGGCTGACATGGGTCATGTTCAGACGGGCATCGTCCATCGTACTGATGCGAATTTTGGCTGCCTTGTTCGCTTTCTCGGCCCCTGCGCGAGGATACAAGCCATACAGGCTGGCAATCATGCCAACCACAATCGCTACCATGCCGGTTACCATGGTGTCATCCATGGGCATTCCAACCATTTTGAAACCTACGTCACGAGCCATCCAGTACATGGGGAGATGAGCAGTAACGCCCGCTGTTACAGCGATAACGCCAAGCCAGAATGCAATCGGGTGGTGAAATGAAACTCCACCCAAACGCAGAGGTTTTTCAGGATTTTTCAGATTTTCTTTTCTAGTCATATTTCTATACCTCGGGAAGAAAAATGGATGACTACTGATTAGTAGATAGGGCTTGGATGGACAGTTGATCTGACACACGGGCCCGTATGGGGAAATACTCTTATATCGACAGGTTGAACTCGAGAAAGCCAAAATCGGCATCGTTTTTCAACTGATAGATACTGCGCGTCACGTCATCCCCAAAAGCGTGGGCGTAGTAAAAACTCCAGGATAATTCTTTTGTCATATTATGAGTGAAGGTCAGATCAACCATTTCACCCACACTACCATTACCTCCTGATGCACGACCAAAGTAACCCCAACTGCCCACCCGGGATGTCGCTCCAGCCCCACCATAAAACAGGTCTTCTTCGTTGGTAAGGGCCAGATAATGAAAATCCACGCCGACCTTCGTGGTAGCCGTCGGTGCGACATTCAGTTGCACGAAGGCGTCCTGAATATTCATCATGTTGAAATAGGGGAACTTGGCATAGGCACGAACGGTGGGAAGTACCTGGAAGAATGTTTCATGCGTACCGTCGCCCGGGTTTGAATCACCAGAGCCCCTGTAGTAAATAGCCCTGATCCAGGGTTTGAGAGGAACTTGTGTCCACTGGTAACCGACCTCGGCATCCACTGCATAGGCCTGATGATCCAGGTTGCCCCAGTCACCGAATTGATAAGCCCCCCAAAGCAAGGCATCTACTGCACCATTGCCCATTGGTTGGACTGACAGCAGGTGAGTACCCACAGTATGAATCTGCAGGTTCTGGCGACTCATCGGTAGCCTTGCGGCAACAGGACGATTATCTACCGGGGCGATATTACGCTCATCACCGTAATAAACATAAAACAAACGTTGTTCTGTTCCGGGTAACCAGGCATCGCGTTTACTGGTCAGGGCAGCGTAGAACAGGTCTACCTTACTGATCTCCTGCTGGGCATTGATATTGAACCCTCCCTGGGTGGGATGGGTGGCATCCAGTTTGATGTTATAGGACGGCTGGTCGTAAACCAGGGAGAAGCCGTCAAAACTGCGGTTAATATGGGTAAAATCAAAGGGACCGATCAGGCGTTGCGAGACTCGAGAGGTTTTAAGGCCATCAAATTTTGCATCGCCGGTTTTATATTCCAGACCTTCCATGATTTCAAAGCGTCCCGCCTTGAAAGCACCACCAGGCAATCCCCAGGGGGCCGTTTTTATATTGACATAGGCCTGACGAAGAAATACCTGTCCCGGATCGACTCCGCCACTGTCGCGGAAGTAGGCCCCACCCAAACCGAGAGGGCCTACCGGTGGACCGGCAAAGGTTCCGTCAGCCATACCATACAAACCGGAGTATTGGCCTTGAACAAAGCCATCCACATAAGGGGTTGTCAGGGCAACACCAATGCGGGCACGCAAGGCGCCGAAAGCATAGTCGTTGTTATTGGCTGTAATACCCCGGGCTGGATCTAGGGCAGGTTTGAATACATCATACGCTTCATAGCGGCCCCGCAACTCACCTGTTATCCGTAAATAGTCGTTGATTTGACCCAATGGAGTCGCTTCCCCTGCCAAAATCGGTGATGATACCTGTAGAAGCACCGATGAGATCCCGACCGACATGAGGGAGATAAAGTTTTTTTCGATTCGTTTTATACAGGATATTTGCCAAGGCAGTGATGCTGGAAAATTGATGGTTTTCATGGGGGAATCTTCCTCATGGTTTTTGGGCATACCGGGGAAAACATGGTAATTCACCAATTCCGCCCCGGCATAGTCGAAAAGCCTGATGCCGTGTCACATCTTGAAAGAATGGCACCGGTTTTTGCTCAAGAAGGAATCAAGGTCAACAGCAGTGACCTGGGGATCTTCTGGCTTCAGGGAGCAGCGCTGCAAACCATGGTTCAAGGTACGCGGATCGTCTTTTTCCCAGAAAATGAAACCATGGCGTTCAGGATCCACACAGAAATGGTCTTCCGGGAAGCGGGTATTGGTTACATTGACCACGCTATTCAGAAAATTCAGCAGCATGTTCCGGGGTTTAATATTCGCTAGATCGCCATCGATGAGATCGCAGGCCGGATCGAAACGGACAACAGTACTGCTTCGGGTGTTGCTGCCCTGAATAAATTCACCATTCTCATACAAGCGGAAGACTGGATGCAGGTAAGACACGCAACCCGTACGTTCCTGTGAATCGTTCAGGCGAATGAAATTTAGCGTATCCTTGAAGCCGTTTTCGAACTTCTCAAACCCTAGTTCCAGTGTCAGAACGATAATGCGTTTTTTGGCAAACTCGGAATCCTTGAGAACGTATTCAACCGGTAATTCATAATAGAGATCCGCTTTGCCGTCTTCGAGCACTAGTACATCGGACATCAATCCAAACAATTGATAGAGTGCCGAGGTTGTACTGAACCGTGTAATCAGATGCGTGCCCAGTGCCTGCAGGTCATCCTCGTTTTTCAGATCAAAATGTTCGCCGGGGAAAGGAACATCATGGTACCGGTTCTGGATGATATTGAAGGCTGAACGGACGCAATAACGGAAGCCGTGAATCAGACCCGAAGTGGTTTTCTTGTCGCGTGATGCCATGGGGGCACCGATGTAGAACAGATCCGGTGAGCTTTCCCAGGCGGAGTTAAGTTCCGGATATTTGTTCTTCGGACACATGCGGGGTGCAATATCCTCTGCAAACAGCATGGGATCAGCGTAGCGGAATCCGGTGGCATAGATCACATGATCGACTTCAAACCAGCCAAAAGCTGTTCCCGGGGTTTTCCAGTGGGGTAGTTCCTCCTCAAAATAGACCTGGAAGGTTCCGTCCTGCTGTTTGACCAGTTTGGTCATTGAACTACCCGTAACCGTATGCAGTGCCTTGAGTTGTACCATGTCAAGAATGGTATCGTTAATGGCACGTAAATCACCACTGAAATGGCTGTTCCAGGAATGGTGGACCAGATTATTGCCGATCATTATGAAAACGATAGCTGCATGGCCGGCAATATCATTCGCAGCTTCAAATGCCGAATTGCCACAGCCTAGTATAACTACTCTTTTGTTCTTGAAGCGTTCCGGATTGGTATCATAATCAGCGTAACTTTCGGCCAGTTCGATACCCTCGATTTCAGGTGTGACGGGCTTGACGGCCCCAGTTGCCATGATCAGTCGCTGACAACGATATTCACTACCGTCAGCAGTAGTCAGCACAAAGTGCTTTTCACCCTCGGCTTGACGACATATTTTGACGATGCTGGTATTGTACTGAATATTAAGTTCGAACCTTTTTGAAAAATCCTCAAGATATCGAACCAGATCTTTTCTGTCCGGGTATAACTCATCACTATAGTCAGTAAAGCGATGCGAGTAGTCGTAGGTAAGGAGTGAGTTCCAGTCATGCCTTAGGTTATATTCCGGCTCCGGATACAGGTTATGTTTTTTGTTTAGCGATAGAAGGGTATCATGACGCGGATATTGCCGATAAAAAGCAGCGACCCCATTGGTTTTCTCGAGGATGAGGTAATCATGCCCGGCCTGCTCCATGAAGTAACCCATTTGCAGACCGCCTGGGCCTGCGCCGATGATGATGTAGTCGTGATAAGTCATACGCGTATTCAGTTGACAGTGTCAGAAAATCACTGATTAAGTGCTTAGTATTCAGGAACAGTTTTACTTTACATCCAACGGACCCAGAGGGATGGCAGAACCGTCGGGATTCAGTTTGGGTCGTTGCAGGCCATGGTTTTTGATTCTTGGATCATCTGGTGACCAGGGTCTGAAACCACCGCGGGATTCGTCGGTTGTGAAATGATCGAGTGGGTATACCGTATCAGTTACCCTGACAATATCATTGATAAAATTTAACAGGGTATTACGCGGCTTGATGTTTGACAAATCACCATCAATCAGATCGGCTAACTTGTCAAATCGGGTCACAATCGAGCTACGGGTATTACCGCCCTTGATGTATTCTCCCTGATCATACAACCGAAACGCAGGATGTACAAAAGCTACATTGGCCGGTGTTTGAGGATCGTTTCGACGTACAAAGTTGAGGGAATCCTCAAAGCCGTTTTCAAAAGTATTAAAGCCGAGTTCCAATGTGAAAACAATGATTTTTTGGCATGCAAAACGTGAATCCCGTACGGCATAGGTAACGGGTAATTCATATACCAGTTCCACTGTACCATCATCATTCAGCACCAAGACATCACACAGGGTACCGTAGAGTTGATACAGTGCCGAGGTGTTGCTGATACGGGTAATGAGATGATCACCCAGCTTTTGCAGGTCTTCCTCGTTTTTCAGGCTGAACTTGTCGCTGGGCAGTGGAACCTGATGATATTTTTCATCGAGGATTCTAAACAGGGTACGGGTGTTGTAGCGGAATCCGTGTATAAACCCGGAGGCAGACTTCTTGTCACGGGCTGCCATGTTGGTTCCTATGCAATACATGTCTGGTGTGGAGGTTTCCCAGTTGGAATCCAGAACAGGGTATTTCATGGCAGCATCCATTTCTGGCGCGATATCTTCGGCAAACATTTTGGGTTCCGCATACTTGAACCCGGTTGCTCGAATAACATGATCCACTTCGAACCAGCCATAACTGGTACCCGGAGTTTTCCAATGGGGAAGTTCTTCGGTGTAATGAACCTGCAGGCTACCGTCGTCCTGTTTGACCAGTTTGGTCAGGGTGGTTCCTGTCACTGTATGCATGGCCTTCAATTGGAACATATCGAGGATGCTGTTGTTGAACGATCTGAGGTCACCGACGAAGTGACTGTTCCAGGCATGGCGAATGAACCGGTTGCCGATCATGACGAAGACTACGGCTGCCTTGCCTTGCAATTCGGTGGCGACTTCGAAGGCCGAGTTGCCACGACCCAGGATGACGACGCGCTTGTTAGTGTAGCGCTCGGTATTGGGCTGATAATCTTCAAACCCTTCGGCAAGCTCTATTCCTTCGACATCGGGTATATTCGGTTTCAGTGGGCCCGTAGCCAGAATAAGCCGTTTGCAATGATAGTCGTTGCCATTCCTGTCCGTCAGCTTGAAGAGTCTGTCGCCATCTGGTTGTCGGGATACCATGCGGATATCCGTGTTATATCGAATCCTGATGCCGAACTTCTGGACATAATCATTGATATACTTAACCAGTATCTTGTTACTGGGGTATAGATCCTGAGTGTAATCCGTAAACTGGTGTGAAAAGTCATCCGTAAGCAGGGAATTCCAGTCGTGGCGAAGGTTGAACTCTTTTTCCGGAAAAAAGTTGTATACTTTATTGAGGGAAATAAGGGTGCCGTGTCTGGGGTATTGTTCGAAGAAGGATCCGGCAACAGCGTTCCGCTCCAGGATAAGGTAATCCCGCCCTGATTTTTCCATGAAATAACCCATTTGCACACCGGCAGGGCCTGCACCAAGGATGATATATTCGTGGTAGTTCATACTCTCACTAAGGTTGGTTTGGATGATGAAAAATGATGCTTCAAACCCGGGGGAGCACAGCGTTGTCATGCCAACCCTGGAAGGGCTCGAAGAATCGCGAGCAAAACGGGGATACCGTAAATATCAGTTTTCCCATGGCGGTTACTGCTACAGGGAGGGGGGCTTAATGACAAATTGCATCAGCCCAACCGCAACAGAAACCTTGGGACTTCTTGTCAACGGCACCGTCTTGCCCAAAGGCTTGCCGCGAACGCGGGCCTTGTGTCATGAGCCGGATTAGCGTTTCTCCGGAAACGAACAATCTTCCCGGTTTCAATCCGGGCGAGCCCATACGATGGTGAAGTCTACATCAGCGTTATGACTTTTTGTGTTGATGTAAGAAAATGTAAGATATCTGCCTGGCTACGCAAGTCGGGATCACGAGAATTCGGTGGATCAGGTTCGTGTAGCCTGGTTTCGTGAGCGGGAGGTTGACACTCAGTATGCGGTAGCATGGTTCTGCTCATCACCGTTATTGCCCGCAATTCAGTATTCACGTTGAGCTCGTCTGAGCATATGTCAAAAGTATTGGTTTTGGTGGATGTTTTATGATCCTGACTCCCGTTGCCTCCTAAAACCGGATGGGCAGACAGGTCCTTAAACCTTGAATTTGCAGGGGTAAAGATGTTCCCCTGGTGTGTTCACTATTGTGCGGCGATGTGAGTACTGTGGTTTGCCATTCTGTAGGTGGCACCACTCTGCCGTATCCAAATCTGTCATTCTGAAAGGGGGGGCTGTAAGAAAATGTAAGAATTCTCTGGCTCAATGTCTGATAAAAATACCGATATCCACTACGGAGGCTGAGGGTGAGAGCCGTGTCCGGAGCTCCTCCCTTGGACCGGGTGGCTCCGTTGCCAGGATGTGTGGTTGGGGATGGTGTAGGGCAGCCAGTGCCCTGAACACGAAACTGCCAGGGCCACCCTCGAGGTTTCGATGAAGGACAGGCTGCCCATTCACTGCCCCTATCGAGTCCAGCCTTCTTGAGAGACCGGGTAGTTTAATTTCGTCATACCCTCGGCAAAGTCGCTTGTTTCTAAGCCATATCAATCTCATATGCACATGAAAATCCAGTCAGAAGACTCCAGATCAGACACTTTTCCCATTCTTGGACTTTATACCGACAGACCCCGAGGTGGGCAGTCGGGAGCAGAACTGGCCGCTTACAGTCTCCCGTTGATCGACGCAGACAGGGAGGCCGCACTGGCTGCAGCCTTCGGTCATGCCGGTAGTTGTTTCCAGTCCGTTTTTCTTGCCGCCTTTCAGGTTCTGTTACACCACTATACCCAACAGGATGAGATCGTTGTCGGTGTGCCGGTATCGATGACACCTGTAACGACCGGATGGGGGGTGGTGTCCGCACATCTGGCCCGGCAAGCGGATGTTTCACCCCGCTTTCTGGACTTGGTGGTGCAGGCCGACATGGCTTTGACAAGGCTACCGGAGCAGGCTCAGCCACTGGATGGACTCTATCGCAGTTGCAACTACGAGACGGTTGATCACCATGCCCCATTGTTTCAGGCAGGCTGGTGTTACCGGACAATCGATCAATGTGAAGTAGATCAAGACCGTTTCGGTTTCTGGAAAAACAGTTTCTCCGGGACAGTCCCGCTGGATCTGGTTCTTGAGCTGAACGAGACCGATCTCGGCTTGAAAGCCACCTTTTTCTTCAATGAAGCCTTGTTCGAGTGTCAAACCCTGGAACGCATGGGGCAACACTATCTGAACCTGATTGGAAACGTTACCCGATACCCGGAGCGTTCCATTCTGGCCCTGTCCCTGCTGGATTCGACTGAACGTCAAAAATTGCTGTACGACTGGAATCAGACGGGTGTGGATTATCCTGCGGGTATTTGCCTGCATCACTTGTTTGAGGCTCAGGTACAAAGAACGCCCGAGGCTGTTGCCCTGGTGTTCGAAACACAGGCATTGACGTACCAGCAACTCGATGTCCGCGCCAATCAGTTGGCGCATCACTTACAGTCTCTGGGGGTTGTGCCGGATCAACTGGTCGGTATCTGTTGTGAGCGTTCACTGGAAATGGTGGTAGGCCTGCTGGGTATTCTCAAGGCCGGGGGAGCCTATGTTCCGCTCGATCCGACTTATCCCCGTGATCGTCTGGCCTTCATGGTGGAAGACTCCCGAACTGCTGTTCTGTTGACTCAGGCCCATCTGCTCGAGCACCTGCCGTCTACTGAAGCCCACATCGTTTGTCTGGATCGTGACTGGCCGGAACTGGCCAGTGCTTGCCAGTCGGCGCCGGTTTCTGGCGTGACTGCCAGCCACCTGGCGTACATGATTTACACCTCGGGGTCTACCGGCAAGCCCAAGGGTGCCATGAATGAACACCGCGGTATCTGTAACCGGTTACTGTGGATGCAGGATACTTTCAAGCTGGATGCTGCCGACACGGTTTTGCAGAAGACGCCATTTAGTTTTGACGTATCGGTGTGGGAGTTT
>SXGU01052134.1_pt1 | contig 26886 bp, 29 predicted proteins | sample 3174531 | NCBI WGS metagenome assembly SXGU01 (sample SAMN11356863, study PRJNA531348) | freshwater metagenome | isolation source: freshwater sample F1-140 | place: China: Fuxian Lake, Yuxi | collected 2017-12-25 | reverse complement strand
TCTTGAAAACCGGCGTGTCGCAAGGCACCGAGGGTTCGAATCCCTCCCCCTCCGCCATCTGTAACCGGTCAAACGGCACCGTCCTTTCACGGCATTCGGTGAGGTCGAACACTGAGGCTCCCATGAACTGTTCGGAGCCTGCACATGTCCGCATCTCGCCGTCGTCCGCGTCACCCTGCCGCGCACTGGCAGTCCCTGATCGATCGCTTCGCTGCCAGCGATCTCTCCGCCGCTGACTTCTGTCAGCAGCTCAGGGTTGCACAGTCCTCCTTCCAGCGCTGGCGTTCCCGGCTCGCGAAGTCCCTGTAGCCTGCGGCGCCTGCGCCGCTGTTCGTCGAGCTGCCGCGTGCACCGGCGGCGGCCACACCCCGCTGGCACATCGAGCTCGACCTCGGTGATGGCCTCGTGCTGCGGATCGCCCGTTGATGTTCCTGCCCGAAGACAACCTCCGCATCTGACTGTGCACGCAGCCCACCGACATGCGCTGCTCCTTCGATGGCCTCGCCGCACGGGCGCGCAACCAGCTCGCGGAAGATCCACTGTCCGGCGCGCTCTTCGTGTTTCCCAACCGCCGAAGAACGCAGCTGAAGATCCTGTTCTTCGATCGCAACGGCTACTGCGTATGGGCCAAGCGGCTCGAGCGTGGCGTCTTCGATGTCACCTTCAAGACCGACGTGAAGAAGCCACTCACGCTGATGGCCCTGCGCATGATGATCGAGGGCCTCGTGCCACGAACCTTCCGCCAGCGCGTGCGCTACAGTCGCATTGGTGCGAATGCGGTTCGCGAATGAATTCACTGGCGAAACGGTGATTTCCAACACGATCTCAGGCATGGTCCGCACGTGCTTGAGATCGCCGCATCCAACCCGCTGCAACACGAACTCGACGCCGCGCGCGCCGAGAACCGTGTGCTCCGGCAGCAGCTCGACTGGTTCAAGCGCCAGTTGTTCGACCGCAAGTCCGAACGCGTGCTGCCGGACCCGGCCATCCAACCCAACCTGCTAGTCGAGGCAGGCCTTGCCGTGGCGTCGCCGCCCGCACCCGAAGGCAAGCCCGTCAGCAGCCACGTCCGCCGCCCGAAGCAGCGCGATGCCGACTGCGTCAATGACTCAGGCCTGCGCTTCGATGACTCGGTGCCGAAGCAGATCATCCGCCTGCCCGAGCAGGGTGAAGGCGAACTCATCGACGAGAAGATCACCCGCAAGCTCGCCCAGCGCCCCGGCAGCTACGTGGTGCTCGAGTACATCCGCACCGTGCGCCGGCACGCCGGCAAGATCGTCACCGCGCCGCCGGCCCCCACCGTGTTCGAGGGCTCGATCGCCGACGTCAGCTTCCTGGCCGGCCTGCTGATCGACAAGTTCCTCTTTCACATGCCGCTGTACCGCCAGCACCAGCGCCTGCTGGCCCAGGGCATCACCCTGTCCCGCGCCACGCTCACCCACCTGGCACTGCGGGCCATCGACCTGCTCGCACCCATCCACGCCGCCCAGTACGCCAACATCTTGCAGAGCCGGGTGCTGGCGGTGGACGAGACGCCCATCAAGGCCGGGCACAAGGGCGACGGCAAGATGAAGGTCGGCTACTTCTGGCCGGTGTTCGGGGAGGACCGGGAGGTCTGCTTCCCCTACCTGCCCGATCGCCGGCATCGCAACGTGGCCACCGTGCTGGGGCCGGACTTCACCGGCACGCTGCTCACCGACGGCTACGAGGGCTACGCGAAGTACTCGGCCGAGGCCGGCTGCACGCATGCAGCATGCTGGGCGCACACCCGACGAGGCTTCGAGAAGGCACTGGCCTACTACCCGGATACAAGTGCCGGACTGGACCTGATCCGTGCGCTCTACGCGAACGAGAAGGTGATCCGCGACCGCGGACTCATCGATGCCGACGCGCTGCACTACCGCAGCACGCACAGTCGGCCGGTGATCGACCGGTTCTGGGCCTGGTGCTTCGATCAGCGCCAGCGGGTCGACCTGGTGCCGAAGGACCCGCTGGCGAAGGCGCTGGCGTATGCCTGGGAACGCAGGTCACAGCTCGAGGTGTTCCTGTCGGATCCGGACGTACCCATCGACACCAACCACCTCGAGCGTGCGCTGCGCCCGATCCCGATGGGGCGACGGAACTACCTGTTCTGCTCGACCGAACTCGGCGCGAAGTCGGTGGGGATCGTGCAGGGACTGCTGCAGACCTGTCGGCTGCACGGCGTGGATCCCTACGCGTATCTGGTGGACGTGCTGCAGCGCGTGGACATCCACCCGCAGAGCCGAGTGATCGAGCTGACGCCGCGGCTGTGGAAGCAGCACTTCGAGCATCAGCGGTTCAGATCCTTCGTCGAACTCGGTGATCACGCCGCCGTGGCCGAGGCGCGCGAGGCGTAGCACCACATCAGCATGAGGGAGTGCAACGCTCCCTCGTTTGTCCGCTTACTCCCGCGCATACAGCGCGTAGAAGCTCGCCTCCCGTGGCTCCTCGCGCAGCAGTTCGAGCAGTAGCGCCTCTGCGCGGCTGAGGCTGCCAGCCTCGGACTCGATGACCGCCAGCAGATAGCGGCCATTCACATGGCGCGGATTCACTGTCAGCAGTTGCCCGAGAGTCTCACGCGCGCGCTGTGAATCGTCACCAGCCATGTCGGAACGCGCAAGCTCGAACAGCAGATGTTCATCGGATGGCGCAACGCGCAAGGCATCGATCAACATCCTTCGCGCCTGGGCATGTCGACCACGATCGGTCAGTTCACCTGCATGCACTGCAATGGCGTAGCTGGAGCCCTCATTGCCCGGGCCATCGCTGATTTGCTCCACACCATGCGCGCGTACTCGAAGGAAAGACCTGCGGCGACAAGTGCCAGTCCGGCAACCACTCCGTTCGGCCGCGAAGAAGAAAACACGATCGCAGCACGTTGCTGCTGGCTGTGCATCAACGTGGCAATGCCGCAATACACAAGGGCAAGCACGCGATACGTGTAGTGCTCTGGGATGCTGACTTCACTCATGTGCATTCATTGCTTGATGAAGTTGGTCGAGTCGGTGTTGATGTGCCAATACAGGATTGCCAGCCATGCTGCGAAGAGCGGCGCAATCCACAGCGCATCGCGGCGCGAGCGTCCGAGTCGTTCTGCGTTTAACACAGCGAAGCCGATGGCCGCGAGCGGGCCACCAAACCACGCTGCGAGTACGCCGGTCTGCGTGGAATAGGGTGCACGCAGGTTCGCCGGCACGTCACCGCGCAGGCTCGGCTGGAGCAGATCGTCGGGGCTGCCCATCAAACGCGCTGCACTGCCGTGGACAGTGCAGTCAAGGTGCGCACCGCGCCAGGATCGGCGACCACCGACGGCACGATCGCGATGCCGACGCCAAGCGCGCGATATGCATCCAGGCGCCGAATGATCTCCGCAAGCGTGCCGAAGCCCAGCGCAGACACCAGCAGCTCATCGGGAATGAGTTCGCGCACTTCGCGCGCGGACGGCGCCGTCTGCGCCGCCGCCACGACATCGGCAAAGCCCTGCAGTGCAAAGTTGCGATCGTAGCCTGGCACACGGATGTAGCCGGCAAGAAAGCGCTTCGCGAACGCGATGCTCTCGGCGGTCGGGTCAAGGCACACGTGTGCCCACACGGTCACCGGCGGCGGCGCACGCCCGACCGACTTCGCACCTTCGGCGATCTCCGCCAGAAACGCGGGCACTGCGCTCGGGCTGATCATGTTCAACGCGACGCGATCTGCAATGCGACCGGCCAGGTGCAGCATGCGTGGACCGAACGAGGCCATGCCGATGGGCAGCTGTACAGCACCCAGACCATTGGTGAAGCCACGCGTCCGGTAGGCGCCCTCAGTAATCGCCGTGGGCTGCCCGGTGCATGCGGCGCGCGTGGCACCGAGCAGCGATTCCATGCCGGCAACCGTCAACGCTGCGCGGTTGTGCCAACCCTTGACCATCGCTGGCGACGACGCGCCAACAATGGCTTCGAGGTCGCTGGCGCCCAGGCCGGCGAGCGAGGCCGCAATCATGGCGAGCTGCGGGCCCGTGCGCAGTGGCCCCGGCATTGGCCCGATGCCGAGCGGATGGCTAGGAAACGTTGCGGCAAACCAACCACCGAAACTGATGGGGTCGAGCTTGTACGTTTCCGGCAGCCACACTCGCCGATAGCCAAGCGCAACGGCGAGGCGCGCATAGGACTGATAGCCGCTCACCGTGTCGGCGATCGGCAGGCCCAGCACAACATCCATATCCAACATGGCTACTTGTTCCCTTGGCGCATGGGCCGAACAAATCGCATGGCGCCGACTTCGGTGGAGTATGGATGGTGCGAGGGCCAGGGGGAACGGGTCGCAGATCTGACGAGCGACCACAGTGCTCGTCACCGGCTGACGCACGGGATGGCCGAACGTGCACAAGCGACATTGGCGATGCGGCCGTTTCAGTTCTTCAATGCGAGCCTGGAGACCGCCTGGCCCGTCGGGCGTCGGTGAACGGTCTGCGGGGCCCGGCCGCGATCCGGCACAGGATCGAGGCAGCCCCAAGCGTGTTCGGCGCGTCGCATGATTCAAGATCGAGCCAGAGCTGCTCGGGATCACGGATCAACGGACCGTCGTGCTCCAGACAGCGCGGTACGTGCGACACGATGGCATCGAGCAGGCCCTGCATCTCGGCGCTGGAGGGCGCGGAGACTTCGCGGAAGCGCGAGGTCGCGCCGTCTTTCCGCGGCGGGCCTGCGCGCCGGATCAGTGCGGATTCGATCGCGCGCACCACGATTGCCAACACCCGGGTCACAGTCTCCGGGCAGGCCGACAGCAGAAACCGAATCGGCCAGGGGAACGACATCACCCCCCCCACCTGACGAAGGGGGACGGACCGGCACCGCCGACAAGGCATGGTCGATGAGGTGGGCGGATGTCTCGACCATCCGGCAGGCACCGCCCGACGGGCGTACAAAGTAGCCGGAGCGATCTTGAGCAGCCGAAGGCTGACCCGAAGGATGGAGCGCAGGATGCGATGCCGGCAGCCGTCGCACTTCGCGCGGACAAAACCGTGCTTCAGGCAGCCGCAGCACAGGTACTCCTTGAACTCGTCAATGCAGAAGCGCGGCAACGGCGCATCGCGCTCGCGCAGGTGCTCGTGGAGTGCGTCGAGGTTCGCCTCGATCAGCGGATATTGCGACGTCTCCTCGGGGCGATGCCGGCGAAAGGCCTGTTGGTTGCCGACGCCCGGAGGCTGCGTCCCGGCGTACCGCTTTTTTGCAATGACCATGGACGCCAGAGTGGCCAGGCAACACAGGCGCGCGAGGCCGACAACGGCTCACGCTGGTGTGCGCCGTGAGCTTTGCCGGCGACGGCAATGCGGGCCGGCCCTCTGCCCGCCGCGCAACAGACCCGCCCCTCGCGAGCACCAGAGCGCCTCCGAGGTGCTGATGCCGATCTGGGTGCCCGAGCCCAAGAGGGCGACCCGGGTCCGATCCCGCATCGAGATCGTCCTCACCGACGCCCGCGGCCCTAGTCGGCGGGCCGGGATGGGACCCCAGACGCTCGAGTTCGCGATCCTCACCGCTGCCCGATCCGGTGAGGTACCGAGCGCCCGCTGGTCTCGGCGCGCAACGCCAGCAAGGGCAAGGTACGATCGCACCATGTCGCGAACACTCGAACAATTCCGAATGTCCTGACGCGAGTTGGTCTCGAGCTGCTTGCATGGCAAGGCGCCGATCCAGTGAGGTGTCGAAGGCGCAGTTGCCGCGAGTGCAGGTAGTGCTCGACACTTCGATCTCGAGTTTCGTTGGTGCCTGCGGCTGCCCTGGACCATTCAGATGTCCTGGCGGCCTGCCAACGACGCGCATGAGAGGAGCGTGTTTGCGCTCTGCACCGGATTCGGAGGGCATCCATGTACTCGTGTGATCCAGGCCGCGCCTGTGCTCGAGCACTGCGGGGAATCGGATGGAGCCAACCGCACCGATTCTTTGCGTCCCTCAGCTGCCACATGGTGCCGACCGCGGAGCGAGCATGAACGAGGTTGCTGGTCAGGACGCGAACCGCCAGACGTCGCACCTTGAAGCGTTGAGGGCTTCGGAGCTCGACGACGCGCTTCGGCTGATTGCCCCGCCAGCCACGCTGCTGGAAGTTGGAGCAGGCAGCGGCTGGCAGGCACGCGAACTGGCTCGCCGTGGCTTCGCGGTGTCTGCCGTGGACGTCTCGAGCGAAAGCCATGTCGGCCAGCACTTCGAGGTGGCGCAATACGACGGATGTCATCTTCCGTTCGCGACCAGAACCTTCGATCTCGTCTTCTCGTCGAACGTGCTCGAGCACGTGACGGACCTACCTGCCCTGCTGGCGGATTGTGATCGCGTGCTCCGTCCGGGTGGCAGGATGCTGCACCTCATGCCCTCGGTGTCCTGGCGATTCTGGACGTGCGTGGCCCACTACGGATTCCTGATCAAGTCCGTCCTCTCGCGTCGCGAGGCGGTCGATGCAGCGGGTATCCGGGTGTCGCCTGCATCAACCCTGCGAAAACGCGGCCTGCTCGGCACGCTCGTGCGGATTCTCGCTGCGACCCCTCATGGAGAGTTCCCCACGGTTGCGCACGAGTTGCTGGCATTCCGCCAACAGGCGTGGCGCAGGCAGTTCGAGGCCTCTGGCTGGCGCGTGCGATCCGTCGGTGCGAGTTCGCTGTTCTACACCGGCTACGGCCTGGCACCACGGATGTCGCTCGAGCGGCGCAGGTTTCTAGCGAGCGTCCTCGGTGCCGGATGCAACTGGTTCATTGTCGAGCGCGCCACGCATGCACCGCAGTAGCCTGCTGGCAAGCAGCGGGTCGAGCGGGTACGGATGGCGGTCGTGCATCACGCCACGGGCGGCGGGCACGACCCACATGCGCTTCCGCCGCGCCGACTGGTCGGCACCCGCACGGGCTGTCCCATGTGGGGCGTCCCACGCGGGGCGTCCCACGCCGCCGAACCCGACAGTCCTGAACGACCGCCGCCTGCCCATCGCACAACCGCCAGCCCGCAATCACGTCGATGCAGATCGTGTGACGAGACATGAAGCAGGGGCCCAACATCGCGTAGCCGCGGCAAGTTACTAACTCGCCGGCGCAATCACGCGCGCATGCCGCTCGACCGATGGCGGGGCCATCAGCCGCAGTTGGCGAGCGGTCGCGTTCGGGTAGTCCGCGTGGTCGTAGCGATCGAGCGCCCAGGCCGAGTGCGGCGGGCTGTACTTGTACAGCAGAGCCCGCCGCTCGTGATCGGCTGTCCATGGCGCTGTGCCGTGGATGAGCGCCTCGGTGAAGATGACGACGTCGCCCGCGCCGAGTTCCGGCTGGACGACGTAGTCCGGACGTCGGCTCAATGAACGTACATCCTCGGGCAACTCTCGCAGGTAGTTCGTCTTGTGGCTCCCGGGTATGCACACGAAGCCGCCGGCTCCGCGAGGTGCATCGACCAGCGTAAACGTTGCAACCGTGAGCCCATTGCGCATCACGCCGTCGTGGTAGCGATACCAGTGGTCCGTCTCGAACAGGAACGGACCGCCGTGCAGTGTCGAGGACCGGCCGCCGCGGCGCATGAACAGGCAGTAGTCGTGGTCGAGCCGCAGCTTCGGCCCGACCAGGTCGATCAGTGCCGGCAGGACGGCGTCGTGGTCGATCAGGTCGAGGAACGGGCTGCCCCACCTGGAAATGCGCTCGGTGCGGCGATCCGGACCATCCCCCGGCTGCGCTGGCCAGGCCTGATCCGCAAGTGCCGACAACCGCGAACACTCTGCCGCGGAGAGGACACCGCGCAGCACCACGTAGCCCTGCAAGTCGAACTCGAACTGTTGCTCGCCGCTCAGGCTCATCACGCAAGCCAGGTTGCCTCGGTGGCAGGATTCTACGCATGGCGACTGACTTCGGGCACGCGCACGTTGCCAACGCCGTCGTCGCCACCTGTGCGCCGCGATGCTTCCCAACGAACGACATCGACGAGCCACGCCATCCCATCCCATGGACGAAGATTGCGCACCCGTCGAGGGACCGAGCCTGCTTGCCCTCGTGATTCTCGATGACCGACACAGTTCAACTGGCGGTGCCGGTGTTCGTCGGATCCCAGGACTCGCGGCTGGAACGTCGAATGAGCCGTGCGGATGAATCGCATCTCTAGGATGCCTCGGGCCTCTGCCCCGAAGGACGGGGCATGGACAACTACTGCAGGTAACGGGAACGGTGCTGAGGGCATTGAACATGAGGTGTCCGCGCCATAGGCCGTCAGTCTTCCTGCGCTCGGCATTCATGGCGAACTGGAAGCAGCCGACTGGTTGCTTGATCGCCGACGCCCTCGCCCACCGGTGATCCGCCGAACCCTGCTGCAACTGCAATCGCGGTGGACATTTCGAATGTCGTGAGCAATGTGTTCACTCGAACGTGCCTCGATCGCGACTCACAGTTCCAGCACTCCCTGCGTCCTGTTTCGCCACCACGTCGTCCAGCAGCCGCACGCTCCGCGCAGCGCTCGTGTTCCGCTGCAGGTGTGCAGATAGGATCGCCTGTGCCCAGCCGGCGATCTCGCGCTGGTCCTGATCGATCGAGGTACTGGACATGTTCTAACCCGATATCGAACGCTGGCTTGCCACCAACGTCACCCCTGGCTACCGGGCCTGGCTGTCCGGGCAACGCGCTGCGACGCTACCGCGGCTGCGCGAACCCGGGCTGCACACCGATAGCGAAATTGGCGACTTCTACCTTCGTCACGGTGCCGCCGCAGTTCGTGGCTGGTACCAACTGGGCGAACCAGACGACGTACCCGACGCGACCCGGTACGCGCATGAGGAACTCGGCGTACCGGCACGCTTCCGAGCACTGACCGGAATGGAGCGCCAGGGCATCGTGCTCTTCGATGTCGTGGAGGGCTGCGTGTACGACATCGAGTTTGGTCAGTTCGAGGCGCTGGCCCGGGGTGAGGTCGAGCCGATCGCGCAGTCGTTCGCGGGATTTCTGTCCTGGTGCATGCAGAGGGACCCGAGCGGCTAGCGTACGCGCGTCCACACTTGCGTCCGATCGGGTTCCACTCGCAGCGGCGGCTGCGAGCCAGGAGCGCGGGCGGTCCATGGCAACAGGCAAGCCAGCGCCTACGGTTCGGCGCACGGACCCTGCAACGCGCCGCGGGCCGATGTGGCCGCGCTCCCGTTGGGCGTGAGGCCACCTCCTGCATGGCCACCCCCTGCCGTGCGCCCTGATCCTGTTGCTGCGTCACGAGCGCATCGGACTGCGCGTCATGCCCGACATAGCGCGTCGTGCGCGCCCCGAGAGCAGCCACCGACTGCTCAGTCTGCGTGCCATCAGCGAGGAGCTCGCCGATGGGCCAGCCATCGGTGGCGGCGGGTCTTCGCCCCTGCCCGCCAGCGCGCCAACGGATTCGGCAGGGGGCGCTGACCTGGACGCTCGTGCTTGTTCGGGAACACGCGTTGACGCTGCCGTGCCTCGTGCGCTGTCAGCCCGTGGCAGAGGCTCGGCGGCCGTCCGCGATCGACTCCCAAGGCACGCGCGGGACTCGCTCGCAGCGCGGTTCGTGGTCTATTGCTGCATTGCCACCACGGCCATCGCGCCCCAGCACGCGACTGCCAGACGAGCACTTTGGGGTGCGCCGCACGGAGCGGCCAGACCAGGACGCTGCATGAGCCAACGGCACGCAATCATCGGCGAGCCGCTGCACCTGTCTCGCCCGACAGCCGTTGCCTTCGCTAGCCGCGGGCCTTGTAGCGGCCCTTGAGGATGTTCACGCGAGATACGTAGGCGCGCGTCTCGGGAAACGGCGGCACACCCCCGTAACGGCTCACGTTCGCAGGACCAGCGTTGTAGGCCGCGGTGGCCAGGGTCACGTCACCGTCGTACTGCCCGAGCAGCCTGGCGAGATACCTGACGCCACCGTCGATGTTCTGGCCTGCCGAGAACACGTTCTCCACGCCCATCTCCGCCGCCGTGCCAGGCATCAGCTGCATGAGGCCGCTCGCGCCGCGGCGCGAGCGCGCGTTGGGATCGAAGCCTGATTCCGCGTGGATGACGGCGCGGATCAGCGCTGCGTCCACCCCATAGCGGCGCGACGCCGCCGCGATGTGGTCGGTGTATCGATCCGTGAACAGGCTGGTCGAGCGCCACTGGATGCGGGAATTCGGATCGCACGCGTAGCAGGCGAATTCCAGCACCTTGTATTGCTGGCCATGGGGCACCCGGTCGGTGAACACGGGCACGCCACTCTCGGGCACATAGGTGAACACCCGCCGTACCTGCCCAGTCCGGCCGTCGGTGAAGACCGTCGTGCCATCGCGTTCCACGCGCTGCACGGGGCTGGTGCCCAGCAGCAGCCACACGAGCGAGAGCACGATGGTGGCGCGGAGTGGGCGTACGCGGGGATCAGGGTGCACGGGTTTGCAGACTGTGGCTTGCATGGCACCTGTACCTGGCAGGGTCGCAAGGGTTCGGCGGCGAGCAGCGCCAGCGGCCATGCGCTCACACCCGGGAGCCAGGCCGACCCTCGTCTGCTGCAACTGTAGCGCAACATCATCGGCAACCGCGCCAGCTGCCGGAACCCCTACTGTTCCGCGGCCTGGTTTCGCAGAATGCAGTCCGGATCGGGCGCTCCCCCAGTACACGCCCTCCACGCCCATACCCCAGCGACAGGACATCCCATGACTCCCCGCACCGAGATCGATCGCGACAGGCTGCAACAGTTCCTCGGCCAGGTCTCGGGCTCGCTGAGCGCCGGCATCAACTGTGCCGTCACAGCCGTCGGCGAACAGCTCGGGCTGTTCCGGGCGCTGCACACGCTGCGCGCCGCGACCAGCACCGAACTCGCCGAGCACACCGGGCTCAGCGAGCGCTGGATCCGCGAGTGGCTGCGGCACCAGGCCTGCTTGCGGCAACTGGAGTACGACGCCGGGACCGAGCGCTTCCACCTCTCGCCCGAAGCTGTCGCGGTACTCGTGGACGACGAGCATCCCTCCTACATGATGGGCGGCTTCCACAGCGTGGTCGCGACCTTCCCCTCCGTGGGCAACCTCGCACAGAGCTTCCACACCGGCATCGGCCGCAGCTACGACGACCACGGCGAAGGCTGCGCGTGCGGCATCGAGCGCATGAGCGCCTACACCAACCGCGTTGCTCTCTTTGCGAAGGTACTGCCGCTGCTCGAGGCCGGGGTCGAGCAGCTCGAGCGTGGCATCCGTGTCGCGGACGTCGGATGCGGCGGTGGCGTGGCCACGATTGCCATGGCAGAGCGCTACCCGAACTCGAGCTTCATCGGCTACGACACCTCCAGCCATGCACTCGAGCGCGCGCGGTCTCGGCTGGCGACCCTCGACCTGCCGAACATCCGTTTCGCGGACCCGACAGCCGAGCCCATGCCCGTCGCCCCCACCTTCGATCTCGTCACCACCTTCGATGTCGTGCACGACACGACGCAGCCGGCGGCGCTCATCGGCGCGATTCATGCCGCACTCGCAGACCAGGGCAGCTGGCTGTGCGCAGACATCCGCAGTTTCCCGAACTTCGGCGACAACCTGGCCAGGAACCCCATGGCGGGACTGATGTACGGCTTCTCGCTCATGGTGTGCATGTCGTCAGGACTGTCGACACCGGACGGCGCCGGTCTCGGCACCCTCGGATTCAACGAGGTGGTCGCGCGCGGCATGACCTCCGCGGCGGGATTCACGCGCTTCCGCAGGCTCGACTACGACAACCCGATGAACAACTACTACGAGATCAGGAAGTAGGTCGCGCGCGACCTTCGGGCCGCGCACCAAGCAGCCGCCGACGACCAAACCCACCGTACCCACAGGGAACACTCACCGTGATCGACCTCGAGGCGCTCGTGCTGCCGAACGCGCTGCTCATCGCACCTGACATCATCAGCGCCGGACAGCCGGACGCCCAAGGCTATGCGCGGGCGCGTGCGCTCGGCATCCGACAGGTCGTGAACCTCCGACCAGCCGCGGAAACACCGGCATTCAACAGCCGCGGCGTGGCCGAGGCGGCAGGACTCATCTACCAGGCAATTCCCGTTGCCGGCGTGGGCGATCTTTCACGGGCGAATGCAGAGGCCCTCGATCGCTGCCTTGCGGACGCAGACTCCGCGCCGGTGCTCGTGCACTGCGGCAGCGGCGTGCGTGTGTGCGCGTTGCTGGCGCTGCGAGCGCACTGGCTGCAGGGCGCAAGCGCCGAAGACGCGCTGGCGATCGCGGCGCGCGCCGGCACCACACCCATCCTCGGTGCGCTGGCGCAGCTGATGCGCAGCTGATTCGCTGCAGTCTCGGCGCTTCCGCGAACTGCCGCATGAGCGCACCAATCAGCGCGTGCAGCGCTCAGACATCGAGCCCCTCGATGCGGTAGGCACGCATTGCAGCGTGCGCGAAGAGCTCGTCCTTCTCCGCCGCCGAGGCGCCGGCCGCGAGACGCTTGCATGCGTTCCAGTGCACGGCATAGCCGCACCAGTTCTTGTGCACGGGAAAGTTGCTCTCGAACATCGAGCGATCGGCGCCAAAGGCCGAGACAGCGACGTCGAACCAGGGCCGCCATGCGGCTTCCACTTCGGCGGAACCCGGCGGCAAGCTGCGATCGACGTCGCTCCCCGCGAGCCGGATGGGCAGCGCGCCGAGTTTGATGCAGACGTTCGGCCGGCGTGCCAGTTCGACGATGTCGCGCCGCCAGTCCGCGAACACCTGCGCCTGCTGCCCGCGATAGGGGCCACCGAGGATCGGCGTGCCGAAGTGATCGAGGATGATCCGGAGATCCGGGAACCTGTCCGCGACCGCCATCACCTCGGCGAGCTGGGTGTGGTACAGCCATGCGTCGAGCGACAGTCCCATGCGCTGCAGTGCGGCAAACACGGCCAGCGAGTCCGGCTGCACCAGCGTGCCCTCGTTGGCCGCAGCGCGGTGCACCTTCGGGTCGGCGTGCCAGCAGGTGGATGCGCGGATGCCACGAAATCGGCCACCACCGGTCGCGACATGGGCTTCCAGCACCGGCTCTGCCGCTGCACCCAGCGCAAGGTCAACGGCACCGAAGATCGCCCTGCATGCACGCACCTCGCCGAAGCCGCCGGAATCGCTCATTGCGGCGATGCCGGCGACGAACTCGGTCTCGCCCACCGGCCGCAGCGCCTCGGGACCGCGTGCTCGGTACATCGAGTGGCACTCGGCGAACACGGTCGCAACGATGCGATGACCCGTCTCGATGTCTGCTAGCAATTCGGGAAACAGGTAGGGTGCGCCGTCGCGATGCCAGAGATGGTGATGCGCATCGACGATCGCTCGACCCGGGTCGAGCGCGGGCTCCACGGCCTTGGCCAGCCATGCACCGTGGTCATCACCACCGGAAAATCCGAAGCGGCTCATCGATCCTCTCCTACAGTCCGTGCCAGCGAAGACTACGCGCTCGCGCGCACCTGACGCACGCCCGGGCAGGCGCGCAGTGCGCACGCAGACGGCCGTGCCTGCGGCCATTGCGTTCGACCACAGGAGCCGCTGCAATGGCCGCCCGGATTGCTGCGGATGCGAGCCCATGCCCTACACCGCCAACCAGCGCATCGAGCAATGGCTCGAGGGCGAGACACCTGAGCCTGTGCTCGAGCCCCTGCTGCCGATCATCGATCCGCACCATCACCTGTGGGACCTGCGCACCGCGACCATCGAACCCCTAGCGAGCTTCGAGCAGAAGGTGTACCTGTGCGAGGAGTTGAGCGAGGAGATACGCCTGTCGGGCCACAACGTCGTGCAGACGGTGTTCGCCCAGTGCATGGCGTTCTATCGCGCGGATGGTCCCGAGCCGATGCGCTGCGTGGGGGAGACCGAATTCGTGCATGGCATTGCCGCGATGAGCCGGTCGGGCGTGTACGGGGATGCACGGCTCTGCACCGGCATCTTCGGCGCCGCTGATCTGCGCGCAGGCAAGGCCGTGGAGGCCGTGCTGCAGGCACACCTGGCGGCGTCGCCGAACTTTCGCGGCATCCGCAGTGCCGTGCCACGGAACATCGACGCTGCCTTCCTCGAGGGCTGCGCCATGCTCGCGAAGCATGGCCTGAGCCTGGACCACTATTCACCCGACTGCGAGCGCCTGCACGATCTCGTCAGGCTCGCCCGGGCACAGCCGGACCTGACCATCGTCGTCAACCATCTGGGTGGCCGCGCCGACCCGGCGGCAAGCGCGGACGACTTCGCGCGCTGGTGCTTGGCCATCGACGCCGCGGCCAGCTGCCCGAACATCGTCATCAAGCTCGGCGGCGCACAGCAGCGCGTCGGCAGCTGGGAGCCGCCGTTCCACATGCATCGTCGGCCGGCACCCATCGGCTCGGAAGAACTGAGCGATCTCCTCTACCCCCGCTATCGGCATGCCCTCACGGCCTTCGGGCCTGCCCGCAGCATGTTCGAAAGCAACTTCCCGGTCGACCGCGAGAGCGTTTCCTATCGCACGCTGTGGAACACGTTCAAGCGCATCACCGCCAGGGCCGGCCTCAGCGAGCACGAGAGGTCCGATGTGTTCAGCCGCACGGCGGCACGGGTGTATCGGCTCGACCCGCCCACCGCCTGAGCTCATCTGCCGTCAGTGGAAGGTGCGGATCGGCAAGCCTGTCTGCAGTTCGTGGCCTGACCAAGCGGAATACACGGTCTCCACGACGTTGCACACATGGGTGCCGGCCGTGCGCAGGTCGCGCCAGTGATGCTCGAGCGGCCGTGTCTGCCAGATGGCTGCGGAACCCGCACGCGAGAACAGCTTGTCGATCGCAAACAGCACGCGCTGCACGGCGCGCACCTGGTTGCGCCGGAACTCGAGGCGCTGGCTGCGCGAGATCGCTTCCCCGCTGTCGAGCTGCACCATCCATTCGGACACCATCGTGTCGATGTGGGACACGCCAGCCGCGAGATCGGCTTCCGCCTCGGCAAAAGCTTCGACCTGATAGGGATCCGACTTGCCAGCGACTCCGCTCGTGGACACACGCGTCTCGACGTACTCCCTGTATGCATCGAGCGCGCCGCGCGCGATGCCGAAGGTGGCGGAGGCGATGGCCGCCGAGAAGATGCAGCCGAAGGGCAACCCGTAAAGCGCGCTGCCGGCGCGTCGGTGCGCATACTCACCCTCACTCAGCGCAGCATGGCCGACGGTGCGGTATTCCGGCACGAACGCATCGACCATGCGCACGTTCTTGCTGCCCGTGCCGGCCAGCCCCATCACCTGCCAGGAGTCCGCGACGATCTCGTAGTCGGAACGCGGCAGGATGAAGTGCCGCACGTCGGGTGGGCCAGCCTCGCGCGCGGTATCCGGCGTCACCACGATGCCGCCCAGGATCACCCAGTCGCAATGGTCTGTGCCGGTGGAGTACTGCCATTCGCCTGACAGCAGGAAGCCGCCATCAACAGGGCGGGCACGCCCCTGGGGCGCGTAGGGAGACGCCACCCACACGCCGGGATCGCGGCCGTGAATCTCCGCCTGCAGCCGCGGGTCGACGAGCGCGAGTTCCCATGGATGCACGCCGACGACGCCGGCGACCCACCCCGCGGACGGATGGTGTCGGGCGACCTCCCGCACCCAGGCGAAGAAGTGCAGCGGATGCGCCTCGTGGCCGCCACGATCGGCAGCCTGCAGCAGCTGCATCCCGCCCGAGGCACGCATGAGCTACACGGTGCGATCCGTGAGCCTGCCGATGCGATCGCTCTCGGCGCGTTCGTCGTGCAGTTCCGCGGCAACGGCGCGAATGCGCGCAAGTGGCTCGTGCATGTGTCTGTCCGTCGTAGCGATCAGCCCGGTGCCGCGTCCCGCGCTGCGGCCGTCAGCAGCATGGCACGCAACGCGGCGAACACCTTGCGCATCTGCGGCTGCTTGTAGGGAAACATGTCCACCGGGTCGATGGCGTGCACGATCATGTCGCTGTCGACCTCGAACACCAGCAGCCGGCCATCCGGCGTCTCACCGCAATCGATGCCCACGAAGTCGAGGCCTGTGAGCTCGTGGATGGCGCGGAACGCACCCGCATGGCGATGCGCGAACTCGGCGTCGAAGCTCGCCATGCAGCGCGCTTCCTCGGCACGCTTCTCCGCGCTCTCCTCCATCCCTGCATTGAGGTAGTGGATCATCCAGTGCTCTGAGATCGCCAGGTGGCACAGGTAGGGCCTGCCATCGATCAGCACCACGCGGTACTTGCGATACAGCCCATCGGTCGCGCGATAGTCGACGAACAGCGAGACATAGAATTGCTCGTCCTGCTGCGTCTCGAGGTAAGGCGCGATCGCCGCCGCGTCGTCGATGCGCGCAAGCCCGCGCCCGGCATGGGAATCGACGGGCCGCACGATCAGAGGGAAGCGGCCATCGGTGATCACCTCGGCGAGGGCCAGCGAGCCATCGCCAAGCTGGCCGAAGGCATGCCGGGTAACGCGGACCGTATCGGGCGTATACACGCCCCGCGCCGTCGCCAGCACCATGCTCACCTTGTCGCGGGAGAGCGCGGCGATCCGGTCCGGCGCATTGAGTGTGGGCTTCGGCCAGGCCTTGACCGCATCGTCCACGGCGGCAAGCAGCGGCAGGTTCGACTGCGATTCGCCGATCGCCACGAACAGCACGTCGTGCTCCGGCAACGCTGCCGGCAACGGCAGCTGCGGTGCGACATAGAGCATGTCCAGCGCGACGTCCGAGTCTTCGAGCATGAATTCCAGGGGCGTGTTGGACATGAGGTCCCCGGGGCCCACGAGCGCGAGCACGCGAACCACTGGCGGTGCCGTGTTCGTCGGCGGCGAGTACACCTGCTGCACCGCGAGCGCCTCGCGCTGCACGCGCATCGCCAGGTCATGGTCTCCACGCAGCTGCAGGACGATCGAGAGGTCCATCAGCGCATGGGCGTCGACCGGCCCGTCGCCGCCGCTGGCGCGCTGGATCAGCTCAGCGCCGAGCGGACCCAGGTCATCGCCCGCGTAGGCCATGCGCATGAGTCTCGCGAGCCCGATGAGTGCACCCTGCCCGCCCGTAGTCGCAGGCGCTGCGTCTCGATCCATGCCTTGGTGTTCTTCTTCGTGATGTTGCCCGCCCGGACACGCGAGACGGGGCAACGGCCGCCAGGAAGTGCGGACAGCGCCGGCACAGGGTGCCTGCGAGCCCATTGCTCCCGAGTATGTCGCAGGCCCGGGTGGCTGGGAAACGTCCCGAACGCGCGGGCGTGGCGCGAGCCTGAGCGGCCAGTCGCTCAGGGCGCCGGCCGCTGCAGCCCCTGCAAGCGCGTGCGGGCGGTGTGCGACATCAGGGCGAGGCCGGTCGCTGATGTTCTCGACGAACAGCGCGCGGACGGTTCCTGCTCGGTGGTCCAGCCATGTGGCGCGATGAACCGCACGCGGTAGGCGGCGCCGAAGTAGCCGAAGGCGTCGTGCGAGGTGATCACACGCGCCGCGCTGCCGGCACGCGCGCGAGGTCGGAGCGAATCCTGCGATCGAGTTGTTGCAGACGCGCCTTGTGGGCCTCCGCGCGACGCGCGCGACATCACCGGGCAAAGGTTCGTTGACATGTGCATCCGAATCCGGGCCGACGAGGCTCGTGACCACGGCTGCGTCTCCGGCGACCACGCGCGTCATGTCTGCGAGGCGCGAGAAGACTGCCACAGTCCGGCAGGACCGAGCCGTGACCCACGGCAGGGGGCACAGTGGCAGGTGCGCGTTGCATGCCTGAAACCCTGCGGACAAGTTCGGCGCTGCCATCTCGAAACGAGCGCCCTGGTGGCGGAGACTTGGAACCCGCGACTGCAGCCACCTCGGAGCAACAGAGATCAACGAGCAACGAACAAGCGATTCCTGCAGGGGGGCGTTGGTACTGGGTGCGTTCATGGCGTGCGTCGCCGGCATCCCTGCAAGCGCGGCAGATGTCCACGTGCACGGCGTCGCAACGATGCAGGTGGTGGTCGAGGATGCTGCCGTTCGCATCGACCTGTACTCGCCCGCCCACGACATCCTTGGATTCGAGCATGGGCCACGTACCGCAGGGGAACGCAAGCGCGCTGTCGAAGCGCGACGCCAGTTGCAACGACCCTGGTATCGGGTGCCGGTGGCTGCAGGCTGCCGCCTGACGTCTGCGACGACCGTGTTGCCTGGCGACGCGCCGGCGACCGATGCGCACGCCGGCCGCGACCCGTTGCATCGCCACGTGCATGGCCACCTGCATGGCCACAGGCATGGGAACGCCCGCGACCCCGGTCCCGCGAACAGCGACGGGGCAGGCGGGGAACATGCCGAAGTCACCGCCAGCCACCTGCTGTCCTGCCGCGCGCCTGCGATGCTGACTGTCCTCGACGTGCACCTGTTCGATCGCCATCCCGGACTCACCGAGGTACGGGTGCAGTACGTCCGCGCATCCTCCCAGGGCGAGCGACGCACGAGCACGCGCGCGCGCCGCGTCGAACTTGGCGGCGGTTGACGGCCGCACAGGCGCGGCCCATGAAGCTTCGCGAGCACTACCATCGCATCCGAGACCGGTACTTCCGAACCGACAGGACCGCTGCTGAATGACCGCCACGCCTGCGATCGCGATCGCCGACCTCGAGGTGCGCTGGCAGCACAAGGCGAACTGGAGCCTGCGCATTGCCGAATTCAGCCTGGGCGCCGACGAACAGCTGTTCCTGGCGGGTCCCAGCGGTTCCGGCAAGAGCACGCTGCTCGCCGCCATCTGTGGCATCACACCCGTGCTGCATGGCCGCCTCGACGTGCTTGGCCAACCGATGCATGCGCTGCCGGCAGGTGCACGCGATCGTCTTCGGGCCGACGACATCGGCGTCGTGTTCCAGCTGTTCAACCTGCTTCCCTATCTCTCGGTGCTGGAGAACGTGCTGCTGGCGGGCCAGTTCGCACCAGCGCGAGCGGCTCGCGCGCGCCCGAGTGGCGGCACCGAGCGTGCAGAAGCCGAACGCCTGCTCACGCAGCTGCAGCTGCCATCGGAGCTGTGGTCACGCCGCGCCAGCGAACTGTCGGTGGGCCAGCAGCAACGCACGGCGGCGGCGCGCGCGCTGTTCGGCAGCCCGCGCCTCGTGGTGGCCGATGAGCCCACCTCGGCGCTCGACACCGACACGCGGGATCGTTTTCTCGAGCTGGTGCAGTCCGAGTGCCGCCGCACGGGCTCTGCCCTGCTGTTCGTGAGCCATGATCGGCATCTGGCGGGTCGCTTCGACCGCGTGGTCGAGCTGGGCGCGCTCGCTGCTGCAGCGCCGCCGCCCGGCGTCGCAACGTCCGCATCGCCGCTGCCATGCTGAGGCTCGCGCTCAAGAGTCTTGCCAATCGCCGTTCCACGGCCTTGCTGGTGCTCGTTTCGCTCGCACTGTCCACGGCGCTGCTGCTGGGCGTCGAGCGCGTACGTGTGCAGGCCAAGGACAGCTTCGCCAACACGATCCATGGCGCGGACCTGATTGTCGGCGCGCGCACCGGCCCCATCAGCCTGCTGCTCTACAGCGTGTTCCGCATCGGCGATGCGACCAACAACATCCGTTGGACGAGCTACAAGGAGATCGCTGCACTGCCCGAGGTCGGCTGGACCATTCCCCTGTCACTGGGTGACTCGCACCGGGGCTTCCGGGTGCTGGGCACGAGCGATGCCTACTTCGAGCACTATCGTCACGGCGACGCGCGACGCCTCGCAGTGGCACAGGGGCGCCCGTTCACCGGCGATGCGGAGGCCGTCGTCGGTGCCACGGTGGCACGCGATCTGGGCTATGCACTCGGCCAGTCCATCATCCTCGCCCATGGCGTGGGCGATGTGAGCTTCGCGGATCACACCGATCATCCCTTCCGCGTGGTCGGCATCCTCGCGCCGACAGGCACGCCCGTGGATCGCACCGTGCATGTCAGCCTCGCCGGCATCGACGCAATGCATGCCAACTTCATCGGCGGCATGTCGGTGCGCGGCTTGCGGATCCGGCGCAGCGAGCCGGCGAACATCACCGCGTTCATCGTCGGGCTGCGCAGCAAGTCCGCGATCTTCGCAGTACAGCGGGAGGTGAACGAGTTCAAGGGTGAACCGCTCCTGGCCATCCTGCCCGGACTCACGCTGCAGCAGCTGTGGGACGTCATTGCCCTGGGCGAGAACGCGCTTCGCGTCGTCGCCCTGCTGGTGCTCCTCGTGAGTCTCGTCACGATGACCACCGCGCTGCTCACGAGCCTGCAGGAGCGGCGGCGGGAGATGGCGATCCTGCGAGCACTCGGGGCTCGGCCGCGGCACGTGTTCCTGCTGGTGCTCGGCGAGAGCCTGTTGCTGACCACGATCGCCGCACTGCTGGGGCTGGCGACCCTGCAGCTTGCGACGATCTGGACGGCGACGATACTCGAGACGACCTATGGGCTTTCGCTGTCCGCCTGGCCGATCGCCAAGGGCGAGTGGCAACTCCTCGGGCTGCTGTTCGTCGGCGCACTCGTCGCCGGTGCAGTGCCCGCCTTCACCGCATACCGGCGCTCCGTCGCCGATGGCATGAGCATCCGCCTGTGAACGAACGTGCATGCACAAGATCTTCATCCATGCTCGCGAGCGCCGTCGTCGCGATGGCCATGCTGCTGCCCGCCCCGCACACGGAGGCGGCCAGCCCGCGCGCGCGTGCGGCACAGAACGCGCCTGCACAGCAAGCGGCAGCACAGCCGCCGCGCACGATCAGCTGGGAAGACCTGGTGCCCCCGGAAGGAAGACTCGAATCCGTCCTCGGTGAGGGCGGCGTTCCGCTCTCGCTCTCTGACGACGATCCCCTGGCGCAGGAGATGATGGCGAAGCTCGAGAAGATGTACCGCGACGCACCCGTCGCGCGGCAACTCGACAACACCAGCGTGCGTCTGGCCGGCTTCGCGATCCCGCTCGAGGTCGTCGACGGCAAGGTGACCTCGCTGCTGCTCGTGCCCTACTTCGGCGCCTGCATCCACGAGCCGCCGCCGCCCTCGAACCAGATCGTCTACGTCAAGATTCCCTCGGGCGCGCGCATCGAGCGCGCCTTCGACGTGGTGTGGGTCACGGGTACCCTGCGCACCGTTGCGAATGCGACCCGCTATGCCCAGGCCGGCTACACCCTGGAAGGTCGATCGGTCGCACCCTATCGGGAGGTCGACAACCGAATCCGCTGAGGAGCGTCGTGTGCAAGACCTGCCACGAGCGCCTCGAACCTCGTCTCTGCGATCAGCTCGTGCATCAGGAACCTGCCGTCGAGGTAGATGCCAAGGGTGCCAAAGGGGCTGCCCAGCGCCTGGGCTTCCTCGCGGCTGGACAACCTCATCACGGCGGCTGGCACGCCGGCCGCCTGCGCAATGCGCGCGAAGGCGGCCACGGCTCCTTCCATGAACGGGCACTGATTGGCATAGACGAAGGTGAAGCCTTTGCCATGCGCTGTCGTTCCCTCGCGTACATGGTCGGCAAACCGCGGCGTCTCCCATCGCGCGCCCAACTGCAGCGCGAGCAGTTCGAAGTACTGTGGCGCAGCGTCGACCACCTGAAAACCGTGCTCGATGAAGAACCGCCGGTCAGTCAGGAAGGGCTTCACGCGCTGGCTGGTCACCACCGCAACGCCTGCCATGCCGAGGGTTTCTGCGTCACGCTGGCACGCTGCCAGCAGCTGCCGCGCGTATCCCCTGCCCTTGAACTGCCCCGAGACCCAGAGGCAGTTGATGACCATGCAGTTCGAACCCACGAGCGGCTTCCAGACCTTCTCGATGGGCATGTACTCGATGAAGACCTTCCCGCGGGCATCCAGACGCCTGAACACGAGCCCATCGGCGAACCGCGCCCGCAGCCAGTCCTTCTTCGTGTCTGCGCGTGCCTGGCTGCGCGCACCCGTGCCGATGGCGCAGCAGATGTGTTCGGTATCGATGTTGCCTGCGTCGATCCTGATGATGTCCATGGCAGCGCCCGCCGCGTGCGATGAGATGCCGTGATTAGCTGCGCTCGGACGCGGGGTGGTCAAGTGCCGACCTGGCGCAGGCAGATGGGCCCCGCGGTCGAGGGGCTTCGGGTTGGTCATGTTGACGGGATCGGCGAGGGAATCCTCCACCAGCATCGGCAGCAGGCTGTCGCTGCCGCCGAGATCGCGGATGCATCGGTCCAGCCCGAGATCGGCACGCAATGCGCGTAGCGCGTCGATGCACGCGCGCGCAACGTCCTCCGCACTGCTGCTGCGAGCCACAGCGAAGATCTCGGCGATCCGGGCGTAACGCGATGCCACGACAACGAGGTCGTAGCCCATGACGTGGGGCATCATCGTGGCCAGCGTCTGGCCGTGCGCTGCAGTCAGCCGCGCGGAGAGCGTATGTCCGGTGCCGTGGCAGGCGCCCGGGCCGGACACGTTGAACGCGATGGCAGCCACGCACGACGCGAGCGGCAGGTCGCCGCGGACATCCACATCACCGCCGTCCGCAAGCGTGGCTCGCGCATTGGCCACCATCAGCCGGATCGCCTGCAGGGCCACTGCGTCTGAATGCGGCGTGGTACCCGTGGACGTAAACGCCTCGGTCGCATGCGTGAACAGGTCAAAGGCGCAGGTCGCCGCGGGAAAGTGTGGCAGCGCAAGCGCCAGCTCGAGATCGAGATCTGGATCAAGATCAAGATCAAGATCGAGTGCGGTGATGCGCGGCACGATGCTCGGGTGCGTCACGCAGGTCTTGCGGCCGAGGGCCGTGTTCGTGATCACGCACGCGCTGTTGGTCTCCGAACCGGTGCCCGCCGTGGTCGGGACGGCAATTGCCGGCACGCCGGGCTGAACCGCCGGATTCGCCTGCATTGCCTGTGCCGTGCCCGGGTTGCGCACCAGCAGGGCCAACGCCTTGCCGCAGTCCATCGAAGAACCACCACCCACGGGCGCGAAACGCCTCGAGCACGCCGGCGATCACCGGCGTCTTCGCATGCCCGGCGTCGGTCACCTCGAGCGCAGCGCGCGCACCAAGCGCCTGCACGTGGGCACCCCGGCTGTGCTGCTGCCGGTACCGAAGACGATCTGTCGCAGGGGACGAATCACGAGGGATGAGCGTGACATGGGATCTCCGGAGTCGATGGAACAAGGGAGGGTGCAGGAGACGTTGCACTCCCGGGATGAATCAGACGGTGCGTCATGACGCCAGTACATCAACGGATCCCAACGCTGCCTGACCTGCCCGTCACCCCGCTCTCCGGCTTCCTCGGCGCCGGCAAGACCACACTCCTGAACCACATCCTGCGCGACCGTGAAGGTCGTCGCGCCGCGCTCATCGTGAAAGACATGAGCGAGGCGAACATCGATGCGGCGCTGGTGCGCATCGAGGTGACCATCGAACGCAGCCAGGAAAGGCTGGTTGAGATTAGCAACGTCTGCAACTGCTGAAACATGCGCGAGGACCTGCTGATCCAAGTGGCGCATGTGTGACGCCGCGCCGCAGCTGCGCGACGTCGGCGAGTCCCTCGGCGAGGACGACGAGCGCAACCTGGCGGACCTGCTCATCGACCAGGTGGAGTTCGCCGATGTCATCGCGGTGAACAAGTGTGACCGGGAGAGCGCGGATGTGCGGCACGCCTCGTGGCGCAGCTGCAACGCATGAACCCCGAGGCAGACATCATCGAGGCAAGCCACGGCGAGGTACGCCTCGCGCGGGTGCTCGACACCGGGCGGTTCGACCTCGCCCGCGCGGCCAACGCACCCGGCTGGCTGCGCGATCCGTTTCCGCAGTGGGCAGCAGAAGCCCAACAGGAAAGCTGAGCGCCAGGCAATGCGGCTACCGCATGGGCTTGTGATGGGCGACCATGGACACCCACCGTCAGGCTGGCGATGAGCACGCCGCACGAACCAGCCCCTACCCCGATGGCCAGCCGAAGCCCATGCGATTCGCCCTCGTCGTCAGCGCCGCGCCGGATGTGCGTGCGCAACCCCTGCACTTCGCCGCCGCGCTCCTCGGCGCGGGCCACGCGCTGCCGCGCGTGTTCTTCCTGCGCGACGGCGTGCGCCACGGCCTGCCGGGCAGCGCGGTCGCCGAGTCGTGGCTCCAACTGCAGGCTCGCCACCCGGCAGTCGAACTCGCCCTGTGCATCGGCGCTGCGGAGCGGCGCGCCATCCCGACGGCCGCTGGTGACGCGTCGGCGTCGACCGGGCACGGTTTCGTGCACGTCGGCCTCGGGCAACTGGTTGCGGCGCTGGCCGAGGCTGATCGCGTCGTCGACTTCCCCGCATGAGCAGCGTGCCGGCATGAGCAACACCACCCCCGGCGAGGCCGGCGCAAACGACTCGATGCCAGGCGATTCACTGCCGGAGGGTTCACTCCCCGGCGACTCCTTCCCGGGGAATGCTGTGCTGTTCATCCGCAGCAGGCACATCGACGATGACCGCGAGTGGCTGGAGCCGGTGCAGATCTGCTGCGCCTTCGACTTCCGCACCACCTTGCTGCTGCTGGGAGAGGCCGCCGCAGATGCGGTCGCTGCCGATCTGGACTTCGAGGAGCTGCACGCGCTCGACATCGCGGCGGTACTGGTTGTTGACGCCGCGGCCGGCGCACATGCGGTGTGTGTCGATGGGGCCACGGCGCGGGAGGTCATCCACTCTCACGCCAGGGTGCTGCACCTGTGAATGGCCCGGGAGCTCAATGCGGGTTCACGCTGCATCTGGCGTTTTCCGAGCTGGGCCTGCGCGAGGCGCAGGCCTACGTCTGCGCAGGTGATCGCGTGCTGTGCATGTATCGGACCGCTACGGTCGACAGCGCAGGACTGCAGCTGGCCTGTATGGATGACCCTGAAGAAGGCGCAACTGCCGGCAGAGACTCTCCGATCCGCAGCGATGCCCCTGCACGCATCGACTTCCCGACGTTGGTGCAGTGGTGCGCGGACGCCGCGCGCGTCATCTCCTGGCCATGAGCGTTGCGAAAAACTGACCATTCGACGCGGCTCGCGAGGCGACTGCACACGCGACCACTTCAGTCGAGACTACTGCTCGCTCTGCGCGGCCACGCCATGCGCGTCAACGGCCCCTTGCGCGGTCGTGGCGCCGTGATAGCGCACGACCTCACCGATGATGAGCAGCACGGGCCCACCCCCTGAAGCCAGTATCGGCACCGAACATGCGAGGTCGGTGACTTGAACGCGCTGCTGCGGCAGCGTGCCGTTCTCGATCACCGCCACCGGCGTCGTCGGCAAGCGGCCATGCGCGATGAGCTGCGCGAAGATCGCGGCCATGCGCGCACCGCCCATGTAGATCACGAGCGTCTGGCCCACCTTCGCCAGTTCGGGCCAGTCGAGGTTCGGTTCGCCATCGCGCAACTGGGCGGTCACGAACCGCACGGACTGCGCATGGTTGCGATCCGTGAGCGGAATGCCGGCGATCGCCGCACTCCCGTTGCCGGCAGATACACCTGGCACGACCTGAAACGGGATGCCAGCCGCGATCAGTGCATCCAGTTCCTCGCCGAGCCGACCAAAGATCGTGGGGTCACCTCCCTTCAGGCGCAGCACCCGCTTGCCGTCGCGCGCATGCTCGAGCATCAGGCGATGGATGCGCACCTGGGACTCCCCGCCCGCTCGACCGCGCTTGCCCACGGCGATGCGCACGGCATCGCGCCGCGCGAGGTCGAGCACGGCCGGTGAGGCAAGCTGGTCGTGCAGGATCACGTCCGCGCGCTGCATGAGTTGCAGTGCCCGCAGTGTGAGCAGGTCCGGCGCACCGGGGCCGGCACCCACGATGTAGACCTCACCCTGGTTCAGGGCATGGCCGACAGTCTGGGCTTCGCCGTCCAACCGCGCATCGCCTGGCGCCGCGGCGGCAGGATCCGCCATGCGCCCGAGCAACCTCGTCAGAAGGGACTCCGCGCCCGCAAGGTCGCCCGCCAGCGCACGTTCGCTCACAGCGCCATCGAACAACTGCTCCCAGAATCGCCGCCGCGCAGTGGGCTCCTGCACCACATCGCGCACGCGCGCGCGAAAGCGGCCTGCAAGCGCTGCCAGGTTGCCCAGGTGCGCTGGCAACAAGGCCTCCAGCCGCTCGCGCCACAGACGCAGCAGCACGGGAGCCTGGCCGCCACTGCCGATCGCGAGGACGATCGGCGAGCGGTCGACGATGCTGGGGAAGAGCGCATTGGACTGCGCCGCGGAATCCACGACGTTGACCAGCAGTCCCTGTGCCTTTGCCGCCGCACTCACCTGCGCGTTCACGTCGGCATCGTCGGTCGCCGCGACGACGAGCGCGATCCCTGGGACCTCGAGGTCCGTGGGCAGGAAACCGCGCAACAGCACCTCGCCGCCCTGCCCTTCCACCAGCGCAGCAAGCTCCGGCAGGACATCCGGCGCGATCACGCGCACCTTGCCGCCGGCGCGCACCAGCAGGCGCGCCTTGCGCAAGGCGATCTCGCCACCGCCCACGAGCACGCAGGCTTGCGCGGCGATGCGGACGAACAGCGGCAGGTGGTCCATGGAGTGATGTCGCCACGCGCCAGATCGCGCGATGGATGCAGTTCGAGAGGCGGATGACGAAGGTGAACTGATGCCCGAGGCGCCGCTCAGATCACCCGCACACCGCCCATGTAGGGCCACAGTGCTTCCGGCAGGTGGACCTTGCCGTCGGCGTCCTGATGGTTTTCCAGAACGGCAACGAGCGTGCGCCCCACCGCCACGCCGGACCCGTTCAGCGTATGCAGCAGCTCCGGCTTGCCGGTGGCCGGATTGCGCCAGCGCGCCTTGAGCCGCCTGGCCTGGAAATCGACGTAGTTGGAACAGGAGGAGATCTCGCGGTAGGCATGCTGGCCCGGCAGCCAGACCTCGAGGTCGATCGTCTTCGCGGAACCGAATCCCAGGTCGCCACCGCACAACGCCATCGCGCGATAGGGCAGTTCCAGCAGCTGCAGGATGCGCTCGGCGTGGCCCGTGAGCTCCTCCAGCGCCTGCCAGCTGTCCTCCGGCCGCACCATCTGCAGCAGGTCGACCTTCTCGAACTGGTGCTG
>SXGU01417404.1_pt1 | contig 26887 bp, 27 predicted proteins | sample 3174531 | NCBI WGS metagenome assembly SXGU01 (sample SAMN11356863, study PRJNA531348) | freshwater metagenome | isolation source: freshwater sample F1-140 | place: China: Fuxian Lake, Yuxi | collected 2017-12-25 | reverse complement strand
GGAAGGCAACGATGATCGCCTCCTCTTCGGTCGTGAGCACCGTCGAGCGCGGCGTCTTCGGTCCCATCACCGCGTCATGCACGAAAGCACGCTTGCGCCACTTCGCGACCGTCTTGGGGTTCAGTCCATGCTGTGCGGCAAGCTCTTTGAGCGAAGCTTTCGATCGCTGTAGTGCTGCTCTGACCGCGTGCGTGGTCGTGGCGCAGCCGTGTAGAACCTGTCCCATAACGCCTCCCGGTATGCAGCGACCTCAGCTAAACTGATGCCACCACACCGCGGGACTGCACACCTAGCGCGCCCGCCGGATTGCCCCCCTTCCGAAAGGGGGGCTGCGCGATGGGATCGTCACCCGTAGGGCCGAAACCCGTAGGGGTTCGGGGAGCGGAGCGATTAGAGCCCGGTCCCGCAGGGACGCGCCTGCACCATTGGACGGCATGGTTGGCCATGGCCAACTTCGGGGTAACGCATCGGCCCTTCAGCCTTCAGAACCGCCACCGTTCCCATTTTCGAGAGAGGTCTGGGCAAGGAAGGCTGCGTAGAGCTCGTCAAGTTGTGAAGCGACAAAATCACCGAATGAGGGGTCACGATCGATGGCGAGGGTCACACTCGTCCCCTTGCGGGAGATCTGGGCCGTTGCTCGACCGCCCTGCTCTGCCCAAGTGGTCGGCGCTGGGCTTGTCGCATCCCGCGGGGCGGCGAGTGCGAAAACCTTGACGAAGCGCGCGTCGGTATCGAGGGCAGTGAACGACTCTTCCTGTACGGCTTTCTCGACCAATTGGGCGACACCGACCTTCTTAAAGTTCTCGGCGAGCGTCAGCCAGCGGCGCCGGCCCGCTTTCGGCGCTGGGCCGATTTTAGTCACGAATGTTTCTGGAACTGCACGGGCAACCGCAATGAGTTTCGACAGCTCGCCCTTATCCGTCGAGAGTGCATCCATGATAGTGGAGCGTTCGAAACCACGATCTTCGAGCCGGCGGGCGAACAGCGCCTTCTCGATGTAGGTCAGATCCAGGCGGGCTGAGTTTTCGACGCCTTGAGCTACAACGAGCTCGGCATCGCTCAACGCTCGGACAACAGCGCGAACGGGCCGCCCGAGTTCGGTCAACGCTCGCAAGCGTCGGTGACCGTAGGCAACCTGATATCGCCCAGGATCATGGGGATGGGGACGAACGAGGATCGGCACCTCTTGTCCGCGCTCTTCGATCAGCCGTTTGAAGTCAGCGAAAGTGCCCGCATCATGGTCGAGGCGATCCTGTACGAAGGACGGGTCGATTAAAGCCGGATCGATATCGACGATCGTCTCTCCTCGTGCGAGGGCGTCCTCGAGCGCGCGGCGATGGTCGTCGATTCGACCGAGCGAGAGACTCATGGCACGGACAGGCCCTGCCAGCACTCGTCCATCCTCAGACTCCTCCCTGGGACTAGAGTTGGCCATGGCCAACCTGTCGGGGGAGGGAGCTGCCGGAGTCGTCACAGCGCTGGTTGGGGCGCTCTCAACCTGTCGGACCTTGTGACCGGATTCAGGCGTAGCAGACCCCTCTGAGATGTCGGGGGTGTCACTCGGACCGGCACCGGCCTGAGCGGCTGCGCCGACTTCGGCGCTGTGGCTGGCGTTTGCCATTCCCGACTTGTCGGGGGAGGGACCCTGTAAGTTCGACTCAGGTGCAGCCTCATTGCTCTCGCTCGAACTGGCGTTCGAGCGAGGGTTGGCCATGGCCAACTTTCCGGATTCGGAGGTGGCCGAGTACAGGCTTCGGATCGCGTCGCGCCGCTTCATGCTGCCCTCCCCCAGGCCTTGTGAACCAGTCCGAGGATCTCTCGATGAACGGCATCGAGGCTTTCGTAGGCCCGGTCATACGTCGCGCGACCAACGCTGTTTCGCTCAAGCTCGTACAAGCTCTGCTTGGTCAATCCTGCATCTGCGATTGCCGTCGATTTCCATACGGAGGCCGCCAGGACATCGTCCTCGAACAACCCGCGCAGCAGGGCAACAATCTGGCTCTGCGGCCCATCATGCGGCTCGTGACGGGTCACCACGTAGCGGATGAAGTCGTGGGAGAGATCGCCCCCTGCATCACGGACGACGCGCATTAGATCAGATGCCATCAGCAGGAACTGGGACATGGATGCGACGTCGACCATCTGCGGATGGATTGTGATCAGGAGTGATGTGGCTGCGCAGACAGCGCCGAGGGTGAGGTAGCCAAGCTGGGGAGGGCAATCGATGACCACGAGATCATAGTCGTCCTGTACCGTTGCGAGAGCATGGCCAACGCGCTCGAAAAACATGCCCCCCTCGGCCCGCCGAGTGCTGGTTAGCATTTGCGGCGTCTCGTGTTCGAACTCCATGAGTTCGAGATTGCCAGGAACAAGATCAAGGCCATGAAAGTAGGTTTTTCTTATAATATCTTTTAATGACCTCCGTTTTTCATCATATCGAATGGCGCCATAGAGAGTATCACCCCAACTAAGATCAAACTCTGGCTGTATTCCGAACATCGCACTGAGCGAAGCTTGGGGATCGAGATCGACCGCGAGCACTCGATACCCCTGAAGCGCCAGCCATTGAGCAAGATAGAGCGTAGTAGTGGTCTTAGCAGATCCACCTTTAAAGTTGACACACGCAAGTGTCTGAAGACGCTCACCGCCCCGTCGCCAAGGCAGGAAGTTCAGAGCATCGTTAGGCCGTACCTCAGAAAGATATTTTCTGAGCTCTCCAATCTGTTTGAGCGTATAAAGCCGTCGTCCATTCGATTGAATTTCGGGGGACGGACCGAGTTTATCGAGAGATAGCTGACGCAAGTGACTATCTGAGACAGAAACAAGACGCGACACTTCTCCGGATGTAAATTTCCTCAATTCCTTATTGGCCTCAGGAGGAAATAATTTCTCTCGCAAGGACTGCAATTGGGAGGAAAGAAGCCGAGCATGAGATGATATGCGGTCATCTGATGCACGATCGGGTATTCCCTGCGAAGCTCCAAACTTCGACATTCTAACGCCCCCAAAACGGAAATTTCCGTCAAATCGGATAAAATCCGTTTTACAAAGCCACAGCTCTTCCAATTCCGCAAGAAGATATTGGTAAACAAGTCCCTACCGCCGCTCATGGCTGTCATGGATGGGACGTGGCTATGTGCGAGCATACCAGATCGACTCGAGGAGGAGGGCAACGCGACGGTTGGCCATGGCCAACTGTCGGCTCAGGACGAGCTTCAGTGAGCGAGCAAGCAAGCCGCGCCCGTCGTAGGTGATAGGGAATGAGCAAGCTGCGAATCCAGAGTTCGATCGCTCACTCATTCAGCCTGCGAGTTGTCCACGAAATTCACAGGGCAGAAAATCTCATTTTGCTTGACAGGCTTCGCCGCTCGACCCGGCGGGCTACCCGTGCGCTTGATATCCGTAACGGATTTCAAATTGGAGGGTCAGACCGATGCGGCAGAGCAAGCGGACGTCCTGGGGCGGCCCTCGGGAGGGGGCCGGCAGGCCAAGCGGGGAGGCGACGAAGGTCGTCCGGCTTCCGATCGACATTGCTGATGCGGCCCGGCGGGCTGCGGCGGCCCGGGGCGGCTCCAGCAGCGGCATTGCGGCCTTTCTGAAAGGGGAGGTGAGGCTGACCGCCAGTGCCCCTCTGGTGACGGAGTCGGTGGCGTGTGGCTTTCCGTCACCGGCCGAAGACAGCCTGGAGCGTCCCCTCGATCTCAACGAGCTGCATGGGATCGGGGCACCGAGCGTGTTCCTGGTCCGCGTCGCCGGCGAGAGCATGATCGGACGGGGCCTGTTCCCTGGCGATATCGCGGTGGTCGACAAGGCTCGGCAGCCGAGGACCGGCTGCATCGTGGTGGCATGCCTGAATGGTGAGTTCACGATGAAGACGTATCTATGCCGCGACGGGCATGTGATCCTTCAGGCCGAGAACCCTGCTTTCCCGAATATCGAGGTTCCTGAGGCTGCGGACTTTACGGTGTGGGGTGTCGTCACCGGCTCTTCGCGCGTTTTTTGATATGTTGGATTGCGCATGACCGGCCTCGTTGCGCTCGTCGATTGCAACAATTTCTACGCTTCGTGCGAGCGGCTGTTTCAACCGAACATGAACGGCAAGGCGGTTGTAGTCTTATCCAATAATGATGGCTTCTGTAATCGGGCCTTCGCCGTCAAGCGCTAACCCATGCCTACGTCTGCCAATGAGCATTTCGGGTGGAGGCTGTGTGAAAACGCCGAGGCGGTAGAAGGATCTCCCCTCGAATGACCTGTGCAGCGCTGAGACAGGCATCCGTATCAAACATGGGCCGCATTCAGGATGCCTGGGTGGCCACCATATAGAAAATTGTTCTAAGATTTCGGAAGGCCTCAGCGTTTTCACACAGCCTCGGTGGAAAGCGGACGGGCAGCTTACGGACCGAGTTGGGCAAGAGCTGCCTTCAATCCATATGAGGTCAAACCTCGAAGACCCGATCGACACCGACCCGCTCGACGAAGGATGGATCGTGGCTCACGACGAGAAGCGCACCGTCGAAGCTGCGCAGAGCGCTTTCCAGGACTTCGACCGACTCGATGTCGAGATGGTTGGTCGGTTCATCAAGGATGATGAGCCAGGGCGGCGCCGACCCTGCAAGGGCCGCCGCCAGGCCTGCCCGCAGACGCTCGCCGCCGGACAGCGTGCCGACGATGCGCTGGGCATCCCGGTTGCGGAAGGCGAACCGAGCACAGAGCGCGTAGGCTTCCTCGTCGCTGGCATCGGGATGCAGGCGGCGGATGTTGTCGAGAATGCCGCCTTCTGGATCAAGCAGCCCGACATGCTGATCCAGCATGACGATGCGCCCCTCGGCGCGACGCACCGTTCCAGCGACGGGCGCTAGAAGACCTGCCGCGATCCGCAGAAGAGTCGTCTTGCCCGCGCCATTCGCTCCCTTCAGGGCGATGCGCTCCGGCCCGTCGATGCGCAGGGTCCATGGACCAAGGCGCCGGTCGCCCGCTGCGGCGATGGCGCCCTCCATGGCAAGGACGTTGGCGCCGGATGGCAGGCCACTCGGGGGCAGATCGATCGTCAGGGGCGTCAGGACTTCCACCCGTGAACGAGCTTCTTCCACCTCCGCCAACGCCGCGCCCATGCGTCGATCGCTGATCGCCTGTGCCCTCCCGCCGCTGTTCTCTGCTCGCTCGGCCCGCGCGTCCAGAAGGATCTTCGGCTCGGACCCCTTGGCCGCGAAGGCACGTCCCGCCCTGTCGCGTCGCTCCTTCGCCTCGCGCTGCGCCTGCGCGGCCTGCCGCGCCGCGCGAACGTCCGCATCCGCGCGCTCCAGCTCGGCGCGGGCGCGGCGTCGATCCTCGTCGCGGACGGCGGCGAAGGCCGACCAGCCCCCGCCGAAGCTGCGCGCTTCGATCGTCGTCAGCTCCAGAATGCGGTCCACGTTTTCCAGAAGCTCCCGATCATGGCTGGCGACAAGGACGCCCCCGCGCCAATCCCGCACCAGGGCTCGGATCGCAGCGCGACCATCAGCGTCGAGATTGTTCGTCGGCTCGTCCAGGAGCAGGAGGTCCGGCGCCTCGATGACGAGACGAGCGATGCCGACGCGCGTCCGCTCCCCGCCCGACAGGGTCTGGAGGTGACGATCCAGCGGCAGGTCGGGAAGCCCGGCTTGTACGAGTGCGGTGCCGATGCGGCTCTCCAGGGTCCAGTCGGCGGCGTCGAAGTCGCCGGTGGTGCCGTTCCCCGCCAGGATGCGTTCCAGCATCTCCAGACCGTCCGTGACGCCGAGCGCTTCGGCCAGGGTCCACCCTCCTGGCATGTCCTGCCAGAGGACACCGATCGTACCCGTTCGCCGAACAGTGCCGGACGACGGCTCGGCGGAACCCGCAACGATACGAAGGAGGGTGGATTTGCCGGAACCGTTGCGGCCAACGAGCCCGACACGTTCCGTCCCAACCGCGAACGTCAGATCGCTGAAGAGCGGGCGGTCAGGCGTCCGGGCGGAGACGGAGTTGAGCGTGAGGAAGACGGACATGGGCAACCGTGGCACGGGTAGAGACAAGGCGGATCGCGTTGCTCGTCCTGTTGTTCACGGCTGCACTCCCTTTGTGGTTCGGTCCTAACGTATGACCTGGATCCCTGCCTTGCAACCGAACGGCGGCTTCCGGGCATCCGGCGAAGGACTGCGGACGTCCGTAGAGGGTCGAAAGTTCGCGTTCCCCGATAACGTCGTAGACGCGCTTGGGGTCGGTCATGCCATAGTCTGGTGTCGCCTTCACGGGGCTCTTGGCTTCTGTCCGGGGTCGGCGCGTCGGCCGCCACAAGATCGCGTTCCGAAAGGAGGCGAGCCTATATGCGACAGCGGGCTTGGCACGGGGCCAGCTCACCCGTCATTCCGGCTTCATCTCATCGCCCGTCCCCGTGAGGACGATCCAGAAAGGCCGAGTCGCCTCGGCCTTACCTCTTCACGGCCCTGACGGACCGATGTTCGCTCATGCTCGCGCGGATGCGCTCGGGTTGCCGGCAGCGCTGAACCGGAACGTCGTGCCGTCCACCCACATGCGATGCATAACCACTGCGATCTTACGGGCGAGCGCAACCGTCGCCCGCTTGTTGCCTTGGCGCCCGGCGAGCTTAACGCCCCAGGCGCGCAGCACCGACCAGCTCTTCACCCGGTGCAGCATGACGTGCGCGGCCTCGAACAGCATGGACCGCGCCTCGCTGTCCCCGGTCTTCGTGATCCGACCGTTGCGGTCGACCTCCCCGGACTGGTGCTTGCGCGGCACCATGCCGAGCAGGGCACCCACCGATCGGGACTTGGAAAAGCGGGCCGGGTCCTCGATCGCGGCGATGTAGGTTAGTGCGACGATCGCCCCGACGCCGGGAACCGTCATCAGGCGGCGGCAGACCTCGTGCTCACGGGCAATCACCAAGACCATGCGATTGATCCGGTCGAGCGAATGCAGCATGGCAGCGTGAGCGGTCAGCAGCTCCTCCAGGATCATTGCGACACGCGGCAGGTTCTGGGTCAGGTCGCGCACCCGTTCCGCGAAGGTCCGGCGTTTGGACGAGCCGATCTTGATCCCGAACAGGCAGAGCGAGCCTCGGATCTGGTTCTCGATGTCGCCGATCTTCAAGACCAGCGTCTTGCGGCTGGTCAGAAGGGTCCGCAGTTCCATCGTCGAGCGGGTCTTCACATGCACCTCGCGGAACCAGCCTGTGCGCAGCATCTGCGCCAAGTCTCTTGCGTCGTTGCGATCCGTTTTGTGCGTCATCGCAGTCATGGCAGCGCGGGCATGACGAGCATCCATACACACGACGCCGGGAACACCGAGTTCGATCATCTCCTCTGCCAGCCACCCGGCAAGCGCGCCGGTCTCCAGGCCAACGCGCGTGAAGGGGACATGCAGTTCGGCGAGCCAGGTCGCGATAGCCTCCGGCTCACTCAAAGCCTTCCCCTCACGTAGGATCGTGCCTTCCTCGTTGACGACGCAGATCGAGGTCTCGGCCATTGAGACATCCAAGCCGGCATAGTAGCGCATGGCATTCCGCTCCTGACGATGGGTCGGACGCTCTCTCGGGTTCCGACCGGATTGCACCATCGAGCAGGGTGACACGATCCGTGACGGTCGCAATCGGCCAAGCCCGATTACGCGATCTGTGTGATTGCAAGAAGCAATGAAGCCAAGGCGCTTGGGATCAAGATGGGTGATGCCTACCATCTGAGGAAACATGAGTTTTCTGCCTTAGGAGTTCAGGTTTATAGCTCGAATTATACGCTTTACGGTGACATCTCGGCTCGCGTGATGCGGGTCCTGTCGGACTTTACGCCGGACTTGGAGATCTATTCGATCGATGAGGCGTTCCTGGGCCTGTCGGGGTTTTCGGACCCCGAGGGCCATGGGCGTCGCCTCCGGGATGCCGTCGGCAGGCAGACGGGGATCCCGGTCTGCGTCGGGATCGCCCCGACGAAAACGTTGGCCAAGGTGGCCAACCGGACTGCGAAGAAGGATGCGGCGAGCGGCGGGGTGTGCCTCCTTGAGGGCGAAGCTGCGCAGACGGCTGCGCTCGCCAAGCTCGACCTTGGCGACCTCTGGGGGATCGGGCACCGCCTGGCGCCGAAGCTCGCCGCGATCGGGATCGCGACGCCGCTCGCGCTCCGGGCGGCCGACCCGGTGATGATCCGGCAGCGATTCAATGTGGTCGTGCAGCGGACGGTGCTGGAGCTTCGGGGGATTCCATGCCTCGACCTTGAGCGCGACACACCGGACAGCAAGACGATCTGCTCGTCGCGGAGCTTCGGGCGGGCGGTGGAAGGGTTCGACGAGCTGGCGGAGGCATTGACCACTTACGTGTCGCGCTCGGCCGAGAAGCTGCGTCGTCAGGGGCTGGCCGCGGCGGCGATCGCCGTGATGGTGACGACGAACCGGCATAAGCTGGCAGACCCGCAGTATCACGCGACGCGGCATGTGCGGCTGACGATTGCGACGTCCGACACGGCCCGGCTGATCCGGGCGGCGCTGTGGGGCCTGAGGGAGATCTACCGAAGGGGATTCCGCTACAAGAAGACCGGGATCCTGCTGCTGGACCTGGTGCCGGCCGAGGGGGTGCAGGGCTCGCTGTTCCTGCGGCCCGATGAGGCGCGGCGGGTATCGCTGATGCGGGCGATGGATGCCATCAACCGGCGCTATGGGCGAGATCGGGTTAGGTTCGCGGGCACCGGGCTCGACCGGGCCTGGAAGCTCCGGGCGGAGTTTCACTCGCCGCGCTACACGACGCGGTGGGACGAACTGCTCCGCGTCTGAGCTTTTAAGCGCGGGAGGGTAGGGGAGGCGTGAGCCTCCCCCGGGCCGGCTACCCGGCGAAGAGCTTGAGGTAGATGGGCGCAAGGCCGATGATCGCGAGCATCACGCCGATCGTGCCGATCACCCAAGTCTGCGCCCTGAGCTGCGCTTCGAGCTTGGCGTTCGCTTCCGTGACTTTCATCGCGATGTGACCCTCGATTGCTTCGACCACCTTGGTTGCCGTGTCGTCCCCCAACTTAAGCGATTGGAGCGCTTTGAACAATGTGAGCTGCATACCGCCTCCATCTTGTTGATCGAGGCCGGGATTTCGGCGCGGGCTCTGGCGCCGTCGGTCCAGGAGCGCGAAGCGCCCGCGGGAGCGGGCGAGGGGGGAGCCGATTTGCGTGAGCAAATTGGGGGGACCGTCGATCCTGGAGGGACGGCGCGCACCCGCGCCATGGTGTCGGCCCGATCTTACGGGGATGGAGGCGATGCGGAGGCTGTGAAGGAAGCGTCCAGGCGAGGGGATGACGGCAGGAGGCGGCCGGGATTTAGGGGGCCGGTGAGAGGAAGGTTTCAGACAGCTCGGCTCTGGAACGAGGGGCAGGGCAGGGTGTGGGCGTCGTTCGGAACGGTCATCGACTGTTCGCCAGAGCCTAGGACAGTTGACTTGAGAGACAGCGTCCAATCAACTTTTTAAGCATTTATAGCTACATTGAGAAATGATACACTACCGTAAACGCCGCCATCAGAAATCCGCCGAAAAACAATATTGCGGTAGGCCATCCCACTAGCGCTTCGAGAAATTCCTTTTTCGCTTGATATTTCCGAAATCTGACCGCAGCATCCCAATCAGCAAGCTCGACAACGCCATGGGCATTGGAGTTTTCGAATACAAATCTGTTATATGGAGTGATTATATATTTCAGAATATAATACAACCCAACCAGGCCAATTGCCATAAGCCCGATCCCGACTAAAAAAACAGTCAGCTTCATCTTCTTCTCCGTCACTCCCGCTCATGCCGACAAAGGAACGACAAACTCGAACCAAGCCATCTTTTATACAACAACACCGCTTTGCCGAACGTATAATCGGCCAGTCGAGGCTTTGGATCATACAGCTTAGCCAAGGATGGCTCAAACCGTCGATCGAGGGCGTAATCGTGCCCGACGGAGAGCCTGTAGGACAGGCCCGAGGGAGTATTTTCCGGCCCGCTTGCGTTCCGTGAGCGACCGGAGGTAGCCGCCTGCATTCTTGATGCTGTCGTGTCGCTCGAGGATGGCCGCGAGGGTGATCGCCGCCGCTTCCTGCCCCATGGCCTCTTGGGCATCGCTCCAGGCGGTCGGGCTGATGCCGAGCATCGGCCGGATTCGGCCCGTCGTTTCAATCAGATCCTGCCAAGATCGGACGCCGCTCGGTGCGAAATCGAGCACCTGAGGGCAGGCCTCGATCACTGAGCTGAGCGGATAGGTCGAACGGATCGCGGCTGCATCGGCCGACTGGTTCCGGTCGTTCGAGGAGATCTCGGAGGTCTCCTTCTGCGCATCCTCGGATGCCGGTTCACAAACAGAGGCGTATGAGTTTGAACTCTGTATGTGCCGCCCATTCGTAGCGGCATAGCCGCTCGTTTTTGTGGATTCTGCCTGAGCAATCAGGGCATTGCTCACAGTCAGGGTGAGGGTTTCGAGGCGGTCACCGAGGGCCGTGACGTCGGCTGGCTCCGGCCGGCGGGGGTAAGCGGCCAGGAGCGCCCGGTACTGCGCGTGGAGCGCTTGGGCCGACGGCTCTCCGGTCCCTCCGGCGTCGACGTCAAGAGCGATCAGGGCGTCCAGCAGCTTGGCGCAATCCCGGCGAAGAAGGCTGACCTTCTCGCGGGCGACGCGGTGGGCGGCGGCCTCGGCCCGGACGGCATCGGCTCGGGCTGCGAACTCCTCGGCTCGGACGGCAAGGGGGGTCAAATCGAAACCGAAGGCATGAGTGATCTGCCCGCCCTCACCCCGTCGCGCGTAGCGTTTCCCGTTGGGGCTGTCGCGCCGGATGACGAGGCCAGCCTCGACCAGTGCGGACAGGTGACGGCGCAGGGCGGCCTCGGAGAGGCCGCGAGCACGGGCCGCCAGGGTCCTGTTCGAGGGGAACACCACCATCTCGGGGTCGGCCTCCGGATCCGGCACCAGCATGTTTTCCGGATGGAAGGTCAGCAGGGCCTCGAGCACTGAGAGGGTGCCGGCCGAGAGGCCGAGGAAGCGGCGGATATCGGTGAGGTCGTGCAGCACGCGCCATTTCTCGGCCACGACCCCGGCCGATCGGCGGCTGGTTTTGGCCTGCGCCGTCACCTGGGCAGCCGTCAGCCCTCGCACCCCGAAGGGCGCAGTGATTCGGCGGCCCCCCTCACCGGGGTAGCCATGAGTTGTATTCATTATGCCCGATCCTCTTCTGGTCGGGCCGCGCGTCATCAAAGCCGCTCCATTAGGGCGGCTACACTCCAGACAAAGCCTCTCCGTCGCGAGAAATGTGCTTTCTCGCTTGACGCCCGGGGGCGATTCGTGGTTTGTGGGAGCTGGTTTTAGGGCTCCACAAGCCACTCTCGTGACGGTCACTCGGCCCTCACCTCCTTGCCGGGAGGTGGGGGCCGATGGCTTTTTAGGGGTCGACTACGGCGGCGGTCTCTCCGGTCGTTGCACGTGCTCCCTTGGGAGCGGGTGAAAAGTCATGTCGGGCGGCATGCCCGATAGAGTCAACCGGATTCACGCTTTTGAAACGCCCAAGCGTCGTGTCAGCGATGAACGGCATCGGATACCATCCCCGGGTCGTTTATTTCAGGAAGATCCGGCAGACCAAAGTCCAAGGCGAACGGGCAATCCTTGAGCGTGGATGCGATCTTGCCTCTGAGTGAGACAATCCCCCCTTTCACCTTCCGGCTCTGGATCCGCAGGGCTGCGCTCTTCCGCATTGCTGTTTGAACGTGATTCGCAGGTCGCGCCGAATGGGCGAGCGATCCGATCGCGCCGGCCTTTGCGGCCGCCTCATGGAAACGCTGCGCTGAGATACCCGAGAGCGTGTCAGGATAGGCGATATGCACGAGGGCGTGCCCGGCTCGGCCGGGCGGCAGGGAAGCGAGCGCTTCCGTGCATTGTGCGACCACTAGCGCAGTGGTGAGAAGGGAGGACGGCCGGACGCACACGAGACCGCCCGCCATCAGGGCCTTTTTCAGATCCAGGCCGTTCGTCAATGACACGCCGGTCAAGGCCGCGAGTTCACCGGCGTGAACGGCGAGGGCCTTCCGTCCGGCCTCGCGCTGCTCCTTCGGGATGTCCTTCAGCGCTTTGAGCACGGCACGGAAGGCAGCGCCGTCCGCCGAGGAGGCCGAGTCGGCACTGACGTTCTTGCGGTTGATCTCGTATTCGCCGGCGAGGAGGCGCGTGAAGGCGGTTTCGTCGGTGAAGGCCTGGTAGAGATCGAGGGAACTCTTCTGATACCGGCTGGCCAGCATTTCGATGATCGGCAGGAGCGCCCGATTCACGGCGCTGGCTTCGGGCCCGAGCCTCAGGTCGGCGATCGCATCGGCTAGGTTGGCGGTGGAGACCAGCAGGGGCTGCCGAGGTGCCTGCCTGAGATCGATTGCCCTGATTTCGCCGTCCCGACCGAAGGGCCGGGCCACCTCCGCCAGTTGCTCGGTCATCATGTCCGCATTGGTGCTCTGGACGATGATGGCACCCATACGATTGAGGCAGGCACCGAACACGAGGTTGGCGGCAGCCTCCTCGTGCCAGACGGAACCGTCGCTGTAGAAGCTCAAGCCCTGCACGAGATCCTCGCGCCGGAGCCAGACCTGTCCGGTAGCGGCAAGGCCGACCGGCCAAGTGGCATCGCCGCGGCGCCGAGTGGTCGCGTCGCGATAGCCGCGCCTGCCGATATGGAGCGGAATGCGGGCCGGCGCGCGCCAGGTCCGCCAGCCATAGGTGAAGTGGCGCAGGTAGCGATAGCCCGAATAAGCCAGGATCGCCTCCGGCACGAACGGGAGTGCCATGGCCGAGAAGGAGAGGGCGGCCGCGATCCCGAATTGCGTGGCGACGGCCTTGGGCGGAGCATCGTCCATGGATCAGGACTCCTTGCCGCGCATCTTCGCCAGCATGGTCTGCCCGCCCTGGCGGGCATCCCTGACCGTGCGATTGATCGATCCTGTCGGGATCTGGCCGGGGGTGCGGGGCGCGACGATCCCGGCCATGGCGACGGCGGCGTGGTCGCCGGTGCGGCGCTCGATCTGACCGCCGATCCAGGACAGCACCGTCTCGGGCAGGGCACTGATCTGACCCGCAGAGGTGATGACGATCGAGAACAGGACGACGGCGTAGACGAACAATCCGGCGGTGCCGACCATGGCGTAGGCGACGGTGCCGTCGGGCGAGATCATCGCCAGGGCGCCGCGGAAGAAGATGTTGGTGATGTCGATGCCGACCCGCATGAGCAGGATCGAGACCAGCATGCCGATGACGATCAGGGGAGGGCGGAGCAGGATGCCGAGGAAGAACATGTAGCCCTGGCCGCTGTTGCCGACGAAGCTGTCGGAGCGGGCTGGCATGAACTTGGTCAGGAGCCAGATCGGTACGGCGATCATCGCCTCGGCGACGACGAGGAACCAGTTGAAGGTCGCCATCAGGAAGTGGACGATGACGACGAACGGCACGAGGCCGATCAGCAGGAAGGCGGCAAAGAACAGGATCAACGCCAGGATATAGACGAACCAAGACAGTTCCTGAGCGACGACCCGCCACTTACTATCGTCGTTAACGCCGAATTTTCCCAGCACCCAATCAAACCCGGTTAGCGTCGCGCCCACTCCCGTTGTTCCCATTCCGAATGATGCGATGCGCTGACCGATCTGCTGGACTTCCAGGATCGGATCCACCCAAGTCCTGCTTTCGGGCTGGCTGATGATGCCGAGGACGCCGGCGTAGATCTGCGCCAGGCCGCGGGCGAAGACATCGGATGGATCGACCTGCGCGGCCGGGTTGTCGCTGGCGACGCTGGCGATGCTGCCGGTGCCTTGCGCGGCGATGTAGCCGCCGAAGCTGACCACGTAGGTGAGATTGCGCTGCGCCTCCTCGGCGAGCGGCGCGTAGGCGCTGTGGCCGAAATACGGGATATACGAGTTGATGTTGGCCGGAGGCACGACCCGGACCGCCGCGTTCTGGCCCGCCGAGGAGGCCAGGAGCTTGGCCTGGACGAGGCTCAACGAGCGCTGCCAGAGCGCAGCAGCGAGCCAGCCATTGTCGGACGCGTTGGTGAGATAGTTGCGAAGCGCCTGATTGAGCTGGCTATTGTTGCTCTGGGTCATGCTCTGGGCGGCGGTGTTGTAGGCCGCATCGACCGCCTGTTTGATCCGGGCTTTGATCGCCTGATCGTCGCGGCTGCCGGAGTTGATGGTGCTGGCGATGCCGGCGGCGGCGCCGTCGAGGCTGTTGATCGCGGCCTGGAAGCTGCGCTGGCTCTGCTGTTCGGCCAGATCGATCACCAGCTTGGTGGTGCTGGCATCGTTGGCGTCGGTCAGTTGCGAGCCGAGCTTGTTGTACTCATAGACGACGGCGCCGCAGAGGTTGTCCGATTTGCGGAAATACCCATTGTCGTCGGTAAAATAATAGGTGGTCGCCCTCGCGTCGGACCAGGGGTTCCACGAATTGGTTTCCGTCCTCGCCGCCGGGCGAACCGTCGCGGCGTTGCTGCGACCGGAGACGTTGTCGGCATAGGTCTGCAGGGCCTGGGCGCAGACGTAGCCGTAGAGGCGGCCTTCCAGCACCTTGGCGAGCTTGCCGCGCAGCACGAAGTCCCCGAGCGCCTGGGTCGGGCTGGTGAGCGTGCCGTACATGCCGTTGAGGCCGGTGCCGGCGACGCGGGTCCAGAGGGTGTCGCCGAAGCCCGAGCCGAAGACCGCGAGCTGGACGACGAGGATCTGCACGAGCGACAGGCCGGACTTGATCGGCAGGCTGAGGATCGCGCCCGTGATGACCCGCAGGAGGGTGTATTTGGCGCTCGACTGGCGCCCGAAGGCCTGCCCGTCGTTGGCGGTGTCGGCCACCATCGAATAGAGCAGGTAGCAGGCGAGGATCGTCGCGACGATCAGGCAGCCGACGTTGAAGTAGCCGAGCGCGACCGTGAGCGGGCGGTCGTCGGTGCAGGCGGCGGCGGTCCAGACGCCGTCGACCACGCAGCCGAGGAGCTTGCGCAGGTTCACGAGCGCGAGGTCGTTCTGGACCGGGGTGAAGATCTCGCGCCCGGTGGTCTGGGCCTGCGCCGCCGTGGCGGCGGCGAGGAACCCGAGGCTGCCGGCGGCGGCCGTGATCCTGCGGAGCATACGGGCCTCTACAGATTGCCGCCGGCCTGGGTGGCCAGCATGGTGCCGAGGACCGCCGCGGTGCGGGCCTGCTGCTCGATGAGCTGCTGGCGCAAGGCCAGCGACATCGAGCGCATGCGGGTGAGTTCGATGAGCAGGCCGTGCTCGGACTGGCCGGCGAGGCCGGCCGACCACGCTTCGTATTGCGGCCCACCGCCGTACTGGGCGATGAGCGCCTCGAGCTGGGCGAGCGGCGAGGCGGCGGAGGTGCCGATCTGGTGGTCGTCGGTGGACGACATCGCCCGGACGGCGCTGAGCGACACCAGGGCGGGCGAGCGCAGGGCCTCGACGCGGCGGGCCCGCAGCATCATCAGGTCGGCCTCGGCCCCCGGCATGGCGGCCGTGGGCTTGGGCATCGGCAGACCGGCCATGTCCTGGATGACGATCTTGCGGTCGTCGTCGCTCGCGGAGGGATCGAACAGGATCGCGGCATCGGCCTTGGTCGGATCCTTCAGGCGGGCGCGGGTCGCCTCCGGGATCGGGACGTTCTTGCCCGGCGCGACGTCGAGTTCGCGATAGGATTCCCGGCCGGTCATGGCGACGTTGCCCATGGAGCGGTTGGTGGAGTTCATCAGGTCGATGGAGCCGCAGGCGTTCACGCCCTGGCCGGTGTCGATGGAATATTGCTCGCGGGCATCGACCAGGGCCTGGCGCTGGGCGACCTGGGACAGGGTGGCGGCCACGGCCTGCTGGGTGTTGCTGACGAGGTTCACCTCCCGCTCGCCGTTGGTGGAGACCTGGGCGGTCTGCACCTTCATGGCCGAGAGCAGCATTTCCAGGGTGAGGCTGCGCTGGGTGGCGACGTTGGTGCCCATGGTCGCCACCCGTGTTTCCAGGGCGCCGGTCGCCTTGGTGTGGCCGGCGACCCAGAGCTCGTCGACGACGAGGCAGGACTGCGCCGCCACGGGGGAGGCGAGGGCGGCCAGGGCCGCAGCGAGGAGGATCGGCTTCTTCATGGCGTCTGGAAGCTCGCTGGGGTCGAGGTACCGCGACCGGGGGAGGGCACGCTGGAGATGCGGGCGTTGACCATGGACAGGAGCAGGGCCGCGGCGGTGGCCTCGGTTCGCATCCCGCGTTTGATCTGGTGGGCGAGGAGGGCGAGGTTGGCCGCTTCCATCCGCACCGCGTCCTGAATGATGCCGCGGTCGTGCTGGCCGGCGGTGCCGGCGGCCCAAGCCGCACCGCCGTCGTTGCCCTGCCAGTGTCCCGACAGCGCGCGGGTTTTGGCGATCGGACCGTCCGGCCGGTAGTCGGCCGCGATGTCGGCGAGCACGACCGCGGTCATCGAGCGGTAGGTGTCCCGGCCGGTCTTCTCGAGCTTGTTGAGATCGTTGGTCGCGGAGTTTCCGGTGTTGCGCGGCTGCGGGTCGGGCGGGCCGATGACGGTGGTGATGAACTTCGTGGCGGCCTCGCGGTCGCCACTGTAGAGCGCGGCGCCATCGGGGGCATCGCCGGACTTCACGTCGGCGACCCAGTCCTTCGGGTCGGCGTAGCGGCCGGGCTGGGCGTGAACCTGGGTGACCATCTGCTGGCGGACCGCCGCGGAGCCCGTCAAGGCCGTGTAGAGCGACTGAGCCTTGGTGTTCGACCCGCACGGGTCGTAGCCGATCGAGCCGTAGCGGTGGGTGGCGAGGGCCACGGCCTGACGCTGGTCCTGGGTGGCGAGGGTGGTGGCGAGCGCCTGGCTCGAGGCCCGGAAGCCGTTGGCCACCTGGTCGGAGCCGGCGGCCGACTGAGCCGTCAGCACCTTCACGGCCGAGATGAGACGGGCCCGCTCGGCGAGTTCCTGGGCGACCAGGGCGGACTCGGTGGTGGTGATGGCGCCGGTGATCGCCGTGGTCAGGGTGGAGGTCGCGAGGTTCACGCGTCCCTCGACGCCGACGCAGCTCTGAGCCCGTGCCGGCGCCGAGACGCCGATCGCCGCGACGACGGCGCTGAGCCCGACGAGGGCGGTTGCGGTTCGAGCCCTCATGGGGTGCCTCCCTGGCGCCGATCGCCGCCCATGCCGCCGACGAGGACCCCGACGAGACCGGCGCGGGCACCGCTCATGATCGCGCCCTGGCGGCGGGCCTGGACCAGGGCGGCATCCTCCTCGGCCGTTCGCGGGTTGGGCTTCACCGTGGGCAGGGGGGCGACGACGTCGAGGTAGTCGGCGGCCGTCATCACCTCCTCGGCCGAGTAATTGCGATTGAACAGCCAAGGCGCCGCGTCGGAGTCGCCGGCACCATAGCCGCCGGGCTGGGCGCCCTTGCACCAGCCGGTCTCCTGCTCCGAGGGCGAGCAATAGAAGCTGCGCCGCTGATCGAGGGAATCGCCAATGCGAGCGCCGGCATCGCCGCCTTCCGTGAGCCAGCGGCGGTCTGCTGCCCCGAAGGCTTGGCGGGCCTTCGTCGCGGAGGCCTCGCTGTCACTGGCCTGCGAGAGCCCGAGCGAGATGTCGCAGGCGGCGTAGCCCGTACCGGTATCGTAACCGTATTGATGCTGGGCCTTGGCGATCCGCAGGGCGTTGTCCTGGCTCACCAGGGTTGAGGCGACCGCCTCGGCGCTGGCCTTGTCGCCGTTGGTGATCTGGAGCGCGGTGCCACTCGACTGCGCGCCGGAGACGCGCATGCCCGACAACACCCGCTGCAGGGAGATCTCCCATTGCGGGAAGAGGCTCTGCGCCTCAGCCGGACACGCCAAGGCGACGGCCAGGATGGCGCTCGCCGGAAGGAGGGGGAGGGGCCGTGTCATGGCTTCCCCTCCATCGGGCGCGCGTCGAGCGCGTAGAGCGTCACGAGCTGCGCGAGCGCGGCATCGATCTGGGCGTCGTAGTCGAAGGAGTTGGCGGCTAACTCGGCCGAGTTCGTGCGAGCCAGCTCGATGTAGAGGCTGCGGTTGGGCTGGTTGGCGACCTTGACCGCGTGGTCCTCGGAGCCCGTGGCCCTCTCGGCCGCGCTGGCGATCGCGGATTGCTGCGATTGGCTGTCGGAGCGCGAGACGGTCTCGCTGGCCGCGCCCTCATTGGCTCCCGGCGTGCAGGTCTTCGGCAGGGTCGTGTTCCGCGGGCCGCCGGCCATGTCGGGGTACGGATTGGAGATCGGTAGCTGGCGCGGCAGGAACGGTTCGGGATTGACGTAGTACCAGGCCTGCGGGAGCGCCGATTTGATCGCATCGGCGGTCATCGGGCTCGCGCCCTTGCCGGCATACATCTTCCAGACCCGGCCGTTGGTGCCGGTCGCGGCGAGGACGTTGCCCTTCAGGAGCGTGCCGAGATGGAGATGGGGGGCGCAGCTTTTCATGCCCTCGCAACCCATCGTCCCCACTTGCTCGCCGGCAGTGATCTGTGGGTCTTGCCTTTTGTTAAAAACAGCGGTGTTCATATGAAGATACAAAAAGCGCGTATCTCCAGAGACCACATCAGCGATGATCCCGCCGCCAGTAAAATTGTGATACGTTATCGCACCCGATGATCCTGAAAAGATCTTCGTTCCAGCCCCTTCGCTATTCACGATATCCATGCCTTGGTGATAACCGGCAGACGCACCGGCCCTGCCGGTTCGGTTCACACCGTACGGAGACGAAACCCTCTGACCGGCTGGTTTCATGATGTCAGACGTGAGGCACGTACCTGAAAGGGCGGGCACCGACGAAGCCATAAGTATGACAAGCGCCGATGATTGAATTTTTAATTCAATCATTACCCGACACCTTCTTGGACGAGCACAACGCATATTGCGTGTTGTTGAAGAGTATTTTTGTTTTGTCGATAACCTTTAGAGAAAACGAGTCGTCGTTTTCGTTGTCTGGGCTTTCGCGCATACCCTGCGGAACGTGAGCATCCCAATCGCATTTCGTATCGACAAAGATTATACCCTTGGGCTGCTTCTTTATTTTTAGAATTTTGCAGCGCGCTTCCCCACGCACGCCCTCTTGGTCAATTCGTTGGATCAGTCGATCTTTCTCGATTGTGAGAGGCGGCCTCTTACAGTCGGCCGGTGAGGCGGGTGAGTATCCCCAGTCGCCAGCTGGCAGGGTGATTGGCTCGGCCTGAGCCGAGCCGAAACCTGCGAGAAGCAGGCCCGCGGCGAGCACGATGGAACGGCGGATCATTGGTACATGCCTCCGTAGCTGCTGCCGGACGGGGGGGGTGCCGAGACCGGCGCGGACGCGCTCGGCTGGGTGGCGACCGAGCTGGCGCCCTGTGGCGCTGTGCTCGTGGTGAGCGCCGAGCCGAACGCGGTGTTCTGGACGTGGTTGTACGAGCCGAGGCCGGTAATGTTTGGCAGGTTGATCGGCGAGATCGACCCGTTGAGTTGCCGGAACAGGTCGCCCGATACCGAGTTCTGGAAGCTGCCCATCTGCTGGTTGATGCTGCGGATCGTGTCGCGCAGCTGCTCGTCCAGGATCTGGCAGACCTGCCGCTTGGCCGCGTCGATCACCGACCCGATCAGGCCCTGCGCGGCTCCCGTGAGGAAGCCACTCAGATCCGGGATCAGGTTCGACAGGTCGAAGCGCTTGAGCAGATCGCCGGCGATGCAGGAGTTCGGCCCGTTGAAGAAGGCCGAGGGATTGACCTTGGCCGCGTCGATCAGCGCGATCTGGCGCTGGACGGCCGCGTCGGCCGCCTGACGGACGAGGCAGTTCGAGCTGGTCTGAGCCCAGGCCGGCATGGAGCCGACGGCGAGGCCGCCCAAGAGGACGGAGCCCAATAGCACCTTGCGGATCCGGCGGCGGATCCGGTGCGGAGGCGAGTTCAGAACGCCGGCCATTTTCCACCCTCGATAAATTTCGCCCAGAGATATTTGAGAAAGCGCAGCGGCGTCATCTTGCGGTGATTGCAGTACGCCAAAAATCCGGCGTACAACGCCATCGCGATGAACGTGTAACGGCTCAATCCCGTGAGGATCAGCAGCGGGAAAAACGCCGCGATACTGCCGTGCAGGCCGAGGAACCGCATCGGCACGGCCGACCAGCGCCAGGGCATATGGCGGCCGCTCATGCGGGATCTCCCGGCTTGGTGATCGGGGTGCCGGGGGCGGGCTGCCCGGCCGGCTTCCGTCCGCCGGCCCAGACCCGGGCCTTGCCGATGTCGAGGTGGCAGAATTTTGGATAGATCCCGACGCCGCCGCGGCCGCACAGTGCCCCGGCAACCGCCACCGCATCCGCGCCGTAGCCGGCCGCGCGCAGGTCGGCGGCGCGCCCCGCGAGATGGAGCGAGGCCTTCGCGGCACCCTCGATCCCGGCATTGTGCTGCGGCGTGCGGTAGCCGGAGGTGACGATCAGCGGCACCACCGAGCCGTGGACCGCACTCATCGCCCCCTGAACCGAGGCCAGGAGGTCGAACAGGCGCGGATCGATCCAGACTGCCGAACTGCCGTCGCCGACGTCGCGCAGGAGCCACGACAGGAGGAGCAGGTCGCGGGTGTTGTAGCCGTCCGGCGTCCGGACGATCGCACTCACCTCCTCGCCGGTGCGGTCGCGACGCAGCCACAGCCGCACCGGCGGCGGAACGGCGCCCGCACCGGCCAGAGCCGCCGCGTAAGCCGGATCGGTGCCCGCGAGGCCGAGCGCCGCGCCGGCCAGGGTTCCGGCGAGGCCGGTGAGGAGGCTACGCCGCGAGACGGGCATCGCGGTATCCATAGCGCTCGAGCACGCGGCGGGCGGTGGCGACGTCGATCACGCCCTGGTCGAGCGCCATCGCGACCGTGGCCTTCATGGAGCGGCCGTCCTCGCCCCGGCCGATGATGTCGCGCAAGGTCTCGACCGACTCGGCCATGCCCGCCCGGGCCACCTCGCGGCGAACGGGGTTGGTGAGCACCTGCCACTCGCGCAGGCAGAACCGGCCGCCACCGACCCGCGGCACGAGGAGCTGCGAGACGAGGAGGTGGCTGCTGCCGAGGACGTCGTGGAACGCCTGGATTTGCAGGTCGGCCGGGAACATCAGCGTCAGGCGTCGCAGGATGTGGGCGACGTCGTTGGCGTGGGTCGTGGTGTAGATCGGGTGGCCGGTCTGGGCCGCCTCGACGCTGGCCATGACGGTGTGCATGTCGCGCAGCTCGCCCACCAGAAGCAGGCCGGGCTTGCGCCGCAGGGAATTGCGCACCCCGGCCGCGAACGTGGGCAGGTGCAGGCCGATCTCGTGCTGCATGATGGTGCAGCTCGCCGATGGTACGTTCTCGAAGACGAACTCGATCGGCGCCTCATAGGTGATGACGTTGCCGTGGATCGGCGTCTCCTCCTCGAGGATCCGGCGGATCAGCGCGGCCAGCGTGGTGGTCTTGCCCGAGCCGGTCTCGCCGGCGACGATCACGGCGCCCTGGGCCGGGGTGGACTCGGCCACGATGTCGTCCTCGACCCCGAGGGTGGCCACCGTCGGCGGATCGGCCGGGATGTGACGGCAGACGATCTGCACGCCGGTATCGCCTTCGTGGTAGCCGGCGGTGACGTTGATACGGAAGCGGTGCCGGACCGGCTCGGCGTCGCGCTTAGCGCCGATCCGGTCCTCGATCGTGATCGCCCGGTCGAAATCCTGCCCCGCATAGAGCTTCGACATGATCGAGTCGGTGGAGGACAGGTCGGTGGCGATGCGCGCCATGGTGCTCGGCTGAAGCCAGACGCGGGTCAGCGCGAAGAGCTCGCCGTGGATGGCGGCCAGGACCGGCTGACCGGACTGGAAGATCACGTCGGAGGCGCCGATCGCCACGGCATGGAGGAACAGGCGGGTCACCTCGTCGCGGCCGTGCACGACGATCTCCTGCTCGGGATATCGGGTCTTACCGGTCCAGCGCATGGCTCACTCCGGGGTCGCGGCCGCCGCCGAGGCGGTGCGCAGGAATTTCGGGGTGACGACGATCTTGAGGAGGCGCTGATCGACCGCGGCCGAGCGGCCGCCCTTGCCGACCTTGAGCGCGGTGGCGCGTGTCTTCACGATCGGCAGGCTGACCGCGCCCTGGGCCGCGAGATCCTGATAGCGGCGCATCCCGGAGTAATCGCGGTCGAGCCGGGCCAAGCCGTCGTCGAAGGCGGCGCGGGCCTGCTGCACGCCCACCTCCAGGCCGCCCTTGTACCCGACCTCCCAGTTGGCCTGCTCGATATCGCCCTTGGGCGGGGTCCACGTGGTCTTGGCCTCGGGCGGGGGCGTGACGGTGAGGTAGTCGCGCCAGTTCGGCGGCTGCACCGTGACCCGCGCGTCGCGCAGGATCTCGAAGCTGCCGAGCGTGGTGACCAACAGGGTGCGGCTCGGGGTCTGGCGCACCCCGCGCAGCTCGGACACCACCGGCGGCACGATGTCGGGGCCGATCATCACGGTGGCGAACGGGTACTTGGCGTCGAGCCGGTCGCTGATGTCGGACGTATCGAGGTAGGCGGCGATCCTGCGGGATTCCTCGCGGTAGCCATCCTGGATGCCGGCGGTCCGGGCGGTGCGCTGCACGACCTTGGTCGGACGGTTGGCATCGCCGAAGACCCCGGCCGAATAGCGCTGGAAGTCGGGGTTCGACGGGTGAGGCGGGGCGGGCGGTGCCGAGTTGTCGCCGACGTTGGGCGCGAACGGCTGCCCGTCCTGACCCGGCAGGGAGCGGGGCCCGTTGGCGATGGCATTGAGGACGTTGGCCTGGGCGAGGCCCCCCGGGCCGTAGTAGCCGGGCGGCGGATAGCCGCCGTAGCCGGGAACGCCGTAGCCGGGGGCGCCATAGCCCGGTCCACCGTAGCCCGGTCCACCGTAGCCGGGGCCGCCATAGCCGGGGCCGCCATAGCCATAGCCGGCGCCATACCCCCCACCGTAGCCGGGAGCGCCATATCCGGGTCCGCCGTAGCCGTAGCCGCCGCCGGCCGGGGCGCCGTAGCCGTAGCCCCCCGCAGGGGCGACGGGGGCGCAGGCCGCCGGGTTCTGGGCGCAGTAGGTGTTGGCGACCTGAGCCCCGGCCGGTTGCCCGAGGACGCAGAGCGCGGTGGTGCCGAGCACGCCGGAGAGGATCCTTGCCTTCAGGCGCATGGCTCAGATCCCGTGCTCACGCAGCTTGGCATCGACATGCCCCGAGGTGCTGCTTCCGGTGCTGACGCAACCGGGCAGCAGAACGCCGATACCGATCAGCACAGCCACCAGTCTAACGGCCGCCTTCACCCGAATTGCGCTCATAATCATACCCCGCGTAATCGGACTTGTATTTGCCTTGCGATACCGACTGATGCTGTTACACAAGCGCCGACGGATCGATAACTTCAGCAGGTGACCCAGATGGGGATCGTCTCGTTCGTGAGGGCACGCCTCGCGCGCCGGGTCGGACCGGAGCATCGCAGCTTCGCGGCCATGGGCGGGACGGTGCTGGGCGGGACGCACGCCCTCTGCCCCACCTGCCGGCGCGGCCGCCTGATGAGCGATCCCGAGGCGCTCGATCGGCGCCGCTGCGACGACCCGAATTGCGGCGCGACCTTCTCCCTGGCGGAACTCGGCCGCACCTACGCCCTCGACGGCACCGATCCGCGGACCCTGGCCGCCTATGAGCGCCAACAGGCCCTGACGCTGTTCGTGGCGGCCGAGATCATCGGCGTGCTGGCCGCCGCCTGGGCGATCTATGCCCGCTCGTGGCTCACGCTCTTCGGGGCCGCGCTGCTCTGCCTCGTGGTGTGCGCCACCGCCATGGTCTCGCGCTACCGCGCATGGCAGATCGAGCACGGGAGGCTGTTCGAGGCGCGGGCGCCCCTGTGGGCCTTCGCGGTCTCGGAGGTGCAGGGGCTGGTCCGACGCAGCGGCCGCTAGGGGAGCGTCCTCCATCTCAGCCCCCGATCATCGTGCAGACGTTCGACAGCGACACGTCCATCTTGATCGTGTTGCCGACGAGCTGGGCGACGTCGTTGATGAAGAACGCCAGGGTGCCGCCGACGAGGTACAGGAAGGCCGAGCCCGCCCCGTCATGCTGGCCTGAAGTCGCCTTGTAGAGCTTCAGTCCGGCGACGAGCCACGCCAGGGCGCCGAGGCACATGAAGAAGTATGTGATCGCCGCCCTGATCTGATCGCAGGTCGACCCACGCTGAGACCCGCCGTAGTTGAACATGCTGTAGGTGATATCGCCGCCGAGCACGAAGCTGTTGGCGAATTTCCACAGCAGGACCGGCGCCACGATCATCGCGCCGGCGAGGGCGAGCTTGCCGAAAGCGGTATCGATCGTCACCGGGCGATTGGAGAATTTATGTTCCCCGGCCGCGACACCGTAGAGTGCGTAGAGGCCGGACGTCCCGAACCAGATCCCCAGCAGGGCAATGCCCAAAAAGATCAAATTGACGAAGAGCGGGAACACCTCACTCAACGAAACGAGCAGACTGCCAAGATCGGGAACGACCATCACCGCACCTATTTAGAATTGTTCGAATTTCGTTCGAGCAGCTCTAATCTTTCCTCCAGCGCGTTTATCCGCTCGCGCAGCTCTTCCATCTTCAAATTCGTCGGATCGGTATCGAGATCAGGCCGCCGGTAAGGGCGTTTTTCTTCAGCACGCCCGTCGTGATATTCAAATCTCGATCGGTTTTGCCGTCCCTCCTCGCCGTTGACGGGGCCGATCAGTAACGTTGTAAAAAGCCCCGCCGACAACCCGACGATGTTTACAACTGTCGTCGCAAGCCTCGATGCGTCTCTAAACATTTGCTGCATTGCACGCTCTGGGTAGGGCCGCGTCACAGGACACGGGCTCGACCAGCCAATTACTTTGACGGCCGCGCCGCAGGGCGAAGGATATCCCACCTAAAACCAAGTAAAGGTGGATTGCATACAAAACACATGTCGCTCACAACCCCCACTTATGGCCCATATCCCGCCCCATATGGCTACCCATTACCCGGTACGCATAGATGTTTCATTGACATACCGAGGAAGGCTTCGCAATAAGTGCCGACCCTGAGCATTCAGGACTGTAGGCGGGCGGACCACGATGGAAAGCGCAATCAAACACATCGCTTGGGCGGGATCTTTGATTGCATGTGTCTTTTTTGCCACGGATAAACATTGGGTTCCGGTGCAAATTCAGATCGTTGCGAGCCCGACTACTCAGAATTTGGCAGCGCTCCCAAACGGCTCCGCTACGGCAGGTGCCTTGCCGGCTACAGGATTGGCGTCGGGCCCTCCGGTCTCGCCGGCGCTGCCCCCCTCTGCGCAGGTTGCACAATCTCCGGCTGCCCCATCGGCGAACTTCGCGACCATCGAGGACTCGAAGAAGGCCGGGCAGGTGATCGAGACGCTGGGGAAGCTCGCGGCGATCGTCGACGTGCCGGCCGGAACGCCGGAGAGCCGGGTGGCGACGATCTTCTTCGATCCGCGCTGCCCCTATTGCCACGCCGCCTTCACGGCCCTGCACGGCCAGGTCGCGGCACGCTGGATCCCGGTGGTGGTGCTGGGCGATTCCGAGGCCGGCACCCGCATGGCCGCGGCGATCCTGTCGGCTCCCGATCACGTCGCAGCACTCAAGAGCGCCTTCGACGCCAAGCTCACCCCGGCTGTCGCGCCGAGCCCGGAGATCGCGGCCAAGCTCGACGAGAACCGGCAAGCCTTCGCCTCGATCTTCGCGGCGGCCCCGCAGCTGCGCCCGGGCGTGCCGACGCTGTTCGTGCCCCGCCCCGACGGGCGGCTCGCCATCATGGTGGGGTACGAGCCCGGCGACGACGCCAAGCTGCGCTCCGTCCTGACCGGGAGCTGAGATGGCCCGCCGCGTGACCATCGGGGCGTTCAGCCTGCCCTCGGCCCGGGGCTGCCTGTCGCCCTCGGCCCTGGCCGAGCAGCTCGCCGGCTACGGGCGCGCCAGTTCGTTCCTGGCCGGTGCCCTGTTCGCGTCGCTCATAGGGACGATGTGGCTCACCTACTTCTGCCTGCAGCGGGCGGAGGTGATCCCCTACGTCGCCGACGGCGGGGTGTTCGGCTGCGAAGTGCGGGCCGTCTCGCAACCGGCCTTACAGACCGACAGGAGTGAACCATGAAGTCGGCCGACCGCATCTCGCGGGAGGTCGACGCGGGTCAGATGATGCTCCGGAACCAGTGGAACTGGATCCTGTTGCTGTCGGTGTTCCTCAGCATCTCGCTCGTCGTCAACGGGTTGCTGTTCTACAACGCCTTCTACCGCTTTCCGATCAAGCAATTCATCTGGACTTCGGACGCGCAAGCCGTCTGCGACGCGATCCCGTTGACCGAACCGAACATCAGCCAGGCCCGGCTGAAGGAGTTCGCCGTCAGTGCGGCGGTCGAGCTGAACAGCTACGACTATGCCAACTGGCGCGCACTCATCAACAACGCGCTCAGCCAGTCCTTCACGCCGAAGGGTCGCGACCGTTATCGCGCCGCCCTGCAGGAGAGCGGCATCATCCAGAAGGTGGTGCTCGGCTACCAGACCGTCTCGGCGGTGACCACGGATCCGGCCAACATCTCCGAGGAAGGCAAGTCCGGCGGTCGCTATTACTGGATCGTCGAGGTGCCGCTGCAAATCTTCTACCGGACCAACGTCGAGACCAAGGTCGAGCGCCGGCTCCTGACCATGACGATCGTGCGGATCGATCCCTCGCCGATCAATCCCAACGGCATCGCGATCGACTCGGTGATCTCGACGCAGCAACTGACCAATCAGGTGAGTCCATGACCCGTGTCGGTCACGCCTCGACCCGCGTTCGGGTCTCCGGCTGCCTGCTCGCGGCCCTTCTCGGCGCGGCTCCGGCGGCACGCGCCCACGGCGTTCATGCGGCCGGGCAGCCTGCCGATGCCGATGCGGCCGCGACCGCGGGCAG
>SXGU01335100.1_pt1 | contig 26906 bp, 25 predicted proteins | sample 3174531 | NCBI WGS metagenome assembly SXGU01 (sample SAMN11356863, study PRJNA531348) | freshwater metagenome | isolation source: freshwater sample F1-140 | place: China: Fuxian Lake, Yuxi | collected 2017-12-25 | reverse complement strand
TGGGAGTCATTGAAATACGCCGGTACCGTAATCACTGCTTCGTGAATTTCCTCACCCAGATAGGCTTCGGCATCCTTTTTCAGTTTCATCAGTACCCGGGCCGAGATTTCCGGCGGGGCCATTTTCCTGCCGCTGACTTCAATCCAGGCGTCGCCATTGTCGGCTTCAACGATCTTGTAGGGAACCAGGTGGATGTCCTTCTGCACGACCATATCCTTGAAACGGCGTCCGATCAGTCGCTTGACGGCATACAGGGTGTTTTTGGGGTTGGTCACCGCCTGGCGTTTGGCGGACTGGCCAACCAGTACTTCGTTGTCCGGGGTGAAGGCAATGATTGAGGGCGTGGTACGCGCCCCTTCCGAGTTTTCAATTACCCGCGGTTTACCGCCTTCCAGTATGGCGACGCAAGAGTTGGTGGTACCAAGGTCGATACCGATGATTCGTGTCATGATGTGTACTCCTGAAGGTGTTTAGTAGGGTTGGCCAGAAAGAACCTGACGGTTTAATGGGGGAGGCCGGATTCGATTTCAAGCCTGTTGGTCGATGCGGGAACCCATGGCCTGCTGGGCAATGATCACCATGGCGGGACGCAGCAGACGGTCGTTCAGGCTGTAGCCCTTCTGGAAAACCTTGATGACGGTATTGGGTTCGACGTCGTCAGCCGGTTGCGCCGCCATGGCCTGGTGCAGGTCGGGATTGAACCTGTCGCCCAGCGGATCAATGACCTGAATGCCGAATTTTTCAAAGGCCGCCGTCAGTTGCCTGAGCGTCAGCTCCATGCCTTCACGCAATTTTTCCACCTCGGGCTGGCTCGCGTTTGAGGCCTGTATCCCCAGTTCCAGACTGTCAATCACTGCCAGCAATTCTCTGGCAAAGCGTTCGAGGGCGTATTTGTGAGCGTTTTGCAGGTCTTTTTCGACGCGCTTTTTATAGTTATCGAATTCAGCCTGGGCTCTGACCAGCCTGTCCCAGTAATCCTGCTCCCTGAGGCGGGTTTCAGCCAGTTGCCGGGCCATGTCCTCAACCGAGGTTATCTCCATCACCTCCGGTTGTGCCGATTCGGCAGCCGCTGCGTCGGCTGCCAGCTCGCCTGGCGGTACTGCCACGTCCGGCAGGGCTTCATCTGTATTCATGCAATCTACTCCGGTATTGGGATATTGAGAAAGGAAAAGATAAATTCGGCTTCAACATGGGGTCTGGGATTTTTGATTCAAGGCGGCTCCCAGCAATTTGGCGGTGATGTCGACGATCGGTATGACCCGCTCATACGCCATGCGGGTGGGACCAATAACGCCCAGCACGCCGATGATTTCCCCGTTGATTGAATAGGCGGAGGTGACCACGCTGCATTGATCCAGTGCCCGGTAGCCCGCTTCTTCGCCGATGAATATCTTGACGCCAGCGGTCTCCAGGCAGCGGTCAAGTATCTGTACGATGCCTTCGCGTTGCTGAAAGGCCTCAAACAGACCCCGCACCTGTTCCATGCTGGCCAGCTCGGCACAATCAAGCAGATTCATTTCACCGCTCAATACGAAAGGGCGGCGGCGCCTGGCATCGTCCGGGGCCAGGGCCAGACCGGCAATCTCGGCGGCATGGAGCATTTCTCCCTGCAGTTTTTCCCGGGCTTCCTGTAACTCCCTTTGCAGGCCTTCGCGGATGGTGCGAAGATCCTTGCCCACCACGGTGGCATTCAGATAATTGGCGGCAGATTGCAATTCGCTGGCGGAGAAGGGGCGAGAGGGGGTGATGATCTTGTTCATCACTTCCCCCTCCTGGGTCACCAGAATGACCAGAATCCGCTGTTCGGAGAGGGGCAAAAATTCAAAATGGCGCACGATCTGGCTTTCGCGGCGCGGCACCATGACCAGACCGGCCAGACGGGTTACTTCCGATAACAGGCGGGAGGCGGTTTCCAGTAATTCTTCCGGGGTGTCCTGAGTCTCCAGATGGCTCCAGAGTTGTTCCACCTGGCTCTGCTGCAGGGGGCGCACGGTCAGCAGCGTATCCACAAACAGGCGGTAGCCGGTCACCGTGGGCATGCGTCCCGCCGAGGTGTGGGGTGCCGTGATGAGTCCCAGCTCCTCCAGGTCGGACATGACGTTGCGAATGGTCGCCGGGCTGAGGTTTAATCCGGCGTCGCGGGCCAGGGCACGCGAACCGACCGGCAACCCTTCACCGATGTAACGTTCGACCAGTATTTTGAGCAGGTGCTGGGCACGCTCGTTCAATTGGGGGGGGATCGCTGGAAGCATGGCACTGGAGAACATTTAGCACTCTGGACACGAGAGTGCCAAAAATTAGCAACCGCTGGATAATGTGTCAAGAAGTTCATACCATACCCGCCGCCGGAAATCCGGCAACCGTTTTGTTCTGACCACTCCGGAGTCACCCGATGAAAACCGACGCATCCATTATCCAGTACCTCAATCAGGTACTGGGGCTTGAACTCATCGCCATCAATCAGTATTTCCTGCACGCCCGCATGTTCAGGAACTGGGGATTTGGCCGCCTGAATGACAGCGAATACCAGGCCTCCATCCGCGCCATGAAACAGGCAGATCGCTTGATCGAACGCATCCTGTTTCTGGAGGGACTGCCCAACCTGCAGGAACTGGGCCGCATCAGAATCGGTGAAAACACCCCGGAAATGCTGGGTTGCGACCTGCAACTGGCCGGGACACTGGTTGCCCTGCTGCGTGAAGCCACCCGTCATTGCGAACAGCAGTCAGATTATGTCTCGCGTGAATTGCTGACCGGTTTGCTGGAACAGGAGGAAGAACACATCGACTGGCTGGAGACACAACAGGCATTGATTGAGGCCACCGGCCTGGAAAACTACCTGCAATCATCCCTTTAGACACAGCACGACATGAGCCATAAACCCTTCGCGACGGTTGCCCTGATAGGCAAGACGGATGCCGAGCGCATCGCCGAAACCCTGGTTTCGCTGTACACCTTTCTGGTAGGCCGCGGGCTCCGGGTAATCGTTGAGGCAGGCAGTGCCGGTTTTCTGGCGGCGTTTTCCCCCATTACCCGAACCCTTGCCGAACTGTCCTCCGAGTGCGAACTGGCCATTGTGGTGGGCGGCGACGGAACCCTGCTGACTGCGGCCCGGGCCCTGTCCTCCCATCACATTCCCCTGATCGGCATCAATCTGGGGCGTTTGGGTTTTCTGGTGGACATTTCTCCGGCGGAAGCCAGCCGTTGCCTGGACGACATACTCGACGGTCGTTATGTCACCGGGGAACGCTTCATGCTGAGAGCTCGCCTGTTGCGGGAGGGGGTTCTGATTCAGGAGCAGACCGCCGTCAACGAAGTGGTGATACATAGCTGGAACGCCACCAGCATGATTGAAATCGAAACCCGCATCAACGGCGTATTCCTCAATTCGCAACGCTCCGACGGGCTCATCGTTTCCACCCCGACCGGCTCGACCGCCTACGCGCTATCGGCGGGCGGGCCCATTCTGGCTCCCTCGCTGCAGGCCATCGTGCTGGCACCGATCAATCCGCATACCCTGACCAACCGCCCCATCGTCATCAACGCCGACAGCCTGATTGAAGTGACATTCAGACCCTGCCGCCAATTCCGGGCCCAGATGGTGTGCGACAATCTGTCGATTCCCGATGTGGCGGTCAATGACCGCATCGAAATCCGCCGCGACCCCCTGCCGTTCCGCATCCTGCATCCGTCCGGTTACGATTTTTTTGAAATTCTAAGGGCCAAGCTCAACTGGAGTGCCGGCTACAGGTCCTGAACCATGTTGATTCAGCTCAGTATTCAAAATTTAGCCATCGTCGAACGGCTGGAACTCAGCTTCGGGCCGGGATTTTCAGTGTTGACCGGGGAGACCGGTGCCGGCAAATCCATCCTGTTGAACGCACTGGGGTTCGGCCTGGGTGGCAAGGCCGATACCGGCCAGATCCGCCCGGGTGCAAATCAGGCGGAGGTCAACCTGACGTTCGATGTATCCGACGCGCCCGATGCCCGGGCTTGGCTGGAGGAGCAGGCACTGGCCGAAGACGAAACCTGCCTGATCCGCCGGGTCTTGACGGGCGAGGGCCGTTCCAGAGCCTACGTCAATTCCCGTCCGGTGACACTTAAGGCCCTGCAAACCCTGGGAGCCTGCCTCATCGAGATACACGGGCAGCATGCCCACGTCCATCTGCTGAAACCGGTCGAACAGCGTCGTCTGCTGGATGAGGCCAGCCACGATACCGCCCTGCCGGAACGAACCCGGCAACTGTTTCAGGCCTGGCGCAAGACCCGGAAAGAACTGCTGGCTCTGACCGCCGCCGAGCGGGATCGGGGGGCGCGGGAAGAACTGCTCCGTTTCCAGATTGCCGAACTGGAACAGTACGAAATAGCCCGGTTCGATTACGATACCCTGGCCACGGAGCATACCCGTCTGGCCAATGTGGGCCGGATACAGGCGGTCGGTCAGGAGCAACTGGAGCGTCTCTACGAAAGCGAGCAGCAGTCCATTGCGTCAGGCCTGTCCCACGCCATCCAGGCTCTCGGCGAAATTGCCCGGCTGGCACCGGAATTTGACGAATGCATCACGCTTCTGCAGGACGCCCGGGTACAGGTTCAGGAGGCTGCCTCTACCTTGCGTCGACGTCTGGATCATCTGGACGCTGACCCGGCCCGGCTCAACCAGATTGACCAAAAACTGGCTGAACTGCATGACCTGGCCCGGAAACATCAGGTTCGTCCCGCCGCCTTGCCCGAACAACTGAGCAGGCTCAGTGCAGAACTTGACCGCATCACCCGTCATTCCGGGCAGGCCGGACAACTGGAACAGGCACTGGAATCGCTCCGGCAGGATTACACCGCAACGTCGGCGGCACTCTCCCGCATTCGTCAGGAAACCGCCCTTGTCATGGCCGGGCGCATTTCAGACGGCATCCAGGAACTGGGCATGCCACAGGGGCAGTTTCTGATTGAGGTCAATACCGACACCGACGCCGAACCGGCGGCTCATGGCAACGATACGGTAGAGTTCAGGGTCAGTGCCAACCCCGGTTTGCCTCCGCGTCCGCTGGCCCGGGTGGCATCGGGCGGCGAGTTGTCGCGGATCAGCCTGGCCATACAGGTGACTGCCACCGATTCCAGGCGGGTACCTACCCTGATTTTTGATGAGGTGGACAGCGGCGTCGGTGGCCGGGTGGCCGAGATGGTAGGCGCAAGACTGCGGGCGTTGAGCCTGGGACGGCAAATCCTGTCGGTCACGCATTTACCCCAGGTGGCGGCTCAGGCTCATCATCACCTGCGGGTGCAAAAACAGGCGGTGGATGGTATGACCCAATCCAGCGTACACCCCCTCGGCCCGGATGAACGGATTGATGAAATTGCCCGAATGCTGGGCGGTGTCCGCATTACCCCGCAAACTCTGGCCCATGCCCGGGAAATGCTGGAAGGCTCCGGGTCAGGCGACGAACGGAATAGCCAATCCCCGCCGCCTGCAACCCATAACCGCAACGATGACTCATGAACGCCTTGCCCATTCTTTTGCTTGCAGCCAGTGTTTTCTGGGCCACTCCGTCACTGGCCCTGGAGCCTTCCCCTGCGGAATCACCCGGAAAAATTGCCCTGCAACTCAAGTGGACGCATTCGTTTCAGTTTGCCGGTTACTACGCCGCCCGGGAAAAAGGCTTCTATCGGGAAGAAGGACTGGAGGTTGACCTGATCGAACGCACCACGCCATTCAACACCACGGAGCGGCTGTTGAGCGGCCAGGCCCAGTACGGCGTTGCCGACACGGATTTGTTGCTGGAGCGATTGCGGGGCAAACCGGTGGTGGTACTGGCCGCCATCTACCAGCACAGTCCGATGGTGTTCATCAGCCTGCGTAGCTCAGGCATCGTCAGCCCTTACGAAATGGTGGGGCGACGGGTCATGTACGATTCCAACGACCAATCGCCGCTTGGCCATCTGTTCAGCAATACCGGCATACGGGAAAGCGAGCTGATCCGGGTTCCCCAGGAAATAGACAACGAGGCGTTGCTCAAGGGCAAGGCCGATGTCACCACCGCCTATCTGGGCAACGAACCGGTCATTTTTCGGGAAAAGGGCATCGACATCAATGTCATCAACCCGCTGAATTACGGGGTCGATTATCCGGGAGACCTGCTGTATACCACCGAGGCCGAACTGCGCCAGCACCCGGAACGGGTCGAAAAATTTCGTCGTGCCTCGCTCAAGGGCTGGCACTACGCCCTGGATCATCCCCAGGAAGTGATTGACATGATCGTGGACAAATACGATCCGGGGCATCGGCATACCCGCGAACGCCTGACTTACCAGGCCGACGAATTGTCCCGATTGATCATGGCCGACCGGGTACCGCTGGGCCAGTTTGACCCGCACCGACTGGAGCCGATTCTGGACAATTACCTGCGTCTGGGCTTGATCCAGCCGGGTTATTCCACCCGGGGGTTTCTGTACGGACCCTCAACCCTGTTGACCATCCGCCTGACCGATGCAGAACGACAATGGCTATCGGGCCATCCCGTCATCAGGGTAGGTGTGCATCCGGATCAGCCACCGTATCAATGGATCGACCGGCGTGGACGTTTTTCCGGCCTGACCGCTGAGTTGCTGAATTTGCTCGCTGCCCAGTTTGGCGTGCAGTTTGAAACCGTGGCCGAAACATCACGCAAGGCCTTGCTGGACATGCTGCATGAAGGCCAGGTCGACATCTTGCCGATTATCGCCAAAACCGATCAGCAGGTGGAGGGACTGCATTTCACCGCCCCCTATATTTCCCTGCCGGCCATGATTTTCGCCCGGGGGGAGAGCCAGTTTTTCGGTGATGTCAGGGATATTGCCGACAAGAAAATTGCCATCAACGCCCACGAAGGCATGGAAAATCAGTTGAGTACCAGCCATCCCGGCATCCACTGGGTGACCACCCACGATACCCGCGAAGCCCTGCGCTGGCTGCTGGAGGGCAAGGTGGATGTTTACATCGCCGAATGGCCATCAACCCGTTACCAGATCAGACAGTCAGGTTTCAGTGATTTGCACATCGCCGGGCAAAGCGGTTACACCACGGCCTATTCAATGGCAGTGCGACGTGACAACGCCCTGCTGGCCAGTATTCTCGACAAGGCCCTGGCCAGCCTGCCTGCTGCGGAAACCCACGCCCTCAAGGAACGCTGGCTCAGCGTGGAGGTAAACCCGGGACCGGACTATCGGAGATCCCTCTACTATGGAACCGCACTGGTGGTGGTTGCCCTGTTGCTGGGGGGGTGGATCATCTGGCTCAAACGGGAAGTCAGTGCGCGTAAGCGGGCCGAGCAAAACCTGCAGGATCGCGGCAAAATTCTGGAAAAACTGATCCGCAGTCCGGGCCTGCGGGAATCGCTGGAAGACATTCTCCGTGATCTCGAAATCAACGGTAACGGACGCTTTCACGCCAGCGTCGTCCTGATTGAACCTTGCGGCGATACCGGGCTGTACGCCCCTACCCTGCCGAATGTTTTCTACACCGCCCTGACTGAAATGTACCGTTCCCGGGAGTCAACCGGTAATCCACTGCTGCAATTACTGAAACAGGGTAGCCCGGTTCTGCTTGACGATATGCTGTCGGCACCGGGCATCAGGATGCTCAGCCGTTCGGTGGCCCGCAGCCGACTCAAAATCTGTCGTGGCCAGGCCATACGCACCACCGAAGACCAAATTGTCGGTTCAGCCTGCCTGTTTTATCCTGACAGCATGCAACCTGAACCCGAAGATACGGAGCGACTCAACCTCCTGTGTCAGTTGGCCCTGCTGGCCGAACAACAGGAGCGGAGTCTGGGCCAGAATCGGCTGTTGCAAAACTTCATCGAGACCCTGGGTACTCCCGTTTATATGCTGGATCCGGCAGACGGATTCCGTCTCAATTACGTCAATGAGGCTGCCGTCCGCCATTTCGGCCACCCGGAGTGGCAAATAACCAGTTTGCGCATCATGGACATTGACCCGGACTACGACGAGGCCCGCATGCAGAACTTCTGGCAGCGTTTGAAACAGGAAGGCAACCTGCAGTTTGAATCGGTGCATCAACTGGCGGACGGGCGGGTCGTTCCGGTTGAGATTTATGCAACCTACCTCAACCACCGTGGTCGTGAAGTGGTTGGCGGTTACTTTCGTGACATCACGCTCAGAAAGCAGATGGAAAACTCCCTCATTCAAAGTGAGCAACGTTTCCGCAACCTGTTTGAAAACTCCCCCCAGGCCTATCTGTCGCTGGACAGTGACGGGCACCTGACAGACGCCAATCCCGAATTTCTCAAACGGCTGGATTATCCGTTGAATCAGGTACTGGGCAGGGGGTTCTGGGAGTTTTGGCCGGAAGCCACCCAGCCTGGATTCACCGCGCATCTTTGCCGCTTTTTGACGGATGATCACGTTAGCGAGGAAATTGATTTGATCACCCGCAATGATCGCCTCATCACGGTGCAACTGGACGGTCAGGTGCAACGCGACGACCAGGGCCGTTTCATCAAAATTCATTGTGTGCTGACCGACATCACCCTGCGTAAGGAGGTTGAACAGAACCTCCGGGCGGCCAAGGAAAACGCCGAAACCACGGCCCGGCTGAAAAGCGAGTTTCTGGCCAATATGTCGCACGAGATTCGCACCCCGATGAATGCCATCCTGGGCTTGAGCCAACTCGGCCAGGAGGGCACCAGCATGACCCAGATGAAGGATTATCTCGGCAAAATCCATTATTCGGCCTATAACTTATTGGGCATCATTAACGATATTCTGGATTTTTCCCGAATCGAATCCGGCAAACTCACCCTTGAGCGACAGCCTTTTGTGATCAACCGGGTCATTCGGGATGTCTGGAATCTGGCTGACATCAAGGCCGAAACCAAGGGACTCAAACTGTTGCTCAACCTGGATGATGCCTTGCCCAGGGTCTTGCTGGGAGATACCCTGAGATTGCGACAGGTGCTGACCAACCTGATCGACAATGCCATCAAATTTACCCACGAGGGTGCGGTCGAGTTGTGGGTCGGGGTGAAATCAGCGGACATTCATCAGGTTCAGATAGGGTTCCAGGTCAAAGACAGCGGTATCGGCATGAACGAAGCCGCCATAAAACGGCTGTTCAATGCCTTCGCCCAGGCGGATACCTCGACCACCCGCCAATACGGCGGCAGTGGACTGGGGCTGGCCATCTCGGCCAATCTGGTCAAACTGATGGGCGGTACCGACATCACCGTCGTCAGCACCCCCGGACACGGCAGCGAATTCAGCTTTGAGTTGCCGTTCGTGATCGGCAGCGAAGCCATGATTGATGCAGAAACTGAAAACGTAGCCGTTGAGGTTACGGATCGGGTCAGCCATCTACGAGTGATGGTGGCCGAAGACAACCCCATCAACCAGTTGGTGATTGATACCATGCTCAAGCGCATGGGCATCACCCCTACCCTGGTCGGCAACGGCCTGGAGGCTGTCGATGCGTTGAGGGCACACCCTGACGGGTATGACATCGTATTGATGGACCTGCAAATGCCGGTGATGGACGGCTATGAGGCGACCCGCACCATCCGTACGGAACTCGAACTGACCCGCCTGCCCATCATCGCCACCACGGCCCACGCCATGGTGGAAGAACGCGAACGCTGCCTGATGAACGGCATGAATGCCCATATCAGTAAGCCCATTGATCGGGATCAGCTCAGAAAAACCATGCTCGGCCTGCTTGAGCAGATGGAGCCGGCTATCAGCCCGGACACACCGCCTCCCCCGCCCGTGGCAACGGATGCGGATGACGAGTGGCTGGACGCACAATCGGCCATCGCCAGACTGGAAGGGGATACCACCCTTTATCAGGAAATGCTGCAGATGTTCCTGAACCAAAATGCCGATGACCTGTCCCGCCTGAAACAACTCATCCAGACCCGGAACCCTGCCGAGGCACACCGCGTCGTACATACCCTCAAGGGGTTAAGCGGAACACTGGGCTTATCGCGCCTGCAACAACAGGCATCCGAACTGGATCAGGCACTTAAAAACCAGGCATTCGAGACCCTTCCCGGGTTGTTGATCCCGCTTGAACAGGTGTTCAATCAAACCCTGGATCGCGTTCGGGAGCGACTTTCCCGCCCTCCCCATCAACCCTGAACGGATCTTGCCATGAAATCACCCGCAACATCGCTTGTGTTACTTCTCAGCCTGGGTCTCACTGCCTGTGGCGACTATTACGGTACGACCTATCGCTATCCCACCTACCGAACCTACACTCAAACCCAAACCTACCGGCACGCTGTTCCGGCACGCCCGCCCGTGAATTCGCAGAGTTACAGCCTGCACAAGGAGTATGAAATCAACCATTACAACTACTACGGCTCTCCGACCCGACCGGATCACGACACTCCCCACAGTGACGATCATCACCAAGACGGTTATCAGTATCGGGTCATGCCCCGGCCAGCTCCGGCATTTCCCGCGCCTTACCCGCGAATGGCGCAACCGCCCGCGCCCTACCAGGGAATGGGACAACCGGAGCCGAGGGTATCCCCGCCCGACCAGTCCCGTCCCGCCAGAACCTACGGTCAGCAGGAATTCGACAAGAAGATGGAACAACTGCGGCAGAGAACCCCGACCGTCAGCAATCTGGCTCCTCAATCGGATGCCCGTTCCGGTTCCATCCAGGAAAGAATCCGGCAAAAAAGGGAACAACAGGGGATGGAATCCCGTCCCCGACCCGGCCGAGCCGACAGACAGGAACGCAATCCGCAGGCAAAACGCAGACCCAACCGCCCGGATAACGCCGAGGCAGTTGATTGAGTACAGCAACGCTACTCCCCCCTTCAGCATTGGTTAAGCCAGTTTTACGCATGATAAATACCCAACAATTACTACAGGTCGTGTTGACCACCCTCGATGATGGCAAGGGACGGGATGTCAAAGTCATTGATATACGCGAAAAAACCAGCATTGCAGATTTCATGGTCATTGCCAGCGGCACCTCCGAACGACATGTCAGGTCACTGGCTGAGCATGTGGTGGAGGAAAGCCGCAAGGTTGCCATGATTCCGGTTGGAGTAGAAGGCGAGCAGCCGGGAGAATGGGTGCTGGTTGATCTGGGCGACGTGATCGTCCACGTGATGAAACCGCAAACCCGTGAGTTTTATCAACTGGAAAAACTCTGGCAGGGCGATTATTCCAGGCTCTATCCTGCTCTGGATTCGATCCACTGACAGATTCGCCTGAATACCCGTCGATACCGTCTGCCAGGGTGGTCAACACACTTATTTTCCTGCCCTATTGATTACCCTGGTGCCCCTCATGCAAAAGCCCCGTCTGGCAGCACGTACAATTCCGAACGACCCGTTGTTTGCCCAGCAATGGTATCTGTCCAATACCCGTCCTTCAGGGTATGACCTCAACCTGCAATCGGTATGGAGCGACTATACCGGTCGGGGGGTACGCGTTGCCGTTTGTGACGACGGGGTACAATCCACTCACCCGGATCTGGCCTATAACTACGATGCCAGGTTGTCCTACAATTTCATCAGGAAACGGCCCGGTGGTGATCCCACCAGTCCGGACAGCAATCACGGTACCTCGGTAGCCGGTGTCATTGCGGCGGTTGCCAACAATGGCAAGGGCGGCGCGGGCGTCGCACAGGATGCCACTCTGGGGTCTCTGGTCGGGGATACGCTGGATCAAATCGCCGCCTGTTTTGATTTTGCGGTCGTCAAGGGAATTGACATCGTCAATAACAGTTGGGGATTTGATCCGTTCGAGGATGGCGGCTACGACTCACGCGGGCTCAAGGCTTCCATGCTGCGGGCGGTGGAGAACGGGCGCGATGGTCTGGGCATTCTAATGACCTTTGCCGCTGGCAATGAACGTGAGGAGGGGTGGGATGCCAATCTCAATGCCATCAACAGTTCGCCCTATGGAATTGCCGTGGCTGCGGCCAATCTGGACGGCACGTTATCCAGTTACAGCACGCCGGGCAGTTCCATACTGGTTACCGGGCTTGGCGGCGAAAGTACCGTAAACAGTCCGGGACTGGTAACGACGGATCGGAGCGGACGGGCCGGATACACCAGTAACGATTATTATCAGACCGATTACGACGGGTATGTGGGCTTCAACGGTACTTCAGCGGCAACCCCCACCGTATCCGGCGTCATCGCCCTGATGCTGGAAGCCAATCCCGACCTGGGCTACCGCGATGTGCAGGAGATTCTGGCCAACTCGGCCCGCATGAGCGATCCGGGCCACCCCGACTGGGCCTGGAATCAGGCCAGTCACTGGAACGGGGGAGGCATGCATACCAGCCGTGACTTCGGCTTCGGACTGGTTGATGCACTGGCAGCCGTCCGGCTGGCCGAAACCTGGGACTATCAAAGCACCTACGACAACCTCACCATCGCCGAAGTCAACTCGCGCCCGCTCAATCTCACCATTCCCGATGCCTCATCCCGTGGCGTCAGCAGCCTGCTCCGGGTCGGCAAAAATCTGGAACTGGATCATGTCACGGCCACCCTGCATCTGCGGCACGGCTTTCCGGGCGACCTGCAAATTGAACTGCTGTCTCCTGCGGGAACCCGCAGCGTGCTGCTTGACAATACCACCGGTGAACCCGACAGCACTGACTTCACCTGGACATTCAGCAGCACCCAGTTCTGGGGAGAAAACGCCCTGGGCAACTGGACGCTGACGGTCTTTGACCAGGATCGCGGCATGGTTGGCAGGCTGATGGACTGGTCACTGACGCTATACGGCGATCAAATGTCTGCCAGCCGGGCAAGACAGGATACGGTTTACGTATACACCAACGAATACGCCCGCTTCAAAACCAGCCAGGATGCCTCGCGCCGTACCCTGAACGACGAAGGCGGCGACGATACCATCAATGCTGCCGCCATCACCGACCCGGTTTCCCTTGACCTCAACCCCGGTGCGGTCAGTCGACTGGCAGGCGGCAACCCCCTGGTGCTGTCCGCCAATACCCTGATTGAAACGGCCTATACCGGCGACGGGGATGACTACCTGCTTGGCAATGTCGCCGATAACTGGCTCAATGGCGGACGGGGAACCGACACCCTGGCGGGTGGCGATGGTGCTGATACCCTGATCGGAGCAGCCGGACAGGACTGGCTGAGCGGTGGCAGCGGTGCGGACGTGTTTTTGATTACCGACGACAGCACCCTCACCGATTTCTCGGCCCGGGAGGGGGATCGCCTTGATTTGACGGCGGCGGGCATCCAGCCGTTGACCTACATTGGCAACCGCACCTTCACCGGCAGCGGCCAGTTGCGCTGGGATAACCTGAGCCAGACACTTCAGGCTGACCGGGATGGCGACCTGCAAGCCGATCTGAACATCAGCCTGATGGGCGTCACCGCCTTCACGGCGGATGCCCTGATTCTGGCCTGAGTCGGCAACCCGCCCCCCTCTCCCGGCCCCGCTACCTTTTATTGACGAGCGACACCGGTGGCAATCAGTACGCCCGCCAGTAACAGGGCCAGCCCCAGTGGCCAGACGTACAGTTCAGTCCGTGGCCGGTAAAGCCGGGTGGCCCGTTCGACCGGTTCGAGTTCATCCAGCAGGCTGTAGATTTGTTCCAGTTCGGCGGTATCGCGTGCCCGAAAATAATGGCCGCCGGTTTTTTCGGCGATGGCACGCATGGTGGGTTCATCCAGATCACGGGACGGGTTGATTTTGCGCTGCCCGAAAAAATTTCGTACCACCCACTCGTCGGCTCCCACACCGATGGTGTGAATGCGTAATCCCTCACGGGCCGCCAGTTCAGCCGCCTGTAACGGAGGAATTTCCCCGGCGGTGTTGGCTCCGTCCGTCAGCAGGACCAATACCCGCTGATCGGCCGGGTTGTCACGCAGCCGTTTGATGGCCAGACCAATGGCATCGCCTATGGCGGTTTTATCACCGGCCAGGCCAATCACCGCCTCATCCAGCAGGGTTTTGACCGTGGTTCGGTCAAATGTCAGGGGTGCCTGCAGGTAAGCCTTTTCCCCGAACAAAATCAGCCCGATCCGGTCGCCGTATCTGCGTTCGATAAAACGCCCGGCAACCTGCCGGGTGGCTACCAGCCGGTTGACCACCTGATCCGCCACGACAAAATCTTCCATCTCCATGCTGCCGGACAAATCAACCGCCAGCATCAGGTCACGGCCACTGACGCCCTGTTCGACCGGTTCGCCCAGCCAGACCGGGCGGGCCGCCGCCACAACCAGAACCAACCAGGCCAGCACAGCCAGGATGGGCGGGGAGCGTCGCGGTTTTTCAACCGACGCTTGCGCTGTCAGTGGCTCCAGTTCAGCCAGAAATGGCGTATTGAGGGCGGCGTCGGTGTCCCGGGCGGCAGCCGGTAAAAACCGCCGAATCAGCCAGGGCAGCGGCAGGCATAGCAGGAAGCCAAGCCATTCAAGGGTGATCATGGTGTACGGCGAGGCTGTAATTTGAGCCAGTCACGTGACAGTTTGAACAGACTGTCAATATCGCCGGTAGTGAGGGAAGCGTGTCGGTTGTACGGAGCCTCCAGCAACTGGCGGCCTGTACCGACCGAAAAACGCGGTTTGTCGAAGCATTGGTCAAGAAAGGTCAGCCAGGCTTCTCCGCTCAATCCGGCCACGGTCTCACGGGGATACAGGCTGAGACAGACCCGGCGCAGCAGACAGGACAGGCGGCGACAACGCTCGGTCGGGGCCAGATCGTGCCGACGCTCAAGCAGGGTTAATTCCATCCGGGCCAGGCGGGTAATGGAGCGGGCCTGGTGGCGCAGCCACACCGCGCCGACTACGGTGGCCAGCAGAACCATGAGGCCGATTAACCACCAGCCGGGAGCCAGCGGCCAGAATCCCACAGGGTCAGGCCAGTGTATGTCACGCAGGGGCAGGTCTTGCATTGTCGTTATGTGGGGTGAGGGACAGAACAGCACGGCTGTCCTGGCCACCCGGTGGGCGGCACGGCAGTGGGGCCGAACCCGGTCAGTCCGGCGTCAGAACCGACTCAATGCCCGATTTTAAGCCGGGAAATGGATTCATCCGGCAGGACTATATTAAGTTCCAGTACCTCCCGGTTTTCATCCTGCTCCATGGTTACGCTGATGGCGTCCTGATCGACGTTGACATAGCGGCGGATAACTTCCAGAAGATCACGCTGCAGATTGACGAGATAATCGGGCGAACGCTGCCGATCCAGCCGCTCATGCGCGACCAGTATCTGCAATCGTTCCCTGGCGACGGCAGCACTGCCTGAACGGTTGGATTTGAAATGATCAAGAAGTCCCATGATCAGCCACCAAATATGCGGCTAAGCAAGCCTTTCCTTTCTTCTTCCATGAAGCGATGAGGGACGTCTTCGCCCAGATAACGCCGGATTACGTCCGAATAGGCCTGACCGGCGTCGCTTTTATCATCCAGAATAACCGGGTTACCCGAGTTGGAGGCAGTCAGTACCGACTTGGATTCGGGAATCACACCCAGCAAGTGCAGGGCCAGAATCTCCTGTACGTCCTCCACGCTGAGCATCTCGCCCAGCTTGACCCGCTGGGGTGAATAGCGGGTCAACAGCAGGTATTCGCAGATAGGATCCTGTCCCAGTTCGGCACGACGGGACTTGCTGGAAAGTATCCCCAGCATGCGGTCGGAGTCCCTGACCGAGGAAATTTCCGGATTGGTAACAACAATGGCGTCATCGGCATAATACATGGCAAGATGGGCTCCCCGCTCAATGCCGGCCGGTGAATCACACACGATGTATTCAAAGGTTTCGCATAATTCATTCAGTACCTTTTCAACGCCTTCGGACGTGAGCGCATCCTTGTCGCGGGTCTGGGAGGCTGGCAATACGTAGAGATTCTCACAGCGTTTGTCGCGAATGAGTGCCTGATTAAGGGTGGATTCGCCCTGAATAAAATTGATGAAATCATAAACGACCCGACGTTCGCACCCCATAATGAGATCGAGATTTCGTAAACCGATGTCGAAATCCACCACGGCAGTGCGATGTCCCTTGAGTGCCAGCCCCATCGACAGGGCCGCACTGGTCGTGGTTTTACCCACCCCTCCTTTTCCTGATGTTACAACGATGATTCTTGCCACGCTTTAAATACTCCGGAGATGAATGGTTATAGTTCTTTGACAAAAAGGGAATTGTTGCGTAAATAAATCTGCACCGATTTGCCCTGGATCAGGTCGTCCATGTTCTCACGAATTTTGTAATGCCCGCCAATGGCGACCAGCTCTGCCTTCAGGTCAGCACAAAAAATTCGGGCTTCGGTGTTACCCTTGACCCCGGCCATGGCCCGCCCTTTCAATGATCCATACACGTGAATGTTGCCATCAGCCATGATTTCGGCACCGGGGCTGACCTGAGCCAGCACGATGAGGTCTGAATCCTGGGCGTAAATACGCTGGCCCGAGCGCACCGGTTGCTCAATGAGGGTGGCGAATTTTGCTTCTGCCGTTTTTTTGGTACTGACCGGGGATTTACCCTGCCCTGACTCGGCAGCAGGCGATGACCGCTCTGGCGAGGAGTCATTGCGGGAACTGTCTGCCAGTATGGCCAGATTGGCCGAGCGGGCGGCAAGTTGCTGGGCGGGAGAACCGCCACGAATGCCGACAGGCACCAGTTCTCCGCTTCGCAGCATCTGGATGAGTGCCGGAAAATCCAGTTCACTGTCGTCGTCCGCCATACCGGGCAATTCGATAACGACCGGTGCATGGCGGAAGAAATCAGGAGCCTGCAGCAATTTGTCCTCAAGCTGGGCAGCAATGAGGGCCATGTCAGTGGTGGTCAGTTTCAGTATCGGGAGGGTCACTGAACTGGCCTTGATTTCAAGCGGGATGTCCATGGGGTATTTTGTTCTGACTGGATTCAGTTAGCATGACGATGCCATTATTTTACCATCACCTGCCCGGGAAGACGCCAAATGCGTAACAAATTTCAGTTAAATCCCCTACAATCAACCACCTGATTTGCAGGGTTCATTTGAACGGGAGACTTCACCATGCATGCAACCGATACCGACATCACCCGTATGACCGGGGCGATACTGGCGCGATATCCGGCCAGGGCAACCTCACTGCTGCCCATACTGCGGGACGTCCAGGCCGAACTGCGCCATGTTCCGCGCCAGGCCATGTGCCAGATTGGTGCCGCCCTCAACCTTCCGCTGACCCAAATTCAGGGCGTCACCGGGTTTTATGCCTTTTTGTCCACCGAACCGGTGGGCCGCTACGATATCCGTCTGAGTGATTCGATCTCGGATCACTTGCTGGGCAGCCGCGAGCTGGGCGGGTATTTTGCCGAACGTCTGGGCGTGCAACCCGGCATCACCCGGGCCGACGGCCTGGTTCGCTTCGATTACACGGCCTGTACCGGCCTGTGTGATCAGGGCCCCGCCGGGCTGGTCAACGGGTACGCGCTGTCACGGCTGGATCGAAACCGGGTTGACCAGATCGTTGAACTCGTCAATGGGGAAATCCCCCTCACCGACTGGCCACAGACCCTGTTTGCGGTCGAAGACAACATTCGTCAGGCCGGGTTGTTGCTGAATGACACCTTCAGCCCCGGAGCCGCCCTGGCACAAAGCCTGGCGCGGGGAGCGACCGCCACACTGGAAGAAATGACCCGCTCAGGGTTGCGAGGCCGTGGCGGAGCCGGTTATACCACCGCCATGAAGTGGCAATTCTGCCGTGAAGCCACTACGCCTGCGGCTCCCTCTTATGTGGTGTGCAATGCCGATGAAGGAGAACCCGGTACCTTCAAGGACAGGGTGTTATTGAATCGCCATGCCCACCGGGTGTTTGAGGGCATGACGGTATGCGCCCTGATAACCGGTGCCCGCCAGGGATTTCTGTACCTGCGGGGTGAATACCTGCATCTGTACCAGCCACTCCAGGCGGTACTGGAGGCCCGTCGTCAGGCCGGTCTGCTCGGATGCAACCTTCGGGGCCAATCCGGCTTTGACTTTGACATCCACATATTCCTGGGAGCCGGTGCCTACATTTGCGGGGAGGAATCGGCCCTGATCGAATCGCTGGAAGGCAAGCGCGGCGTCCCGCGCAACCGCCCGCCCTACCCGGTCACCCACGGTTATCTGGGATGCCCTACCGTGGTCAACAATGTGGAAACCTTCGTGGCTGCGGCTTCAATCGCCCTGCACGGCGGCGACTGGTTTGCCGCCGTCGGCACGGCCAAATCCAGGGGCACCAAGCTGCTCAGCATTTCCGGTGATTGTGAGCGTCCGGGTATCTACGAATACCCCTTCGGGGTGAGCCTCGCCACGATTCTGGCCGATTGCGGCGGCGAGACGGCTTTTGGGGTTCAGGTGGGCGGCCCGTCCGGCAGTTTCATCGCCCGGCGCGAATTTGAGCGGCGCATCGCCTACGAAGACCTGGCCACCGGCGGTTCACTGATGGTATTTGGCCCGGAGCGCGACCTTCTGGCCATCGTCCGCAATTTTACCGCCTTCTTCGCCCACGAAAGCTGCGGCTTCTGCACCCCCTGCCGGGTGGGAACCTCTCTGCTGAAAAACACCCTGGACAAAATCTGCACCGGGCACGGTACCCCGTATGATCTGGTTGAACTGACCGACATCGCCCGTCAGGTGCAAACGGCCAGCCACTGCGGTCTGGGGCAAACCGCCGCCAATCCGATCCTGACCACGCTGGAGTGTTACCCGGAACGCTACCAGGCCCGGCTCAAGGCCATTCGCTTTGAACCGGGTTTTGATCTGGATGGCTCACTGGCCCAGGCACGGGCCTTGACCGGACGGGATGATGCCCAGGCGCATCTGGCCCAGGTCGAGGACTGAACTCCACCGCTTAGCTTATGAGGTACCCCCCACATGTCACACCCAACCTTTAACCTCGACGGCCAGGACATCCCTTTCAGCGAGGGACAAACCCTCATGGAAGCCGCCACCGCCGCCGGGGTGTATATCCCTCATCTGTGTCATAACCCCGAATTCACGCCGCACGGCAGTTGCAAGCTCTGTACGGTCAAGGTCAACGGGCGTAACTGCTCGGCCTGCACCTTCCCGGCGAGTGCGGGTCAGCAGGTGTTGAGCAATACCCGCGAACTGAACGACACCCGCCGTGCCCTTACCCAGATGCTGTTCGTTGAAGGCAATCACCTGTGTCCGGGTTGTGAAAAAAGCGGCGACTGCCTGCTGCAAGCCACCGGTTACCATCTGGGTATGCTCAACAGCCGCTTCCCCCATTTCTTCCCGCACCGGGCAGTGGATGCGTCCCATCCGGACATTCTGCTCGACCGGGATCGCTGTATTTTTTGCGAACTGTGTGTCCGTGCCAGCCGGGACATGGACGGCAAGAATGTATTTGGCATTGCCGGTCGGGGCATACATAACCAGTTGGTGGTCAATTCACCGACCGGCCTGCTGAAAGACAGTGAGTTGACCGTCACCGACAAGGCCGCGCAGGTCTGTCCGGTCGGTGCCATTCTCATCAAGCGGCATGGCTTTGAAACCCCGATCGGTCAACGCACCTTTGACCGGCAGGATATCCGTACCGAAGCCCTGGCCCGTGAACAAACTGCGGAGGGACTCACCCATGACTGAAAAACTCACGGTCGCCACCACCTCGCTGGCCGGATGCTTCGGCTGCCACATGTCCTTTCTTGACATGGATGAACGCTTGCTGGAATTGATGACGATAGCCCGGTTTGACCGCTCTCCCCTGACCGACATCAAGCATTGTTCGGAACGGGTGGACATCGGGCTGGTGGAAGGCGGCTTGTGCAATGCCGAAAATGTCCACACCCTCAGGGAGTTCCGTCGCCACTGCAACATTCTGGTTGCGGTCGGAGCCTGCGCCATCAACGGCGGGTTACCGGCCCTGCGTAACCACATTCCGCTGGAGGAGTGCCTGCGCGAGGCCTATCTGGACGGGATCGGGGTAGAACAGCCCGGCATTCCCGATGACCCGGAGTTGCCACTGCTGCTGGATCAGGTACATCCCATCCATGAAGTGGTCGTGGTGGATTATTTTCTGCCGGGTTGCCCGCCCTCGGCGGATGTGTTCTGGAAATTCCTGACTGATCTGGCTGCTGGCCGGGAGCCTTCGCTGCCATCGCCCATGCTGCATTACGATTGATAAACCCTGCGGGCGGTGAGGGGCAATGGGGCGTGACAACACCCCGCCTCTCACCGCCTCCCGGTCATTCAGGCTCCCATCTGTTCGATGATGGCCGCCGCAATGTCGCGGGTGCCGTAGGGCGAGCCTTTTTTGAGATCCGGGGTAAGCCGTTCGCCCCGGGCAATAACGGCACGAACCGCCCGCTCAATTTGACGGGCCGCTGCCGGTTCACCCAGATGTTCCAGCATCATGACTCCGGCCATGATGGTCGCAGTGGGATTGGCGATGCCCTTGTCGGCGATGTCGGGGGCACTGCCGTGTACGGCTTCAAACAGGGCGGCACTGGTGCCGATATTGGCTCCGGCGGTCAGTCCCAGTCCACCGATAAGACCGGCTGCCAGGTCAGAGAGAATGTCACCAAACAGATTGGTGGTGACCACCACATCAAATTCGGACGGATCCATCACCATACGCATGGCGCAGGCATCCACGATGCGGTCGTCAAATTCGATGTCAGGATATTTTTTGGCGATATCACGACCAATTTCCAGAAACAGGCCGGAAGTACACTTGAGGATGTTGGCCTTGTGTACCAGGGTGACTTTTTTGCGCTGGGCCTTGCGGGCGTATTCAAAGGCGTATTCGATGATCCGCTCTGATCCCTTGCGGGTCACGATGGCAACACTTTCAGCCGCAATTTTTTCCTCATCCACCTTGATGAAATGCTCAATGCCCGCATAAAGACCCTCGGTGTTTTCGCGGATCGTGACCATATTGACGTTTTTGAACGCCGTTTCCGCCCCCTCAAAGGACAGGGCCGGACGGACGTTGGCGTACAGGTTGAATTCCTGCCGCAGGGTGACGTTGATGCTGCGGAAACCGCCTCCCACCGGGGTGGTCAGCGGACCCTTGTAGCAAAGACGATTGCGTTTGATGGACTCCAGCGTAGCATCAGGCAACGGATTGGAGCATTTATCCACGGCGGCCATGCCGGCCAGTTGTCTGTCCCATTCAATCCTGATACCGGTGGCCTCAATAACCTGAACGGCGGCCTCCATGATCGAAGGACCAATGCCATCGCCGGGGATAAGTGTGATCGTGTACATAGCGCGTGTAACCTCTAGTGGTGAGTATTTTTATCAATGCAGCAGTCCATTGCGGAACCGTGTTGTTTTTAGCGGGATGAAAGTCTGATAGATTAACCGACATCCTGTAACACAGGGAACCGTTCCGGTGCGAACAGGCGGGCAAGCGTACCCTGCCGCGCCCGCCTGAGCGCAACACCCGACAAGCAAGTAACCTACCATCATCCATCCAGTGAGACTTTCCATGGAAATCATCGAGCGTATCCGGCAACAACTGGCCGAAAATCCCGTAATCCTGTACATGAAGGGATCACCTGCCTTTCCCCAGTGTGGTTTTTCGGCGCGAGCCGTGCAAATACTGGAGCAGTGCGGGGCCGATTATGCCTATGTCAACATTTTTGAGGACCCGGAACTGCGGGAAAACCTCAAAACCTATTCCCAGTGGCCAACCTACCCCCAGTTGTACATCGGGGGCGAGCTGGTCGGCGGTTGTGACATCATGATCGAGCTGTGGGAACAGGGCGAATTACAGCGGCTCCTGACAGCGACGCGCCCCACAAACTGACACCATTGAATCACTGGTTGCCCGGGTCTGCCCCGGCATCTGCCATTTGTTCCGGTTCACCCGTCCCCCCGTCCGCTTCGCCGGACGGTGAGGGTTGCCGGGACAGTTCAGCCCAGCGGTTAACCACCGCACAAAACAGGCGGGCGGTTTGCTCCGCATCATAAATGGCCGAATGGGCCTCATTGTTGTCCCATTTCAGACCGGCTGCCTGGGCTGCCTTGGACAACACCGTTTGTCCATAGGCCAACCCGCCCAGGGTAGCGGTATCGAACGTGCTGAACGGATGAAACGGATTTTTTTTGATTTTGCAGCGATTGGCCGCCGCGTTGACAAATCCCAGATCAAACGACGGGTTGTGGCCCACCAGTATGGCCCGGGTACAGCCATTGGCCTTGACCGCCGCCTTGACCGGGGTAAACACCCGGGCCAGAGCCTCAGCCTCCTCCACGGCAAAACGAAACGGATGGTAAGGGTCTATGCCGTTGAACTTCAGTGCGGCCTCATCCAGTTTGGCTCCCCTGAACGGTTTGACATGGGCGGCATGTGTCTCGACGATGTGCAGGCCACCCTGGTCATCCATGCAGAGGATCACGGCGGCAATTTCGAGCAGGGCGTGTTCCAAAGGATTGAAACCCGCTGTCTCCACATCGACAATCACCGGCAGATAGCCGCGAAAACGGCGGGAAAACGGCGGACGTTGTTGTTCAGTCATCATGAAAAGATACAATTTGTACTCGACGAGGGGGATGTCCTCAATTATATTTGCAGCCCTTCAGGACTCGACACCATCATACCATCAGCCATCCATCCAAACCTTCTGCAAGATGAGGATAAAACAATGAAAACACGCCTCCGGCCCCTCCCCTTCCATCCGGGACTGGGATTCCTGCTGGCTCTGAGCTTGACAGGTTGTGCTTCTACTGCCACCAAAAACGATCCCCGTGACCCCCTGGAAGGCTGGAACCGGGAAGTGCAGAAGTTCAATGATAGTCTGGATGATTATTTCATGAAGCCCGTTTCAAAGGGATACCAGTGGATCACTCCAACCTTCGTTGATCGGGGCATCACCAATTTCTTCAGCAACATTGATGAGATCAACGTCATCGCCAATGATTTGCTCCAGTTCAAGCTGGCCCAGGGCGGCAGTGATCTGGGCCGTCTGGTGGTCAATACCACGTTGGGCCTGGGCGGCTTCGTCGATGTCGCCAGCAACCTCAACATGAGCAAACACAACGAGGACATGGATCAGACCCTGGGTTCCTGGGGTTTGCCGTCCGGTCCCTATCTGGTGTTGCCACTGGTGGGACCCAGTACGCCACGGGGTGCGTTGGGACTGGCGGGCGACTCGGCAGCCAATCCCATCAACTGGGTAACCCCGGCGGCGATTCCCTATGGAAGCGGTACCCTCAAAACCCTGGATACCCGGGCTGATCTCTTAAGTGCCAGCAAAATTGTCGACGAAGCCTCACTGGATCGCTACGAATTTATCCGCAACGCCTATTTCCAGCAACGTAACTACCTGATCCACGACGGCAACCCGCCGGCAGACGATGAACTGGAACAGGAACTGGAACTGGAAGGTTTGCAGGACAATTCAACCACACCGGCCAGCGACAGCACCCAGGCCAAGGCTCCCTGATTGGGCTGGCTCCCGGAGTCTTCCGGCATAGTGCGAGACTTGCACGGGATCGCCGCATTGCCATGTTGGCCATTCAGCATGTCCGGAGGGTATCACGGCGGAAACCCTCCCCCTCCCCCTCAAAGAACAATGTCATCTGCGGCTGACGCTGACTGACGCACCGTTTCGTTTCTGACCCGATCCAGATAGGTTCTGGAACGGGTCACTTCCTGGCTCAAAACCTCCACGGTTCGCTGCATGTTGCCGAGTGCCTCCTGCTTGTAGCGGGACACCATGTCCATGGTGTCGTAAACATTACGAAAGGCCTGCTGAAGCTGTTCCAGGCCCAGGGCGGGGGCCGTCGCCTGTTCGTGTATCCGTCCCGCCTGCTGTTTCAGCAGTGTAGAGGTCGATTCGATCATGCCGCTGGTGGTGCTGTTAAGGGCCGTAACCTGATCAAGTACCAGTTTCTGGTTAACCAGTGCCTGGGCTACGATCACCGCCGTACGCAGGGCCGAGACAGTGGTACTGGTCGCCCGGTCAACGCCCTTGATGAGTTCCAGATTATTCTTGCGGATCATGTCCATCGCCAGATACCCCTGAATGGTAACCGCAAGCTGGGTCAGCAGGTCCTGCACCTTTTGCCGGACATGGAACAGGATTTCTTCCCTGACGATACGGGCCTTTTCGGCATCGGTGCGTTCAATTTCATCCAGACGCGCAACCAGGGCGGCATCAATCTGCTGGCCCAGGTAGATATATTGCTCCAGCCGCTCCATAACCCGCCAGGCATTGACCTTCTCCTCCTCAACAGCCGCATTATCCTTGCGTAAGGCGTCCTGACCGTTGTAGAGAGCCTCCATGATTGCCTTGAGGTGCGATTCAGCCGATTGATACTGCCGGAAGTAATCGGCTGCCTGATTGCCCAGCGGGATGATGCCCAGCAGTTTACGGGGTTCCAGCAGGTTGCCCCGGCGGGCCGGATCCAGTTCCTCGATTTTGTTGCGTAAATCCAGCAGGGCGCGGGAGATGCCCGATCCCTGATCGAAGACACCGGCTTCCAGAGCCCGCATGGGTTGTTCCAGCAGACGGCTGGAAATATCGGAAGCGGCCCGGATGTCACGATCTCCCAGGGTATGTACCCCGCTGACCCGGGCCTTGAAAGTATCGGTATGTACTGCGTGGTTCAGAATGATGTCGAGAAATTCGTCGACCCTGGCATCCAGTTCGCGCAGTTGGGCCGGGGCCAGTTTAATCATGCCGGCAGCCCGTTCCCGGGCCACGGGTGACACCGGTTCGGGAGGGGTCAGGGTTTCGGGAGGGGTCAGTGTATCAGGCAGGCTCATGGTGGCAGCGGATGGGTTCGGGATTAACGGGAAGCCGACTCCGTAAACAGGCGGCGATAGTGTCCATACCCGGCGGCTTCCAGTTCTTCCAGCGGAATGAAGCGCAGGGCGGCTGAATTGATGCAGTAGCGTTTACCACCCGGCTGCGGGCCGTCATCGAATACATGCCCCAGGTGCGAATCCGCATGTTTGCTGCGTACCTCGGTGCGTACCCGAAACAAACGGGTGTCTTCATGACAGGTGATGTGGGTCGCCTCCAGGGGACGGCTAAAACTGGGCCATCCGGTACCGGAGTCGAATTTGTCGAGCGAGCAAAACAGGGGTTCACCTGACACGACATCGACGTAGATACCCGGTGCGTGATTATCCCAATAGGCATTGTGGAAAGGACGTTCGGTGCCTTCCTGTCGGGTAATCCTGAATTGCTCTTCGGTGAGACGGTTTTGCAACTCACCGTCATCCGGTCTGGAAAATTGCCGGGGATCAAAAGACATGGGTAAAGCCTCCAGGTTGGTTAAAAAAACGGGTATTCGGAACTCCATGATACCCTCTACATTTCATACCGCGTTGCAAAATGGAAAACACAGGGGGCACACGACAGACGTCTGCCAGCATCACAGTGCCGATTGCAAGCGTGAAGACGATGAATCCGATCGCGGCGGAGTGGAGTACACACATCCCGAATCACGAACTGAAACAAACAGGCTGGCAACCAGTCCGGATGCTCCTCAACAATACCGCTAACCCGTTGGTCAATGATGCTGGCGTTGTATTCATGCGGGTCGCTGCTCCCGACCGGAGTTTTCCGCAGACAGCGGTTTCAAAGCCCCAGCACCTTGGCTTCGTCCCAAAATTGATCCATCTCGGCCAGATGGCTGTCCTGCAGGGTTTTACCCTGACGGGCCAGTTGCCGTTCGATATGCTGGAACCGCCGAATGAATTTGCGGTTGCCCTGACGGAGGGCGGATTCGGCATCCACCCCCAGGTGACGGGCCAGGCAGGTCGTGACAAACAGTAAATCGCCCATTTCCTCCTCAATGTGGGGGCGATCCCCTTCCTGCCAGGCTTGTTCCAGTTCGGCCAGTTCTTCTCTGACCTTGGCCAGCACCGGGGCCACGTCCGGCCAGTCAAACCCGTTGCGGGCGGCCCGTTCCTGCAATTTTTGCGCGATCATCAGGGCGGGCTGGTTGTGGGCCATGCCGTGCAGTACGCTCTCGGGCGGGGTTTGCCCGGCTTTTTCGCGGCGTTCCTGTTCCTTGGCCGCTTCCCAGAAGGCTTGCCGCTCTGCATCGGTGGCAAATTCGACCTCGGCAAATACATGAGGGTGCCGACGAACCAGTTTGTCACCGATGGCCGCCGCGACCTGTTCAAATCCGAACAGGCCTTGCTCCTCGGCGATCCGGGCATGAAATACCACCTGCAGTAACAAATCGCCCAGTTCCTCCCTGAGATCGGCCATGTCGCCCCGCTCAATGGCGTCCGCTACTTCATAGGCTTCTTCCAGGGTGTAGGGGGCCAGGCTGGCAAAATCCTGACGTAAATCCCAGGCGCATCCGGTTTCGGGATGACGCAACCGGGCCATGATGTCGAGCAGGGCGCGGGTATGGTTCATCGGCTTAGAAGTCGTAGCCAAAGTGAGCGTGGAATTTGCGCCGGAACCCCTCCAGTTCGAACGAGTGGTTCTGGGTGCCGTAGGTCTCGATCTTGAGTGATCCCAGCAGGGATGCGATGCGTCCGGTGGTGGGCCAGGCCAGATCACGTTGCAGGCCGTACAGCAGACCGGCCCGGTAGGCATCGCCGCAACCGGTCGGATCCACGGCGGCTTCGGTGGGTACCGGTGGAATGTCGTAGCGTGTCCCCTCGGCAAAAATGGACGAGCCCTGTGCGCCCCGGGTAATAATCAGGCCATTTACCCGGCCGGCGATTTCCTCGACACTGAGGCCGGTTTTGTCCTGCATCAGTTGGGCTTCATAGTCGTTGAGGGTGATCCAGGTTGATTGTTCGATCAACTCCAGCAGTTCGTCACCGTCAAACATGGGCATTCCCTGACCGGGATCAAAAATGAAGGGGATGCCCGCCTCGGCAAACTGGCTGGCGTGCAGGATCATGCCGGCCTTGCCATCGGGCGATACCATGCCAATCCGGGCCGTGGAATCGACGGGAAGGTCATTCAGATGGGAGTAGGACATGGCTCCCGGGTGGAAGGCC
>SXGU01029237.1_pt1 | contig 26939 bp, 29 predicted proteins | sample 3174531 | NCBI WGS metagenome assembly SXGU01 (sample SAMN11356863, study PRJNA531348) | freshwater metagenome | isolation source: freshwater sample F1-140 | place: China: Fuxian Lake, Yuxi | collected 2017-12-25 | reverse complement strand
GCGCACGCAGCGGATGGATGAGGGTGAGCCGACGCGCCTGTCGGTGAGCCGTGAGCAGCACGAACTGGAACTGCGGCGGATGATGGGCCAGCTCCACAACCATCCGTCGATTGTCACCTGGATCGTGCACAACGAAGGTTGGGGCCAATACGAGACGCCCGCGCTCACCGCATGGGTGAAGTCCATCGATCCCAGCCGCCTGACGCTTGGCGCGACGGGTTGGCTCGATCGCGGGGTGGGGGACATCGCGTCGAAACACACCTACGACGAAGTGCCGTTGCCCGCGGAAAATGATTCGCGACGCGCCATTGTGCTCGGCGAGTACGGCGGCGTGGGCTGGCCGCTGGCGGGGCATCTGTGGAATCCTGAGATGCGCAACTGGGGTTACCAGACGTACCAGACGAAGGAGACCTATCTCGCGGCCTTCAAAAAAAAGATCGAAACAGTCGTGGCAATGAAGGCGCGCGGACTCTGTGCGGCGGTCTACACCCAAACGAGCGACGTCGAAGGCGAGATCAACGGGCTCGTGACGTACGATCGGCGCGTGATCAAGATCGAGCCGGAGTACATGGCGGGGTTGAACCAAGCCCTCGTCGGTGGCGCCGCCGGCACCCCGGCGAAATAGTCGCGGTCCGTGCCGGGGCGCGGTGGGCCGGGCGTGCCAGCGGTTATCCCGTCGGCTCGGACCGTTTTTCGGCCGCGAGACCGAGTGCGAGCAGGTGGGCAACGCGGTCCGCGTCGTACACGCAGCCGCCCCAGCTGCCCCCGGCGGCGTTTTGGAGCGCTGCCCAGAGGCGGGTGTCCGCGGGTACGCGTGGATCGGGACGCAAACCGGGATGCCGCCCGCGGGCGGCGAATTCCACCGCGTCGAGGCCGACGACATCGACGCTGCCCGTGAGCGTCCGGGTGTCGACAATCAGGCGGATCGTATCGCCATCGCGCACGCGCGCGATCGGGCCGTCGGCCCACGCTTCCGGGCTGATGTGACCAATGCAGGCGCCCGTGGACACGCCGGAGAACCGACCGTCGGTGATCAAGGCGATGCGCTGGCCGTCTTTCACGTACTTGAGGGCGGAGGTGATTTGGTAGGTCTCAGGCATGCCGCAGCCGGGGCCGATGCCGATCAACGCCAGCACGTCGCCCGGTTTGACCCGACCGGCCTTCAACGCGGCGATGGCAGTGGCTTCGCTGGTGAAAACACGCGCCGGCCCCTCGTGACGGTAAACGCCATCGGCCCCGACAACCTGCGGCGCGATCGCGGTGCTCTTCACCAGCGCCCCTTCGGGGGCGAGGTTGCCGCGCAGAAACGTAATCGTGCTCGTGAGGCCGCGTTCCTGCGCGCGGACGGGGCTCATGATGACGTTGTCGGGGTCGATGCCGTCGAGGGCGTGGAGTTTCTCGCGGAGCCGGCGGCGGCGCTCGGATTTTTCCCACCAGTCCAGATTTTCGCCGAGGGTTCGGCCGGTGACCGTGCGGGCGTTGAGCCGGAGCAGGCCGGCGGCGCGAAGGTGGAGCATCACCTCGGGTACGCCGCCGGCGAGAAACACCTGCACGGTGGCGTAGTGGGTGGGGCCGTTGGGCAACACGTCGACGAGCCGGGGCACCGCGCGGTTGGTGCGCGTCCAGTCCTCGACCGTCGGCCGGCGCAGACCGGCGGCGTGGGCGATGGCGGGCACGTGCAGGATCAGATTCGTGGATCCACCAAACGCGGCGTGCACGACCATGGCGTTGTGGATCGCGTCGTCGGTAAGGATGTCGCGGGTGGAGGTGCCGCCCTCCTCGAGGGCGAGCAGCGCGCGGGCCGAGCGACGTGCGAGGTCGCGCCAGATTTCCGCCCCGGAGGGATTGAGCGCGCCGTGCGGGAGCGTGAGGCCGAGCGCCTCGGCCACGACCTGGCTGGTGGCGGCGGTACCCATGAACTGGCAGCCGCCGCCGGGCGAGCCGCAGGCCTTGCAGCCCATCTCGGTGGCGTAATCGAGGGTCACCTCTTCGCGGGCGAAACGGGTCGCGAGCGTTTGCACCTTGCCGGTGTCCTCCGCCTCCTCGGCGAGGAGCGTGACGCCGCCGGGGACGAGCACGGTGGGCAGGTCGGGCGTCCCCGCGAGGGCCATGAGCATCGCGGGGAGACCCTTGTCGCAGGTCGCGACGCCGAGCACGCCGCGGCGGGTCGGGAGCGAACGGATGAGGCGGCGGAGCACGATGGCGGCGTCGTTGCGGTAGGCGAGGCTGTCGAGCATGCCGGCGGTGCCGTTGGTGCGGCCGTCGCACGGATCGCTCACGTAGGCGGCAAACGGAATCGCGCCGGCCGAGCTGAAGGTGCGCGCCGCTTCCTCCATCAGCAGACCGACCTCCCAGTGGCCGGTGTGATAACCAAGCGCGATGGGTGAGCCATCGGGCGCGCGGATGCCACCCTGCGTGCTGAGGATGAGAAATTGTTTACCGCGCAGCAGGGCGGGATTCCAACCCATGCCGGCGTTTTGCGTGAGCCCGAAGAGATCTCCGCTGCTCATGTGCCGCAGCTGATTGGCCTCGAGCGGCAGGCTGCCGGCGGGGCCGGGCGCGGTGGTGCGGAGCGCGTAGATCGCGTCGGAGCCGGAGTCGAGGATGGGGTCGGGCATGGAGCCGAGGGGTAAATACGGAGAGAGAGAACGAGAGACGGGAAACTAGATTGGTGGCGCGTCGGCGAGTTCTTCGCGTGCCAAATCGATGATGACCTTTGTCACGAAAAGGCTGCGGCAATCCCGCAAGGCGACTAACGCGGTGTCGGCTTCTGGTCGAGTGAGAAGTCCGACGCGAAATGAGCGCACGATGATTCCCACGGAGCCATGAACCGTGATGCCTAGTCGCTGAGGCGCGCGCCGAGCTGCGAGATCGTCGGTGAGGAAAATCGCTCCGGGGTGTCGCGAGCAAAGGGCGAGGCAATCGGCCTCGCCGGGATCAAGTTGCGTAACGAGCCGGCCCTCGAGTGCGCGACGGTCCGCTTCGCCTACCGCTGTGATTTCCCACGCGAAATCCGTCGGCGGGCGGAACGAAACAGCTTCAGCCCACACGCTCGCGGGCACGAGGAGCGGGTGAAACTGCGGCAACAGCCGCGCCGCGCCGATCTCGCCGAGGTGGATCAGCGGTCCCGCGTCGCAGATAGCGGATGGCCGCGGGGCGTCACTCACGACCGTGGAGGCCCCACGCGACGTCGTCGCGAACGGCCTGCCACTCGGCATCGGCTCGTGCCACCAGTGGCTCGCCGAGGCGCTCGACGGCCTGCGCGGAAGTGAGTTCGCCGCGCAGGCGCGCCTCGCCCAGCACTGCGCTGGCGTCCGTCCACTTGAGGCGTACGACTTCATCAAGCTGCACGTTGAGGGCTTCGGTCATCGGGCGGAAAGGTGGTGCTGGCGGAGCGAGTTCTCAAGCCTCAACTTTCGGCTTGAGAGATGGCCGGGACTTGCCTGCGCGGTAGGCGGCAAGGCGTGCATTGAGGATGTTGCGGTGCGCCGCGGGCACGGGCATTTTTCCCTCATCTGCCACCGACAGCCAAAGTCGTTCGGCAATTTCCAAGCGCCGGCGTCGTGGCAGGAGGAGAAGATCAGGTACGGTGGAACTTATGTTGGAAACGTATGCCGCGGCTGTTGCGAGCAAGCCTCACACGGCGTCGCGCGTCGGCTGACCGTTCACCAGCCGCAGGAGGCCGAGCGGGTTGGCGTTTTGCAGCGCGGCGGGCAGCAGGGCGTCGGCGAAACCCTGATAACACACCGGTCGGGCGAAGCGCAGGATCGCCGCGGTGCCGACCGAGGTGTAGCGGACGTCAGTGGTTGCCGGATACGGGCCGCCGTGGTTCATGGCGGGGCTGACCTCGACCCCGGTCGGGAAGGCATTCACGACGAGCCGTCCGGCCTTTTGTTCCAACGCGGCGAGCAGCGGGCGCGCCGCGGCGAGATCGGCGGCGGTGCCGTGCACGGTGGCCGTGAGCTGGCCTTCGAGCGCGGCGGCGCAGGCGGCAAAGTCCGCGACGCTCTCCGCGACGACGACGAGCGTAAAAGGCCCGAAGGCCTCGGTGGCGAGGGCGGGATTGGCGAGAAACGTCCGCACGCTGGTGGTGGCGACACTCGGTTCCGCCTCGGTCTTGGCGGCGTTGGCCGCGGCACTGGCGGCGGCGATGAGCTGCACGCCGGCAATTGCCGTGACTTTGTCGCGGTTGCCCAGAAACGCCTCGCGAATCCCGCTGGTAAGCATCGTGCCGCAGGGGGCGGCGCGCACGACCTCCGCGAGCTTCGCGATCAAGGCGTCGGCTTCCGGGCCACGCGCGACAAACACGAGTCCCGGCTTGGTGCAAAACTGGCCCACACCAAGCGTGAATGATCCGAGCAGCCCCGTCGCAATCGCGGCACTGCGTTCCCGCACCGCTTCCGGGAGCAAAAAGACCGGGTTCAAGCTGCTCATCTCAGCAAAGACGGGAATCGGGTGCGGACGCGAAGCAGCGGCGTCGAAGAGCGCGCGGCCGGCGGCGTGCGAGCCCGTGAAGCCCACCGCGGCGGTCGCGGGATGTTTCACCATGGCGATGCCGATGGTGGCGCCGCCGCCATGAATGAGCGAGAAGACGCCGGGCGGCAGGCCGCAGCTGGCCACTGCGCGAGTGATCGCGCCGCCGACGAGTTCGCCGGTGCCGGGATGGGCGCGGTGGGCCTTGACGACAACGGTGCAGCCGGCGGCGAGCGCCGAGGCCGTGTCACCGCCGGCGGCGGAAAACGCGAGTGGGAAGTTGCTCGAACCGAACACGACGACCGGACCGAGCGGCAACAGCATCCGCCGCAGATCCGGTCGCGGCAACGGCTGCCGGTCGGGGAGCGCCGGATCAATGCGCGCATCGACCCACGAGCCGTCGCGTACGACCTGCGCAAAGAGCCTGAGCTGCGCGCAGGTGCGGCCACGCTCGCCGGTAAGTCGAGCGAGGGGCAGGCCGGTCTCGGCATTGGCGCGCTGGAGGAGGGCATCACCCAGCGTCTCGATTTCCGTGGCGATTGCGTCCAGGAGACGGGCGCGCTCAGCACCGGAACGAGCCCGGTAGTCGGCGAACGCCTCGGCGGACGCGTCGAGCGCGCGAGTAACCTCCGCGGCGGAGGCTTCGTGAAAGTCCGGTGCCAGGGCTTCGCCCGTGGCGGGGTTGACCGCGCGGAACGTCTTGCCGCCGGTTTGGCCGGCAGTGCCGGAGAGGAGACTCTTGCCGTGAAGATTCATGCGGAGGGTTTTCGACGGGACGCAGACTTCTTACAAGCCCGCAGGTGGTTCGGTGCTGGAGTGATTTCGGCTCACCCCACGTGGTTGATGAGCGTGCCGATCGGTTCGATCGTGATGCGAATTTCATCGCCCGTTTGCAGGGTGAATGAGTCGGGCGGGACGACGCCGGTGCCGGTCATGAGATAGGCGCCGCAGGGAAAACGGTTTTCCCGAAACAACCAGTCGGCCAGCGAGGGCAGCGGGCGCTTGATGCGGCCGACCGTCGTCTCGCCGTTGAACACGGGCCCGGCGCCGCGGCGAATTTCGATGGCGATGACGGTCTCGGCGGTGGGCAACGTGGCGGTGACCACCAGGCACGGGCCAAGTGCGGCGCTGCGGTCGTAGACCTTGGCCTGCGGAAGGTAGAGTGGATTTTCGCCCTCGATATCGCGCGAGCTCATGTCGTTGCCGATGGTGTACCCGAAAATTTTCCCGGTGGAGTTGATCGCGAGCGTGAGTTCGGGTTCGGGCACATTCCAGCGCGAGTCGGCGCGGATGCGCACGCCGGTGCCGGGGGCGGCAACGCGGTGAGGCGTGGCCTTGAAGAAAAGCTCCGGGCGATCGGCGTCGTAGACCTTGTCGTAAAACGTGCCACCACCGGCGTCCTTCGATTCGGCCATGCGAGCCGACTTGCTGCGAAGGTAGGTGACCCCGGCCGCCCAGACCTCCTGGGATTGCACCGGGGCAAGGAAATCGTTGGGGGCGGGGGCAGGGCGGGCGGTGGCGAAAGCGTTTTGCAGCAACGCAACCGGATCGAGCGATTGAAACAGGGTGTCGAGGGTCAGCGACGGAGCCGGCGCGACGTGCGTGCCGGCGCGTTCGAGAATCAAACCGTGGGTGGTGGAGTAGAGACGGATCATGGGGAGAGGGGGCGAGGGCGGCCCGCAGTGGCGGCAGTTGCAGGCATCGCGGTTCGGCGCGGCATTGGATGAGGGCGGATTACCGGAGTTATTTCAGTAGCGACTTGAGATCGTCGAGCGAAAGTTTTGCGGCGACCGCCTCACTGGCTTCGAACACGCCGGCGAGCAAGGCGCGCTTCTCGGCCTGCAAGGCAAGGACCTTTTCCTCCACGGTACCGGACGCGATGAGTTTGTAGCTCGTGACGACGCGTTGCTGGCCAAGGCGGTGAGCGCGGTCCGTGGCCTGCGCCTCGGCGGCGGGATTCCACCACGGATCGAAGTGCACGACGGTGTCGGCGCCGGTGAGATTCAGGCCGGTGCCGCCCGCTTTCAGCGACAGCAGAAAAAGCGGGACGTCGGCCGACGTCTGGAAACGATCAACCTCGGTCTGCCGCGCGGTGGTGGTCATCGAGCCATCGAGGTAGCAATAGCTGATTTGCTGGGCATCCAACTCGGCCCTCAGCAGGGCGAGCAGCGAGGTAAACTGGGAGAACACGAGGACGCGGTGGCCGTCATCGATGGATTCCGCGATCAGTTCGTTGAAGGCATCCAGCTTGGCGGAGTCGGCGGGCGCGGTGGTCTCGCCGCGCGGGCTTGGCGGGTGGGGGCAGCCGGCCTCCACTTTCGGACCGACCAGTCGCGGGTCGCAGCAAATCTGGCGGAGCCGGAGCAGTTGGGTGAGGGCGGCGAACTTAAGTTTGGCCTCGTTGGCGCCGCCGGCGGCGAGGTCCAGGAGCTCGCGTTCGGAACGTTCCTGCGTGTCGCGATAAAGCGCGGCCTGGGTCGGGGTCAGGGCACACCAGATGACCTGCTCCAATTTTTCAGGCAGTTCCGGCGCGACGGCCTGCTTGGTGCGTCGCAGGATGTAGCGGGCGGTCTGGGTGCGCAGGCGGGCGTCATACCAGCCGCGTTCGTCACCGCGGAGCCCGGACGGGACCTTTTGCAGATAACCGGGCAGCACGAACTCGAACAGCGACCGGAGATCGTCGAGCGAATTTTCCAGCGGCGTGCCCGTGAGCAGGAAGCGGGCGCCGGCGTGGAGCGCGCGCAGCGCGGCGGCGTTTTGTGACCGGCGGTTTTTGATGTGCTGCGCCTCGTCGGCGATCACGGTGGCGAATTCGACCGCGGCGAATAACAGTTGATCGCGCGCGAGCGTGCCATAGCTCGTGATGACGAGGTCGTGGGCGGCAAAGCTCTCGGCGGCAGATAGGCGATGGTCCGCGTGATGGACGAAGACGCGCAACTGCGGGGCAAAGCGCGCGGCCTCCCGCCGCCAGTTTTCGAGGAGCGAGGCGGGGCACACCACGAGGCTGACGCCGCTCAAGGCGGTCGACCTGGAGCGATCGGCGGGCGCGGATTTTCTGTCACCCAATAGGTGACAAGATTTGGGGGGCGCGGCGGGTGGGAGCGCGCAGAGCAGTGCGAGGGCCTGCAGGGTTTTGCCGAGGCCCAATTCGTCGGCGAGGATGCCGCCGAGTTGGTGGCGATGAAGATGCCAGAGCCAGGCGGCGCCGAGGCGCTGGTAGGGCCGAAGCCGGGCGTGGAACTCCGCGGGGATCGGCGCGGGAGCGAGCGCGGTGAGGTTGCGCAGGGCGGCGCTGCGCGTTTTCCAGGACTCGGGCGGCTGGAAGCCGGGTGAAAGCTCCTCGAGGATTTCCTGCGCCTCGGCGGCGTGCGCGGCAGAGATGCGCTGTGTCCGGCGCGGCGCAAGCCCGGCGGTGGGATCACCGGCCAGGGCACGCTGGGCCGCGGTGAGTTTTTCGAGTTGGGCGCGGTCGAGGAGAAATACCTTCCCGCCCGCCTCGAGATATCCGCGATTGGTCGCGACGGCGGTACGGAGGGCGGCTTCGTCGGCACTGCCGGCGCGGAGACTGAGCGTGACGGCGAAGCTGTCGCCGGTTTCGCTCACCTCGGCGGCGATTTCGGCCGGGCGCAGATGAGTGGTGTTCCGCACGAAGTTCGCGGTGAAGTCGGCCGTGAAATCTGTTTTCAGCCGGGCTCCATGGGTGGCGATGAAGTTGAGCGCCTTGTGGCGATCACGAAGCCACCATTTGCGATTGGAGGGTTCGAGCGTGAAGCCGTTTTCTTTGACGAGGGCGAGTGCGTCGGCGTAGCGGGGGTGTTCGCGGGACGGCAGGGTCAGCGCGAGAAAATGTTCGCTGCCGTCGACGCCGAGGGGCGCCGGGGCGCCGGACGCGGTGCGGGGACAGGGTGGCGGCGTGATGGGCGCAGGGACCGGCCGGGCGCCCCCCGGTGGTTTGATGAACACCGACACCCCGGCGAGCCCGTCCTCCTGCCACGCGATCGGTGCGGCGGCGGCGTTGACCCAGAAGAACACGGGCTGACCGCGGAGGGCCTCGACAAGCTGGCGCAGTTGCGCGCGGGTGAGCTGCAGCAGCTTGGGCGGGGAGCCCGCGCCGCACCAACGCTGAAGGAGAGCGAGGGCGGGAAATATCTCCGGGGCCGGTGCCGCGGCCAGGTCGAGCTCCAAGCGCACGGCGATCGCGTCGCGTGGCGCGGAGGAAGCCAGGTTGGGCGGCAGGTGGAGGCGGAGCATGCTGGAACCAAAGGGATTGCTTCGCCGCTTGTGTAACCCGCAACGACAAAATCAACTCTCGATGCGGAATAACGTGGGGTCGACCGCACTCTCACTCTCAACATGTCGAACGAGGCCTTTACGCACTTGGTGGAAGCGCAGTATGCGCCGCTCTACCGCTTTGCCTTGAGCCTGGCGCGCAATGCCGCGGATGCGGGCGATCTCGTCCAACAAACTTTTTTCATCTGGGCGACCAAGGGCGGGAGCCTGCGGGACACCGCCAAGGCGAAGTCCTGGCTGTTTACGACCCTCTACCGTGAGTTCCTGCGCGGGCGGCGACGCGACTCACGGGCGACCTCGATCGAAGACCTGCCGGTAGCGGCGCAGGAAATTGCCGCGGAGGAGGTCGACCGGGTCGGGCGCATGGATGCGGCAACCGTGATGGTGGCCCTCCAAGGCGTGGACGAATTGTTTCGGGCTCCGCTGACGCTCTTTTATCTGGAGGATCTGTCGTACCAGGAAATTGCCGGGACCCTGGAGGTGCCGATCGGAACGGTGATGTCACGTCTGTCGCGGGGCAAAGCGCAGTTGCGTGCCGCGCTGGCCAACGAGGAGCGGTTGGCGGAGGCAAAGGTCGTCGCTTTTTCGACGGCGAAAGGAGGGAAACGAGCATGAACAACGCCGAGGCGAGATTTCTTTTGAATGCCTACCGGCCCGGTGGGCACGATGCGAATGATGGGGCGATGTCCGCCGCGCTCACGCAGGCCAAAGCCGATCCGGCGCTGGGCGCGTGGCTGGCGCGGTCGCAGGCGCACGACGGCGCGGTGGCGGCAAAGCTGCGCGAGATTGCGCCGCCGGCGGGCCTGCGCGAAGCGATCCTTGCCGGTAGTCGGGCGAGCGGGCAGGTCCGGCCACCGCCGTCACGGCCGCGCTGGTGGCGCCCGGTGTGGCTCGCCGCGGCCGCCGCCGCGGTCGCGCTGCTGGGTGGGGTGACGTGGTGGCGTTTGCCGGTGGGTGGCGCGACTCTGGACGAATTCGCGGTAAACGTCGTGGCCCGGGGAATTCTCCTGCAGCAGCGCGGCGCGGATGTCGGCGAATTGAAAAGCTGGCTGGCCGAACGGGGCGGCCCGCTCCCGGAGGTGCTGCCGGCCAAGTTCACCGAACTGCGCGCCCTCGGTTGCCGCACGCTCGAATTTCGCGGGCGCGATGTGTCGCTGGTTTGCTTCGAACGCGGCGGGAAGAAATTCCATGTCTTTGTCGCCCGGCGGGATGATTTTCTGGATACACCGGCCGGAGCCGCCCCGCGGTTTTTCGAGCGCAAGCAACGCGTGGCGGCCGCCTGGTCGGATGCCCGCAACCATTATGTGCTCGTGAGCGATGCCGATCTGCCGGCACTCCGGCGGCTGCTGTAATCAGCGCCGCCAGAGCGCCAATTTCTCCGCCCTCCGGGCGAGAGCCGGCGATTCCACGGGTGCGGTGGTTCAATTCTGGACCTGGCCAAACGATTCAGGCCGAGGTGGAGACCGTGTTCGCCAAAGGGATGATTTGAGAGCTTACGGCTCAAAAACCCGATGAGGACATCGGGTTCCGCCTTTCAGCGGTTTCGTTTTCAAAGGCAAAACGCACATCGACTGAATGGAGACGGGTGAGGTGGACTGACCGTAAGTCGCGCACCTGCGTCGACTACGAAGGAGGTTCCCGCAATTTTTGCAAAAAACTTTCGTTAAAAACGACTCCAGATCCATTGGTGGCGGTCGTGAGGCTGCTGTGAATACCACCCATCATCATCTCGGCAGTTTCGTGCGCCCGTGCGGCGTGCTCTGGTTCGTGTTGTTGGCAGTCGTGGCGTCCGCCGGGGCGTCAACCCGCTGGGCCACACTCGAGGCGATTCGCAACCTCGAGAATCCGCACAACGTCACCCGGCCAGGACCGCGGGGCGAACTGGGCGCCTATCAGTTTCGGGCCGCGACGTGGCGGATGCACACGGCGATTCCGTTCCATCAAGCGGTGGATCGCGAGACGTCGGAGCAGATCGCGGTGCGGCATTACGAGTGGCTCAAGCGCGGTCTCGCAGCGGGCCGGAAACCGCCGACGCCGTATTATATCGCACTGGCGTGGAATGGCGGACTCTCGGCCGCGGTCTCCGGAAAATCACCCCGCGCGGCGCATCGCTATGCGGAACGCGCGGCGAATCTCGCCGCGGCGCTGCATGAGGAGCAACGTGTGGCGGGGATCCGCTGATCTACTTGTCCCGACCCGCCGCCCAGAGCACGCCGCGCGAAACCAGCGTGATGAAGACCGGGTCGTGCCAGGTCGCATTGCTGTGGCCGTAGGTTGTGCCAAAGACGCGGGTGCCGTGGTAGTTGTTGGTCCAGATGACCGGATGAACTGAATTGTCCTTCTCGCTGGACGACGTCGCCAACGCGGTCGCCGTCGGCCAGAGTTTTTCGATGATGTAGAGTTCGTCGAGCGGCGTCGTCCAGGTCGCCGGGAATCCGCGCATCGCCGGATGATCCTTGATGACCGGATGGACGAGATACGCGCTCTGGTGATCGTGCCGGCGGCTGGTGACGCCGAGGAATTCGCGCCAGTCATCGATCGTCGCGGCGCGGTAGGAGTGCATGGCGCAGTGGATGACCACCGCGGGTTTGCCGGCCCGATGCGCCGCGGTGATCTTGCGGATGTAGACGGGATCGGCGGTGTTGGCGAAGCACTCGTTGTGGACGACGACGTCGTAGGGTTTGGCCCAGGCGGGATTGTCGTAGAGCGGGATTTTCGCCTCGGTGCCCTTGCCACCCTCGTTGACGATCGTCCAGGTGATCGCGCCGAATTTTTTCGCGCCTGCGGTGAGCGCCGCGGCCTGCAATTCGTAATCGTGGCAGCAGCCGCCGGTGATCAGGAGGGCCCGCACGGGAGACGGGTCGGCGGCGAAAGCCGGAGCCGAGATGAGGCCGGCGGCCAGGAGAGCGATGAGGCGGATTTTCATTTTGCGAGGAGGATCAGGCGAAGAGTTTGGTCATGACCTGGCCGTGCACATCCGTGAGCCGGAAGTCGCGCCCTTGGAAGCGGAAGGTCAGTTTCGTGTGCTCCAGGCCCAGCAGATGGAGGATGGTGGCGTGGATGTCGTGGACATGCATCTGGTCCGCGACGGCGTTGAAGCCGAGTTCATCGGTCTCGCCCAGAATCTGCCCGGCTTTGACGCCGCCGCCGGCAAACCACATCGTGAACGCGTCGACGTGGTGATTGCGACCGGTGGTGTCGCGATTTTCGCCCATGGGTGTCCGGCCAAATTCACCGCCCCAGACGACGAGCGTGTCCTTGAGCAGACCGCGTTGCTTGAGGTCCTGCACCAGCGCCGCCTGGCCCTGGTCGACCCCGCGACAGACCTTTTCGAAATCGCCCTCGAGATTCTCACCGGGGCCGCCATGGCTGTCCCAGTTGGTGTGGTAGAGCTGGACGAAACGCACGCCGCGCTCGACGAGGCGGCGCGCCAGGAGGCAATTGCGGCCGAAGGACGGTTTGCCCGGTTCGATGCCGTAGAGATCCAGCGTGGCGGCACTCTCCGAGGAAAGATCGATCAGCTCGGGCGCACTCGACTGCATCCGCGACGCCATTTCATAGGCGGCGATGCGGGTGGTGATTTCCGGATCGCCGGTGGCGACGGCCCGCTGCAGATTGAGATCGCGGATCGCGTCGAGCGTCTCGCGCTGGCGGGTGGCGGTGATGCCCTCGGGCGTCGTCAGGTTGAGAATCGGCTCGCCGGTGCCACGGAACGGCACGCCCTGGTGGGTGGTGGGCAGGAAGCCGGAGCCCCAGTTCACCGCCCCGCCCCGCGGCCCGCGCGAGCCGGATTGCAACACGACAAAACCCGGGAGATCCTGACATTCGCTGCCGAGGCCGTAATTCAGCCACGAACCCATGCTGGGCCGGCCGAACTGACCCGAGCCGGTGTTCATGAAAAGTTTGGCCGGGGCGTGGTTGAAGAGCGTCGCCTGGCAGGATTTTACCAGCGTGATGTCGTCGACGATCTTCGCCGTGTGCGGAAAAAGTTCCGAAACCCAGGCGCCGCTCCGTCCGTGTTGCGCGAACTTGCGCCGGGTGCCGAGCAGCTTGGTGCCATGGCTGCTGTCCATGAACGCGAAGCGCTTGCCCTCGATGAGCGACGCCGGGACGGGCTGGCCGTTGAGTTCGATCAGCTTCGGCTTGTAATCGAAGAGCTCGAGCTGGCTCGGTCCACCCGCCATGAACAAGTAGATGACATTCTTCGCGCGGGCCGGGAAGTGAGTCGGCTTGGGTGCGAGCGGATTCGGGAGCGCCCCGGTGTCGGCCCCGCGGACCTCGCGTTGGCCGAGCATTGACGCGAGGGCCACGCCGCCGAGGCCCATGGCGCAGCGGCTGAAGAAATGCCGGCGGGTTTGTTGAGCGGCGCAGTCTTGAGGGGAGCTGGGAAACATGGGGTTGATTAATCCGTCGCGACGCAGTCGAGGTGGAGCCCGATGTCCTCAGCGGGCTGATTTGCGAATGTACGGCGCAAAACCCGATGGGGACATCGGGTTCCACCTTTCAATGTTGTCGTGCGTGGGTTCATTCGCGCGTGATGGTTTCGTCGAGGTTGAGGAGCACTCGCGCGACGGTGGTCCAGGCCGCGGTGTGCTTCGCGGTGTCGGCCACTCCCGTCGCAGAGGCGAACTGTTCGTTGAACAGAGCGACCAGGCGTTCGCGTTCCTTGGGCGACGGCTTTCGGACCACGCAGAGTTGAAAGGCATGGTCGATTTGGGCGGGCAGGTCGCCTTTCGCCTCGGTTTGCACGCGTTGCGCGAGGGCGCCGGCAAACTCGAAGAACTGCTGGTCGTTCAGCAGGGTGAGGGCCTGGAGCGGGGTGTTGGAGCGGAGGCGGCGGGTGCAGGCGCTGAAGCCATCCGCCGCATCGAAGACCGCGAGCGCCGGATGCGGCGTGGCCCGCCAGAAGTGCGTGTAGAGCCCGCGCCGATACCGGTTTTCTCCCTGGCTGGGTTCCCAGGGGCGATTCGACTGGCCGAGATTCATCACGCCGTCGGGCTGCGGCGGAAACACCGGCGGCCCGCCGAGTTTTGGCACCAGCAGGCCGCTCGCCGCGAGGGCGACGTCGCGCACGACCTCGGCATCGAGGCGCAGCCGGGTCTGGCGGGCGAGCAGCCGGTTGAGCGGATCCACGATTTCGAGATCGGGACGGGCGTGGGAAGATTGCTGATACGTGGCGGAGGTGACGATCAGGCGGTGCATCGCCTTCAGGCTCCAGCGTTGCGTCACGAGTTCGGTGGCGAGCCAGTCGAGCAGTTCGGGGTGGGTGGGCGGGATGCCCTGGGAACCGAAGTCGTTTTCCGTCTCGACCAGGCCCCGGCCGAAATATTGCTGCCAGATCCGGTTCACGAGCACGCGCGCCGGGAGGGGATTGGCCGGATCGACCGTCCAGCGGGCGAGATCGAGGCGGTTGGGATTCGCGGCGGTCAGGGGCGGAAGGATGCCCGGGGTGCCGGGCGAAACATTTTCGCCGCGCCGGGTGAAGTCCCCCTTGATGAACAGGAAGCTCTCGCGCGGCGTCGGCAACTCGGACATCACGAGCGTGGAGATCGGCTTGGGCTCGCGCCGTTCGAGGCGGGTGACCCGGGCGTCGCGCGCGGTGAATTCCGGGTCCTTGGCCCGGAAGGAACGATAGGCCGAGCGCTGCTGGGCGAGCGTCTGCCGGTCCCAGGGAATCTTGATCGCCTCGCGGGCGTTGGCGGAAATGCTGCCGTAACCCTCGGGGGTCAGCGCGGCGATCCAGGCCGTGATCGCGCTGCCGTGCGTGTTGAGGTAACGTTCGAGATCAGCGCGCGCCTCGCTGAGTTCGGCCTGCTGCCCGTCGGCGGGGAGGAGTTCGCGCGGAAATTCAAGGATGCCCCCGGGCGTAGACTTGCTGTGCCCGTCGTTGACCGTGTTGTTGAAAAACGCATACAGCTGGTAGTATTCCTTCTGCGAGACGGGATCAAATTTGTGATCGTGGCATTGGGCGCAGCCAACGGTGAGGCCGAGAAAGGCGGTGCCGAAGGTGTTCACGCGATCGAGCACGGATTCGATGCGGAACTGCTCCTGATCGATGCCGCCCTCCTGGTTGATCTGGGTGTTGCGATTGAAGCCGGTGGCGACTTTCTGCCCGGTCGTGGGATTCGGCAGCAGATCGCCGGCGAGTTGCTCGACGACAAACTGGTCGAAGGGCAGATCGCGGTTCAGGGCGTCGACGACCCAGTCGCGGTATTTCCAAATCTGGCGCGGGGCGTCGATGCTGTAGCCGTTGGAGTCGGCGTAGCGGGCGAGATCGAGCCACGGGCGCGCCCAGCGCTCACCGTGATGCGGCGAGGCAAGCAGTCGATCAACGAGGCGTTCGTAGGCGTCGGGACGGCGGTCATTCAGAAACGCATCGGCCTCGGCCGGGGTGGGCGGAAGTCCGATGAGGTCCAGGCTCAGGCGGCGCAGGAGTGTGACGCGATCGGCCGCGGGAGCGGGGGCGATTTTTTCGGATTCGAATCGGGCCAGAATGAAGCGATCGAGATCGTTGCTCGGCCAGCCCGTCTGCCGAACTGCCGGTGGCGCGGATCGTTGGGGAGCCACGAACGCCCAGTGCTCGAATTTTCCCGGGATTTCGTTCTCCGGCGCTGGCGCGCCCTGATCGACCCACGAACGCAGCACGTCGATCTCCGCCGGGTTGAGCCGGGGTTTTTTGTAGGGCATCGCGGGAATGTCCTCGTGCGTTTCGGTCACGACTTGGAGCAGGAGACTCTCGCGTCCAGCGGGCCGTCGCACGAGGGAACCGCTGTTGCCGCCCAGCCGGATGGATTCGGCGGTATCGACGCGGAGACCGGCCTCCTCTTTTTGTGTGCCGTGGCAGCGCACGCAATGCTGCGTGAAGATCGGTTTGACGTCGCGCTGGTAGTCGATCGGCGCGGCGGCAAGGGTGGTGGAACCGAGCGCGGCGGTGCCGATGATGGGAAATATTACCGATGCGAGCCGCGAATTGCCTCCAAAAACTGTCGGAGCGGCCTTAGGCCGCGATGGCAAGTGAGAGTCGCGGCATAAAGCCGCTCCCACATCGTGGGACGTCGGCGCGAGTGTTGGCGTCCGGAGCCAGCGGGCAAAAAGAACAAGTCGAATGATCATCTATGTTTTCTTCTTCTTGGCGGCCTTGGTGGTCTTTCCGGTTGCGGGACTGGCGGCGGCGAGCACCTGCGGTTTCGCCTCGGGTTGGGCGTCGAGCAGACGGCGCAAGCGGGCAACGACGTCGGGCTGGGCGGCGGCGAGGTTTTTTGTTTCCATCGGATCCGCCACGTAATCGTAAAGTTCAAGCTCCGCCGTGGTGGCCGCGGCTCCCGGCGCCTTCCACTCGACCAGGCGATGGCGGGCGGTGCGGACGGCGCGGCCGATGACCGCGCCGGTTCCCGGCCGCGTGCGGGGATACGAGTGAAACACGGCTTCTTTGGTCGGCACCTGGGGATCGCGCAAGGTGGCGGCGAAGCTGCGACCATCGAGCCGCTGCGCTCCGGCGAGGGCGGGCAGTCCCGCAAGTTCCGCGAGGGTGGGGTGGAGGTCGACGCTTTCAATCAGAGCGTTTGTGCGGGTGCCGGGCCGCGTGACGCCGGGCGCGACCACGAGAATCGGAATTCGCGCGGCTTCCTCGTAATTCGTATGTTTGCACCACTGGCCGTGGTCGCCGAGGTGCCAGCCGTGGTCGCCCCAGAGAACGATGATCGTGTTTTCCGCGAGACCGAGGCGGTCGAGTTCGCCAGTCACGCGGCCGAGTTGAGCGTCCATGTAGCTGACCGCGGCGTGATAGCCGTGGATTAGTTCGCGTTGCTGGGCGGCGTTGAGCGGGCCGACTTGCGGCATGTCGCTGTATTTGCGCAACTCGCCCCACGTGGTTGGCGCATACGCGGGCGCACCCTCCGGCGGGGTGGTTACCGTGGGCAGCTGGAACGTGCTGCGGTCGTAGAGATCCCAGTATTTTTTCGGGGCACAAAACGGCAGATGCGGTTTGAGGAAGCCGACGGCGAGGAAGAACGGCTCCGACGCTTTTCCCGTGGCGCTGCGCAGCCGGCGAATGGCTTCGTCGGCAATCTGCCCGTCGGTGTAGGCGGAGTCGGGCACGTCGGCGATCTCGACGGGTGGCGTGCGGGGCGGAGTGGCCCCGGCGCGATTCTCCGGGCGGGCGTAGTTTCCCCCTCCGGTGGGGCGCCAATGGGGCACGGTCCACGAGGCGGCGTCATCGTGGTTGCCGTGTCCGGTGTGGAATATTTTTCCAAGGCCTTCCGTGCGCCAGCCGTGGCGGCGGAAGTACTGGGCGACCGTCACCGCGTCGGGCGCGGCGACGCGAAAATTGGTGGGCAGATCGTAGATGCCGAGCGTGGTCGAGCGCAGGCCGGTCATGAGGGCGTTGCGCGACGGCGAGCAGACGGCCTGGTTGCAGTACGCGCGCTCGAAGACCATGCCGCGGGCGGCGAGCCGGTCGATGGCCGGCGACTTGACCATGGTGTCGCCGTAGCAGCCGAGCACCGGCTTCAAGTCGTCGACGCAGATCAGGAGGACATTCGGACGTTGCGCGTCGGCGGCACCGGCGAAAGCCGCGACGACGGCGTAGGCGAGGAACGAAAGCAGGCGGGGTCGGATCATGGGCTGTTAGAGTTTCGACGGAGTGGTACGCCGAGGGCAAACTCTTCCTGCGAAAACGGCCAGCTTGCGTTGTCGGCGGTTAATTCAGAATCGTCGCAAACGAGACCCGAACGGGTTGAAATCGGCGCAGTTCGACCTGAGGCCAAAGTCAGCCGCGCTACGGCGGCCACAGTCTGGTCTCGGAGTTTAGCGGAGCGCTGCTGAGGTAGGCCCGCGGGAGATCGAGTAGTTTCGCAAACAACTAACCTGGATGGTTGTCCCACAAACTCGAACAGCTCTGACGCAGCAGGATACGCAAAAAGGGAAAATCGAGAATTTCCCATCAAAAAAATGGCGGTTTGGGCGGAAGAACTGGACGATATCGTGTGGGCATGACCGTCGATCGGCGAGAGCATACGGCACGGCTTGATGGCAATTGTCCGTGCTCGAAGCGGCCGCTCGGTGCGTCCATGATCTGAACTCAACGCTCTCCGATTCCGGCGTTCAATTCGGTCGGGTGCCATCAACTATCGTCACGCCTCTCCTGGACGGACCAGCCTGGGTTCGAGAATGACGGCGAAGCGTTCTCCCTCCGGATGCTGGCGGCGCCACCAGAGTTGCTGCACGGCGCGGACGGCGATCTCCTCCGCGCGAATATCGATTGTCGCTGGCTCCGGTGAAAGGTCGCGGAAGTACTCCCGTTCGTTGCTGCATCCGATAATGCGCACGTCAATTCCCGGCCGGAGGCCATTGCGCTTCAATTCGGTATAAACTTCGGGCAGGAAGCAATCAGACGACACAAAGATTCCGTCGGCTTCGCCGCTGGTGCAGCAAAGAAGGCAGTGCGGCACATTAGATCTACGCGGTCGGGCCGGTGCAGGGTGATTTGGCGGTGGCGCAACTCCCGGGTTGCGATTCCCGAGGCCGAGAGTAGCTGTCTGATATGGTCACGACCAAAACGCTTCCAATCGAAATTCTCGGTGATCTCGGCCTGCACGAAGGTGACACGCTGCAAGTGCTGGCTGCGGGGAAGTCGGAGGTTCTCGTCCAGATAAGTCACCGGGAGCACACCGCCGCTCCCGGCTCGGGCGCGCCTGGCTGGAGACCGCGCGTGGCAGTGTGAAGCTGGCCGGGGGCGAATCCGCAGACGACGCGAGGATGGCATACTACGCTGGGAAGTATGGCCGTGGCCGATGAAGCCGAATGCGAGTCTTCCTCGACACCAATATCGTTCTAGACGTGCTGCTGAACCGCCCGACGCTCGCTGCTGACAGCGAGGCGGTCATTCTGCGCTGCGAAGCGGTGGGAGCCGAGATGTTCATTTCGTGGCACGGTCTCGCCACCGCCTACTACCTGCTCAAGCGCGGGCGCACCGAGCGGGAGGCGCTGGCCGAGGTGGACAAGATCCTGGCTTGGGCACGAGTGGCGGCTACGTCGGATGCCAGTGCGCGCCGTGGAAGCACCCGGGCTCGGCGTAGTCGCTGGAGCAGGCGCAGTCGGTGCAATTCGGAGTTGGCAACGCAGGCTTCCCATCTAGCTTTTCGACCATGAAAACCATCCACGCCATCTACGCCAACGGAGTGTTTCGTCCGCTGGGGCGGGTGGACCTCCCCGAGGCCAGCGAAGTGGAATTCGAGCCGCGGGCCGCACCCTCCGACCGCTCCGTGTCCGCGGACGAAGCTCTCCCGCTCAGTCCGCTCGCACTCGAAATCGAGCAATTCGTTCAGCCGGAAACCGCGGGCCCCGCGGAAGCATGATCCCCGATCTGCGTCAATGGGATGTCGTGCGCGTGCGTATTCGCCCGGGCGACCAGGACTTGCATCCGGCTGTCGTGCTTTCTCGATCCGCGGTTTGCGCCGACGTGCGCAAGCAGACCATCAATGTGCTCTATGGCTCCACCAAACGACCGACAGGTGCGGTCGGCCCGACCGATGTGGCGCTCAACGGGGCCGACGGGCTCGAGCGATTGACCCTGATCAACTGCGATCACATTTACACGGTGCGGAAAGATTCCATCGAGTCCCGGTTGGGAATCGTCGCCTATGAGCGCCTTCGCGCGCTATGCCGCGTCATCTCACGGGCATTCGCCTTCGTCGGCTGAGACCGAAGCAACGCAGTGCGGCAGGTGGCCCGACAGGCTGGTGCCAGACCGCCAAATTGCCAACGTCGACGGTATGAGACTCCTCACAGGGACAATTGCATTTTTCGTCCTTTCCTTCGTCTCCCGCGCGGCGACGGCCGACTACGACCTCGTCTAAACCCCTCCCGGATCCGCCCCCCCCTGAAAATCCAGTTTCCTATCGGTTAGTGGGGAGTCCCTTCCAGGTGAGCCGGCTGGCGAGCGCGTGCCGGGCGGAGTCCGGCGCGGCGGCCCCGTGGCTGCGGGCCAGCATGAGCGGAGGGATGCGCCAGAAGCGATCGCTCGCCGGTCGCAAGGGCGGGCTTGCAGCCGCAGCGGCCCGCCGTAGCGTCCGGGCATGAGCCAACTGCACCGAATCACCTTCAACCCGAACCAGTGCGGCGGGCGGCCTTGCATCCGGGGGATGCGCATTCGCGTCAAGGATGTGCTCGACATGCTGGCGGCCGGAGAATCCGAGCAGACGATTCTGGAGGATTTCCCGGACTTGGAAGCCGGAGACATCCGGGCGTGCCTGGAATACGCGGCCACCCAGGTTGATCACGCCGTTCTCTCGCTGGCAAAATGAGGTTCCTGGTCGATGCCCAACTGCCACCCGCTCTAGCGGTCTGGCTGCTGGAACAAGGTCATGAAGCGCAGGCGGTGCGGGAAGTAGGCTTAAGAGAAGCTGGGGACGGCGCGATTTGGGCGTACGCGCAGCAAACGAGCGCTGTGATCTTGACCAAGGACGAGGACTTTGCGGTGCGATCCCAGCAGACGGGCGACGGCCCTGCGGTCGTTTGGCTGCGCGTGGGCAATGCTTCGAACCGGGCGCTGCGGGCGTGGCTCGAACCGCGCCTCGCCGGAATTGTGCAGTTGCTCGGCCAGGGCAGCCGCCTGGTGGAAGTCGTCTGACGGCGGCCGAATCAACGGGCGTGGTGGCCCCTGGTCATACCACTCCCAGACCTGCGGGCAGCGCCGCACCATGACTGCCGCATGACACCAGATTTCAATTACACGCTTGATCGTTCACTCCGCGACGCGAATTGACTGCATGCAGTTGAAGCCCGACCCCGTGTTTGCGAACCCAGCGGGAGCCAGTCGGTGACCTCATGGCTCCACTCGCTCGCGTTCGTGGCTACCGGAACCGGGAAGGGGCGGGAGAACAGGATGGGTAGTTGGATCAAATGCCCCGGAGTTGCTCCCGAGACCTTACACCAGCGGGCTGACCCTTTCCGGCTTCGCAGGTTGGTCGAGGCTTGCCTCGGGGTGGCCCAGCGAAGGCTGGAGTGTTCACTCAGTGCCGGCCTCGCAACGCCGCGAGCGCGCCGGGGAGCGAGACGGCTTCCACGCCGTCGCCAAGGCCAAAGGTGTCCTCCCCGGCGTGAACCACCATTCGCCTCGTCGCCTTGATATCGCCGCAGCCGAGATAAAATCCTTTCGACAACACCGGAGCGGAAGACCGCTTGATTTCAATGGCCCAGCGTTCCTTCGGCGGCAGATCCAGCACCAGGTCAATTTCGGCCCCGACGGCGGTCCGGTAAAAACACGCCGACGTCCCGCTCGGCGCGGCGGCCAGCAGGTTTTCGATCACAAACCCCTCCCAACTCCCTCCGGTCACGGGGTGCCCAAGGACGGCATCAAGGTCCCGCAGCCCCAGCAGGGCATGCACCAGACCGCTGTCGCGCACGTAGACCTTGGGCGAACGGACCAGGCGTTTTCCCGCGTTCTTCGACCAAGGCGGCAAACGGCGCACGAGGAGCAAGTCGACCATGAGATCCAAATAGCGTCCGATGGTCTGGCCGCTGACGCCGATGGCTCCGGCGACCGACGCCGCATTCAGCAGCGTGCCCTGCTCGTGGGCGAGCATGGTCCAGAAGCGGCGCAACGTTTCCGCGGGAATTCTCGGACCCAGCAGGGGAATGTCCCGTTCCAGATAGGTGCCGATAAACTCCTCGCGCCACTCGACGCTCGCGGCCTCGTCCGCCGCCAGAAAGCTGTCGGGAAAACCGCCCCGCAACCAAAGCCGATCCCGGTCGCCACGTTTCCTGGCCGCGACCTCCTCCACCCACAGCGGCGTGAGTTCAGCATAGGCGATGCGGCCGGCCAGGGTTTCGGACGACGGCTGGAGAAGATCGATCGACGCCGAGCCCAGCAGGAGAAACTGCTGGTGGCGGCGACCCTTGCGGCGGCGCTCGTCGATGACGCCGCGCAGGACTTCGAAAAGTCCCGGCACGCGTTGGATTTCGTCCAGCACGACCAAGCGGTCTTCCTGGGAACTGAAGTAGTGCTCCGGGTCGGAGAGCTTCGCCCGATGTGACGGCAGCTCCAGATCCAGATAGACGGCCCCGGCCCCAAGCTTCTCGACGAGCCGCCGCGCCAAGGTTGTCTTGCCGACCTGACGCGGGCCCAACACGGCGACGGCCGGAAAACGCGTGAGCAGGTCGCTGATGCGGGCTTCGGCCAGACGGAGAATCATGCTGCATTACTTCCATGCCGTGGAAGCTTTGCAAGGTAGAACCACTGGAATGAAACCGGATTTTAAAGACACCCCGCCGTACTCCCCGATCGCCTGCGTCGGATTCGTCGTCACCCTGCAACGCGGTACCGAGTGGGCCGCCACGGGCAGGGTCACGCAAAAGATCCCCGCCGACTTCCCGACGGCGGAGAAAATCTCCCTTCGCGGTCAGTAGCGCGCCGGGCGCTGCTGGCTTTCGCTTTGGCTGCGAACCGAAGAATCGACTGGTGTGAACTCCCCATCGGTTGTCACTGGCAACGGGCCCCGGCGAAGCATCAGCGCCCCCTTCCGCTGCCTGAAGAAACTCCTTCTCGAGACTTGGAGTGGTCAACTCGTGGCTCGAAAGCTGCGAATTCAATACGAAGGGGTGTGGTACCACGTCATCAACCGGGGCAACGATCGGCGCGATGTTTTCGAAAGTGCAAAAAATGGGGTCAGCCGAAAAATGTTAACCCGCATTATTGATCAGCGTGTTTCGCGGAGGCGCAGCTAACGTTTTTCGGCCTGACTCCGTTGGTTTTCCCGCGCGCCGGAAAAACGCGGCGTGGCGACAAGCGCCAGACCTACATCAGTTGGTTTCCGTGGGCTCGTTCGTGGAAGGTGGTTCGACTGCATGGATACGGCTTAGCCCGACCCGACGTTTCAAATCCACGCTCTCAAGCAGGGATCAACAAAAAGCAACCTGACCCCCTGGATCGGCCCTGGATCGGCCCTCCATTTTGGGGAAGGGCGACGACGTCTCCTGTCTCCGCTCACTGCCGCGCCCGGCCAGTCGGTTTCTGAAGGCTGGAAATTGCTTTCCAATCTTCAAATCATGCTGGATCGACCCGTCGCTCCCTTCCTCAGTCGGCGGCTACGGGAGATTGCATCGTTACGCCTCGGTGGTCCCGACTTCGGGCGGCGGTCAGCGCGGCAACAACACCCCAAAGCCGAGGGCACGGGCAGCGGTGGCCTGCTGCTCGTCGTTGGTGAGCAGCCGGCGCAGACCGAGGGCTTCCATGGCGGCGAGGTGGAGGCGATCCGCCGTACGGCAGTAGACGCCGGAACTCAGGACCTGCTGCCGGGCGATCCTGGCCAAATCGTACGGCAAGGCACGATGCTGAAAAGGATCCATCCCGCGAAAGCCCGCCAGGACGCGGCCGATCCGCGCCTCCTGGCGCGCGGCAATTTTCCCGCCCAGGCGAAGCGCAAGCAAGACCTGTTCGGCTTCGAACTCCGCGTAGGATGATACCACCACCACCGGTTCGTTACCCACCAACTCCCGCACCCGGGTGGACTCCGGTTCATCCACCAACAGTTTCCAAACGCAGCTCGTGTCGAGGTAGAGGCTCACTGGGACTTACGGCCAAGGGCGCGCTCCGCCCGCTCCTCCGCCAGGCTTTGATCGGTAGTAAAGGATGGTTTTTCGGTCCCCCAGATCTTCCTGATGAGCCGGGCATGCGCGGTCGGCTCGAAGCGCTTCGCCGATCTCTTGGCCGCCGCCGATCGCGGGGGCGCCAGCAAGGCTACGGCCGCGCCATCGCGGGTTACGGCGAGTTCTCCGACCGCCGCGAGCCGCTTCTCAACGGCGGGCCAGTTCTGGCGGAGTTCGCGAATGGTCACGGTTTCCATCACCTAAGTGAAACATGGTTCACACCTCGGTCAAGCGCGAGTCGCAACCGCTCGGCACTATTCGGGTGGAGTGCCCCGCACTGCCCGCCGGCAGGTGGGCGACGCCGACCGGGGCCTCGGTCCCCTCGACGCGCAGGACCTGCGAACGCCTCCGCGGCTCACTTCGTCTCGAGCAGCGCCGCCGCGTTTCCTTCGTGATCAACCGCACTGGCACTTTCACGTCTTTCTCCACCGCCTGCCCGGCCAGGTGGCATAGGCCTTCTCCGCCGCGAGCCGGCCGATCTCACGCGGGAACTGCGCCACGGAGGCGTCCAGCTTGCCGGCTTGAATCGCGGCCGCACCCTGGCGCGAACCGTCCACGCTTACGATCGTGACTTGTCCAGCCCGACCGGCAGCCTCGATGGCGGAAATGCATCCCAGGGCACTCGGATCATTGATCGGAAACACCGCATCGAGATCCGGAAAGCGGGTGAGCAGGTCTTGCATGGCCCGCTTGGAACCGTCGGTGCCGCCCCGTCCTTCCTGGGTGTCCAGAATCTTCATGCCGAGATGCTTCGCCATCTCGGCCTTGAAGCCGGCGACGCGGTCGATGCTTGGTTTGTTGACGCTGTGTTGGACGATCACGACTCTCGCCGCGGGTTCCTTCTACTTCCAAGACGACTCGCGCGGCATCCAGGTTTTCCTGCGCGATGCTCCGCGGTCGGTCCCGGGTGAAGCAGCCGACGTGGTCGGCTTTCCCGAACCCGGGGCGTTTTCCCCCGTCCTGCGCGATGCGGACTGGCGCCCCACCGCGGGAAAGGGCGCGCCGGTGGCACGGCCCGTAAGCATGGCCGAGGCAACGAAGCATGACGGTCGCCTGCTTACGGTGGAGGGGCGAATGACCGAGTTCACCAAGAGTGATCGGGAGGTAGTATTAACTCTGGAATCGGGTGGCCAGCGTGGTCGTATCCAAGTACCAAACACGGTGGCGCGCCCCTGGGCGGAAGGTGCCATCGTGCGGGCGACGGGGGTCTGCAGCGTCGAGCTTGGCGACTGGGAGTCGTTTGTCGCGCATCGACGGCCCACGGGGTTCTCCCTGCTGACCCAGGATCCGGGGGCCATTACGCTGGTTCAGCCCGCGCCGTGGTGGAACCTCACGCGGGTCGTCTGGTTGCTGGCGGCCGCCGCGGTTTTTTCCGGCGGCGCGCTGGTCCTGGTCTGGTGGCGGATCAAGGTGCGGCTGCGCGAAACCTCCCGAACCCGGAAGGCAGCCCATGCGCAATTCGTCGCGGTGATCGCGGAGCACAACCGGATTGCCCGCGAGATCCACGATACCATGGCTCAGGGCTTCGCCGGGATCTCGGCCCAGCTCGAAGTGCTCAATGATCGGCTGCAGGACGCACCGGCCACTCTCCGGCGGCACCTCGATCTCGCACGAGGTCTCGTGCGGAGCAGTCTCGACGAGGCCCGCCGCTCAGTCTGGAACCTCCGGGCGCAGGCGCTCGAGGAGGCCGGGCTGGGCGACGCGCTGTCGCGCCTGGGCCAGCAGCTCACTGAGGGCGGCAACGTCACCTTCGAACTGAGGGTCGATGGCACCCCGCGCATGCTCCCGGCCGACGTGGAAAACAACCTGCTGCGGATCGGCCAGGAGGCCATCACCAACGCTGTGCGGCATCCCAGCGCGACGCGGATTTCCCTTTCCCTATCGTATTTGGCGGACCAGGTGACCCTCGTGGTATGCGATGACGGCAAAGGCTTCGATCCCGCCCGGAGCCGCCCGTCGGCCCGGGGTGGGTTTGGCCTGCCCGGGATGCGCGAACGCGCCGAGGCCATGCACGCTTCCTTCTCCCTCCATCCGGAGCCCGCGGGCGGAACTCGCCTCGAGCTCTGCGTCCCTCATGTCTGAGCAAATTCGCATTCTAATCGTCGACGACCACCTCGCCTTGCGGATCGGGCTGGCGGCGATGCTGTCGTCCCAGGCTCACTTACAGGTCGTCGCCGAAGCCGCGGACAACGCCAGCGCGATTGCCGCCTGTACCGAACACCGCCCCGACGTTGTGCTCATGGACCTGCGCATTCCCGGAGGCGGTGGCGTGGATGCGACGCTGGCGATCCGCCAGCGCTGGCCCGCCACGCGCGTGCTGATCGTCACGACCTTCGACGGCGACGAGGATATCCATCGTGCGATTGAGGCCGGGGCGAGCGGTTATCTGCTGAAAGGACTTACCAGCGCCGAACTGGTCACGGCGATCGAGGCGGTCCATCGTGGCAAGACCGTGATGCCGCCGGCCGTCGCCGCCCTTTTTCGGGAACGCGTGCTGCGAAAGGATCTGTCACCCCGTGAACTCGAAGTGCTGCGCCTCATCGTCGACGGCCGCAGCAACAAGGAAATCGCCCAGGAGCTTCGCATCGGCGAGGAAAGCGTGAAGACGCATTCCAAGTCACTCTTTCAAAAACTCGGGGTGGCCAAGCGAAGGGCGAGTGTTCACTTTGGTTGCGGCTGCGCCGCGCTGGGCTCGGTCCGCCCCGGCCGGAGGCCTGTCGCTTTGCACCGTGACAGCCAAGTCTAAGGTCCGATCATCCGCCTGCGCGGCGCCGGATTCGGACGAGTTGCTGAGTTTCCGTCGGGATACCTTCGTTCACCGGCTCTTCGCGCAGTTGGCCGGTCAGGCGGACTTGAGGTTTGGGGGACTACAGGGGTCCGATTCCGATTCCAACCGTCACCCTCTTAAACCCCTCCCGGATCCGCAGCCGGTCGAAGTCGGCGCGGCCCGGATCATCTCCGGCAGGTTCAATGGCTCCCGGGTTTTTGACCCGCTCGGTGATTTCGCGATTGAGGAGCACGATGGAAAGATCTGGCGGCCGATCCTTCCCGCGATCAAGAATAACGAGAATCCCGTCTGGTCCACAACCTTCCCGCCGGTGAAGACCAAGCACATCCGGCTTGTCATCACCGCCACCCCGCATGACCTGTCGCGGGTGTGGGAGATCGAGTTCGATCAACCGCTAACCGGAATCAAGAAATGAAGCACCACCGTTTGCCAGCATCCTCCTCGCCGCGATGCCTGCCCTGCATTCTGGCGGCGATGGTCGTCTGCGCTTCCCCCGCGCTTCGAGCCGGCCCCGCACCCGACATGGCCACGGTGCCAGCCGATCTGCGGATCCCGGAACTCACCGACGGCCCCCCGGGCCCGGGCAAACGGGTAAGCTTCAAACTTTTCGCAAACACACCGCCGGTGGTCCTCTATCTGCCCACCGATTGGAGTCCCGAAAAAAAGTTCCCCGTGATCGTCGAACTGGCCGGCAATGGAAATTACAAGAACGCGTTCGGCGACATTAGCACCGGTCTCCCTG
>SXGU01144035.1_pt1 | contig 26954 bp, 24 predicted proteins | sample 3174531 | NCBI WGS metagenome assembly SXGU01 (sample SAMN11356863, study PRJNA531348) | freshwater metagenome | isolation source: freshwater sample F1-140 | place: China: Fuxian Lake, Yuxi | collected 2017-12-25 | reverse complement strand
GCGTCGCTGAGCTTGCCAGGAAGTGGGCCGAGACGCGCAATCGTCGGCAAACAGGCATCGATTGGCAATTCCGTACCGCCGACGCGCGCACCAAGCTAATGTACCTCTATCCGAAAATCGAAGAGTGACGGACTACTAGTAGAAGAGAGAAGTGCCGCATTGCGGCACTCCGGATGGCGGATAGTTGGTGGGCCGATGCTGTGTCCGGCCCGTTATTTGGTTAGAAATGCACGCCTCGCAGCAACTGCTGCAACGCGATCTGATCTGCGCTCATTTGCGGACCTTTCTTATCGCCTTCGATCTTTGCTGCATCAGAATCCGGGAACATGCGGAAGCTGGTATTCATGACAATCTGTGCAATGCGGGGCAGCAGAGCATGCATCACCACGCCAAGGTTACCGAGACGGGTGGCAATGCGAACTGGTTTGTAGACAATCGCTTGAGCGATCAGGTCGGCAGCATCGTCCGGCGACAAGGTTGGCACGTTTTGGTAAATCTTTGTCGGCGCAATCATTGGCGTGCGTACCAACGGCATGTTAATGGTAGTGAACTTGATATTCACATCCGCGAATTCCGAAGCGGCACAACGAGTCCAGGCATCCAACGCAGCCTTTGACGCGACATAAGCCGAGAAACGAGGAGCATTGGTCAGCACGCCGATCGAAGAGATGTTGATCACGTGCCCATTCTTTTGCGCCACCATCTTCGGCAACAGTCCCATGGTCAAGCGCAAGGCTCCGAAATAATTGAGCTGCATGGTGCGTTCGAAGTCGTGGAAGCGTTCATAGCTCGATTCGATACCGCGACGAATGGAGCGGCCGGCGTTATTGACCAGCACGTCGACGCCGCCATGCTTCTCGTTCAACAGCTGCACAAAGCGATCGCAGTCGGCCATGTCGGCAATATCCACCGCGTAGGTAATGACCTCGAAGTCACGGTCATTGATTTCCTTTTTCGCGGCTGCCAGCTTTTCTTCGTCCCGGCCGCAAATAATGATGGTCGCGCCCGCCTCTGCCAGCTTGTGGGCCGCAGCAAGTCCAATACCTGATGATCCGCCCGTGACCAGCACGACCTTGCCGGCCACCTGACCACGCAAGGTACGATCAATGAATAGGTCCGGATCGAGGTTGCGCTCCCAGTAGTCCCAGATGCGGGAAGCGTAATTTTCCAAGCGCGGGCAAGCGATGCCGCTGCCTTTGAGCGCAGCCACCGTATCGCGATTGTCGAAGCGCGTTGGATAATTAATGAACTGCATCAAATCGTCGGGCAGTCCGAGATCCTTCATGATGGCAGCACGTACGCGACGTACCGGCGTCAGCGACATCAAGCCTTTTTTAATCGACTTGGGAATGAAACCCAGCAGCGCCGCGTTGATGCGCAAGCTCATCGTCGGCGCATGCGCCGCGCGCGCAAACGTATTGAGAACGTCACCGACACGCATCGGTTCTGGATCGGTCAAATGGAAGCACTTGCCGTCCAACTTGGGCTGATGCGCAATGCAATCCATCGCATCGACGACATAATCGACCGGGACGATGTTAATGCGTCCGCCTTCAAGACCGATGGTCGGCATCCACGGCGGCAGCATCTGGCGGATGCGCTGGATCAGCTTGAAAAAATAATAGGGGCCATCGATCTTGTCCATTTCGCCCGTGACGGAATCACCCACGACCATGCCGGGGCGATAGATGCGAAAAGCGCCGGTGCATTCTTCACGCACGACTTTTTCAGATTCATGCTTGGATGAAAAATACGGATGATCGAGATTTTCCGCCTCCTCAAACATGTCCTCGCGGAAAATACCTTCAAATAGGCCGGCGGCGGCAATTGAGCTTACATGATGCAGGCATCCTGCACCGATCACCTCGGCAAACGCCACGGTATTGCGCGTGCCTTCAATGTTGACCGCCATCTGTTCTTCGGTATCGGCTTTCAGGTCATAGATCGCCGCAAGGTGAAAGAAATGATCGATATTTTTCGACAGGTTCTTGATATCTTCTTTCGATACGCCGAGCTTGGCGGCACGCAGATCGCCATAAACGGGAATCGCTCGAGTTTTCGCCACTCCCCAGTATTCGAGCAACGCGGGTACTTTCTCCCTACTCTCCTCCCGCATCAGAAAATACACAACACTGCTTTTTCGGGCGAGTAGTTTTTTTACCAGCCGCTTGCCGATGAAGCCGGTTGCCCCTGTGACGAAATACTGCATCCTCATCCCCTTATTTGTTGAATTTACAAGGCTTCAATCATTGCAGGGTCGGCCCCGCTTGGCAAGGGTCCGGCGCATCGTTGCAATCCTTTAGAACCGGTGCTCTATGGCTTTAGAATGCCATCTCTATTTTTGATGCTTAAACTGCATTCATCAAAAAGCGTGTCGGCGATCCGGCACGTAAAGTTAACCACGAACGGAGAGCATGATGGCAAAAAAATTGAAAGCCCTGGCAAAGTCTGACGACAAACAATTGGCGGACGCAGTACGCACCTCGGCGCAACAGATCTGGCAAGCCGGCTTGGGCGCATTCGCCAAGGCACAAGAAGAAGGCGGCCGCGTGTTTGCAAAACTGGTCAAGGAAGGCACTGAACTGCAGAAGCGTACCCAACAGATGGCCAATGGCAAAGTCACCGAAGTTACCGACACCGTGGCGAAAATGGCAGATAGCGTCAGCAAGCAAGCGGCGGGTTCATGGGACAAACTGGAGCAAGTGTTCGAAGACCGCGTCTCACGCTCGCTGAAGAGCCTGGGGGTACCGACCCAAAAAGATATCCAGTCTTTGACCAAACGCGTGGAAGATCTGAACAAGGCAGTCGCAACACTGTCCGGCAAGAAACTCGCAGTCACCAAGGTAGCGCCGAAAGCAGCAGTCAAGAAAGCCGCAGCAAAACCTGTAGCGAAAAAGGCGGCAAAAGCCCCGGCGAAAAAAGCCGCGGCCAAGTAACCGCCGTTGCAGCGTCGCGCACTTTGCGCAAACCGAAGGGCTTGTGCTGTGCACAAGCCCTTTTTAACGCCCGTTGACCGAGTCGGCGGCGTTCTTACCGCTGGCTGAACGAGCAACTTATCAACGCTGCCCCATAAGGCCTATGACACCCAAGCGAACTTCCAAGACTGCTTCCACTAGACCCACGTCTCGGCGCACCAGCCAGACTTCTCCTCCGCGCATCGGATTGGCACTTGCCGGTGGCGGCCCTCTCGGCGCCGTATACGAAATCGGTGCACTGGCGGCAATTGAAGAATCGATTGAAGGACTCGACCTGAACGATGCGACGATTTATGTTGGCATCAGTGCCGGCGGTATCATCGCAGCTGGCCTGGCTAACGGCATCACACCGCACGATATGTGTCGGCTGTTTGTCGAAAGCGATACCGGGGACAATGAGGAAGAACTGTTCAAGCCGGAGATGCTACTCAGGCCCGCATGGGAAGAATTCAGCATCCGTGCCGCGGCGTTTCCCATACTGTTCGCGGGCGGGCTATACCACTATGTTCGCCGCGGAGGCAAGGCTAGCGTAGCCAATTCCTTGGAACGCCTGAAGGGCGCCCTGCCAACCGGGATATTCTCCGGTGAAGGCATTCATGAATTTATGCAGAAAGCCTTCTCCTCGCAGGGGCGCACCAACGATTTTCGCAATCTCAGACAACAGTTGATCATCGTAGCAACCGATCTGGACTCTGGAGAACCCATCCGATTCGGACAACGGGGTTATGACAACGTGCCGATCTCCAAGGCAGCGCAAGCCAGCGCTGCCGTGCCAGGACTATTCCCGCCGGTGGCAATCAACGGACGTTATTTTGTCGATGGCGCCCTGCGAAAAACCCTGCACGCCTCCATCGCACTGGAAGATCAAGTTGACTTGCTGCTTTGCGTGAATCCAATCGTTCCCTACAACGCCCGCTCGCTGCACGCGCCGGGCAAGCTGGCACAGGGTGGGCTGCTGGCGGTCCTGTCGCAAACACTGCGCGCCATCATCCATTCGCGGGTCGAAATCGGCATGGCGAACTATACGGTGAATTACCCCAATACCGATATTCTTCTGATCGAACCCAGCGCCGAAGACGCCGACATGTTCTTCACCAATCTGTTCAGCTACAACAGCCGGCGCCGCATGTGTGAAAACGCTTACCAAAACACGCGCATGATGCTGTGGCAGCGCCGAAAAGAAATCGGTCCCATTCTGGAGCGTCACGGGTTGAGACTGAAGCTGTCGGTGTTGCGCGACACCAGTTTGACGCTGGTCAAGAACCCGGTATCCGGCAAAGACGATCATTTCGGTTTGAATCGTCTGAACGAGACGCTAAACAGTTTGGAACGCTATCTGAAAATCACCGCCGGATAGTGATGGATCGCATTTATGGATTAATTTATCAGTGTTATGCTAGCAACAAACCAAAACAGAAATGGGAGGCAGCTAGCATGCAACACAAAGCCCCTCGGCGTACACGCGAACGAATCCTCGAACTGTCGCTGCGACTGTTCAACGAGTTCGGTGAGCCGAACATCACGACTACTGTCATTGCCGAAGAAATGAACATTTCCCCCGGCAATCTGTACTACCACTTCCGTAACAAGGACGACATCGTTAATTCGTTATTCGTTCAGTTCGAGGCGGAAATCGGGCGCATGCTATCGCTGCCCGAAGGCCGTCGACCGAACATGGAAGACGTATGGCTGTATTTGCATTTGAGTTTTGAATTGGTGTGGCGCTACCGCTTCTTCTATCGTGATTTAAGTGACCTGCTGTCGCGTAACCGCAAGCTGGAACTGCACTTCAAGCAAATCCTGGCGCACAAGATCAAAGTCGCCAGGGAGCTGTGCCTTGGCCTGCGCGAAGATAAGGCGATGGAGGCCACCGACCTGGAAATCGATGCGCTCGCGACCAACATCGTCGTTGTTGCAACCTATTGGCTGTCGTATGAATACGTGCGCAATCCGCGCAAATATACCGAACAGGAAGCCATGGCGGAAGCACTGGCACGCGGTTGCTATCAAGTGCTTTCCCTGATCGGCCCTTATCTGCGCGGCGAAACGCAGCTGCTGTTCGAAAAGCTTGCAGAAGAATATTTAAAAAAACTGAAATAAGGACACTACCATGGCATGGAGCAAATTCCCCTATTCCGACGATGCATACACCTACACATCGGCAAGCCTGAAAAAAGCATGGGCGCGCCTGCATGCGGGCGATGCCGAACCGTTTCCGAAGGAAGCCGCGCTGGTAGAGGCGTGGATTGCATTTCATGCAGGGGAATTCGAAAAAGCCGCCAAACTCGGCCTGGAACAAGGCATGGCAGGCTATTCGGTGGCGAACAAGGCGACCAGCATCTATGCCAACTATCTGGAGAAGTCGGACAAGAAAAAACTTGACCTGTTTGAAGAAATCGCCGAACGCTGCGAAGAACAGCAGCAAGAGCAACCGAAGAACGCCGCCGCTTTTTACTGGCATGCGTATGCATTGGGCCGTTATGCGCAAGGCATTTCGGTTGCAAAAGCACTCGCGCAGGGTATCGGCACCAAAGTCAAGAACAGTCTGGACATGACCGTCAAGCTCGCCCCCAAGCATGCGGACGCGCACATCGGCCTGGGTACTTATCATGCGGAAATCATCGACAAGGTTGGCTCGATGATTGGCGGCCTGACTTATGGCGCCAAGAAGGAAGAAGGCATCAAGTTTTTCAAGGAAGCGTTGAAGCTCAATCCGCACTCCGCAATTGCCCGCGTTGAATATGCAAATGGCCTTGTCATGCTGGAGGGCAAAAAGAAAATGAATGATGCGGTCAAATTGTATGAAGAAGCCGCTGCGTGTGAGCCGTTGGATGCCATGGAACGACTCGATGTGGAGCTGGCCAAGGAAGAGCTGGAAGACTGATTCGGTTAGCGAACGCGTGCCGGTCGTCCAGCCGATCCGTATAATGTAGTTAGCTCGCACCGAATGAGTTGGCTTCGCACCTTGTTATCATTTATTGAAATCGTTCGCTATTCTTGAACCACAAAATGCCGGGCATGCCCGGCATTTTTTCGTTAAAACAAAATGAAATCACTTTGCGTTTACTGCGGTTCCTCGATCGGCGTTTCGCCAGCGTATGCCAATGCCGCCCGCATGCTGGCCAAAGCGATGGTTGAAGACAACATCGCGCTGGTGTACGGCGGTGGTAACGTCGGGCTGATGGGCATTATCGCCGACGAAGTGATCCGTCTGGGTGGCGAGGCGACCGGCGTGATTCCAAAAGCATTGATGGACAAAGAAGTCGGGCACAGCGGTTTGACGCGATTGCATATTGTGAAGAACATGCATGAGCGCAAGGCAATGATGGCGGATCTGTCCGATGGATTTGTTGCGATGCCGGGTGGAATCGGTACACTGGAAGAATTGTTTGAAGTACTAACCTGGTCGCAGCTTGGGTTTCACGACAAGCCGATTGGGTTGCTGAACGTGGACGGTTTTTACGATGGCCTAATCGCTTTTCTTCAGCATGTGGTCACCGAAGGCTTCCTCAAAGCGGCGCAGGCGTTGTTACTGGTTCATGACTCCAATGCCCCATCGTTGCTAGAGCGCCTGAAGTCCTTCACGCCGCCTTATCACGACAAATTGCTTGATCCGGATTCGGCTGGAAAGATCATTTGAACTCGTCCAAACAGATTTCGCCGCAGCGAAATCAGCGTTGCAATTGAGCCAGGCGCGACTCAACAAAGGCCTGCAATTCCGATGACAGCGTATTGGTTGCCTTGGCGCGTTTGAATGCTTCCTGCGCCTCCGGCATGCGGCGCTCGGCTTGAAAAGAGATACCCAATCCCATCCACCAGACACCATTTTGCGGCACCCGTTGCAGTGCATGCAAATAATGCTCGGCGGCTTCCTTGTGCCGTTCTGCGCGCTGCAGCAGCGCGCCCAGAAAAGCTTGGTAGTCTGCATGGTCAACAGCATATGGCAAAGTGCGCTCCAGCGTATCGATCGCCTGCCGCAATTCGCCCTTTTCCAACTGCAAGCGCGCAAGAATCATCGCCAGGCCAGGCTGTGCCACGTCCAGAAAAAGACCTTCCTGGGCTCGACGCATGGCGCCATCCTTATGCTTGTTTTCCAGCAAAATGCCAATTAAGGTTTGGCGCGCGGCAGCATGCATCGGATTGAGCTGCAGCGCCTGCTCCAGCGAGGAAACCGCATCCGAGGTTTTGCCTTGCTGTATTGATTGTGCAGCTTTGCGGTATTCGTTCTCGGCGCCCTGTTGTGGCGTCAACTCCTTGAATTGCTTGTTGATGACCGCTGGCACAGTCGAATCAGACGTTGTTGCGGCCGGGCGTCCTACCAATGCCTTGGTAGTTGGCACCACCTTGGCAAGTTCCGGGGCTGGCGCCACGGGAACCTTCTTTAGGTCAGGCATAGGCACGGCCTGCTTGATAGCTTGACTCGGTTTCTGCGTGCTGACTGGCGCGGCGGGCAGCGTTTTTGTCGGTGTTTCTTCATTTCGCTGCACGACGGTAGGCAGAGCAGTCTCCACCGGCTGGTCCTGGACAATCACCTTTGGCTCCGCTACTGCGGCCTCTACCGGTTTTTCCTGGGTAACTGAAACTTGTGAAGGCGGTACGGCATTCAAATCAAAATCGAGTTTCAAAGGTAATTGCGCTCTCGGTCCCGGAACCGCCACAGGCGCCGGCCGCAACAGCAACCATGCCAGCATACCCGTCAGAACGCCAGCCAAGGCCAGCGCAACCCACCAAGCACGATGAATGCCTTGGCGTTCGGGAACCGCCCTGATCTGCTGACCGAAAGGACCAGCGCCGGTCGCATCAGCCCGGCGTGCATCCAATTCCTGCAACATCTGGTTGATCAAACTCATTGGAAATAAGCCCATCCCGCGCTGGCGCCCACCATCAGCAAAGTGAGCGCACCCAGCCAGGCCCATGGCCAACGCCGTTTTTTGGCCGTCCCGGTATCGCTTGCGGCAGCCTGTACGTGACGTCCGGAAACCAGTTGCTTGCCTTCGCCGTAGACCAGCATCAGCGCCTTATGCGACAGGATGTTCACCAGCCTCGGAACGCCGCCGCTGGCCGCGTACAAGGCTTTTACCGCGCCCCGATTGAACAACCTGCTGCCCGTGTAGCCGGCAACGCTCAATCGATGAGAAACATAGAACTCCATATCATCCTTGGTCAGAGGACCAAGATGATAATGAAAGGTAATACGCTGGTTCAATTGGCGAATGGCTTCCTGCTGCAATTTCCTGTCGAGCTCGGGTTGACCGAACATCACGATCTGCAAGAGTTTGCGTTTTTCGGTTTCAAGATTGGTCAGCAGCCGCAATGCTTCCAGCGTTTCAAACGGCATGGCTTGTGCTTCATCCAAGCAGAGCACGGCCCGCTTGCCTTCGCGCGCCAGCACCAGAAGCCGATGATTTATTGCCTTAAGCAGCCGATGCTGATCGACTTCCTTGTCCTGGGGGATTTCCAGTTCATCCGCCAGCGCCAGCATCAGGGTGCGTGGTTCGAGAAAGGGATTGGGAATATAGGCGGTAACAAAACCTTTGTCCAATGAAGCCATGAACTTGCGGCACAACAGCGTCTTACCGACACCAACTTCGCCGGTAATCTTGATAAATCCCTCGCCGTTCTTTGTCGCGATCAAGAGCGTATTCAACGCCTCCTGATAATTGGAACAGGCGAAGAAAAAACTGGTGTCAGGGGTGATGCCGAACGGGGGTTCGCGCAGGCCGAAATGGGCTTTATACATACCTGGCCTATTATTGTTGCAAGGTGCTGCGAGGATCCAGGCTTTGGATGCGACGCTGACTTTCCATCATGTCCTGCGCCCAGTTGCTGTTTCCCTGAACGATCGTCGGCTTGAGCAAAATAACCAGCTCGCGCTTTTGCGAAATCTGATCGGTATTGCGAAAAAGCCCACCGACGCCTGGCGCATTTCCTACGCCTGGAATCTGGGAGCGATCTGCGGTGACCGATTGTCGCATCAAGCCGCCAATGGCGATAATATTCCCGTCCTGTCCGCGCACCACGCTATCCGTCTCGGAAACCGTGCTCGATGCCAGCGGCAAAATCAAGGAGCCGCCACTACCAAGATTGATATTTTTTTCCACCGTCCTGACATTCACTACGGACGGGTGAATGTGCAAAATGATATTGCCGTCTTCATCGATTTGCGGCGTCACATCCAGCGCCACCCCGGAAAAGAACGGTTGCAGGGTCACATTCGGGGTTGTGGTTGTCGCCGTGCCAGTGGTGGTGGTCGAACTGACGCTGGTCACGAAGAATTCATCCTGCCCTACCTTCAAGACAGCCTTCTGATTATTCATCGTTGCAATCCGCGGACTTGACAAGACATGTACCGTGCCTTGGGTGTCCAGGAAGGAAATCAATGCCGCAAAATTATTTGTCTGAAAGGCAAAGCCAAACAAGGATCCGGCAGCATTGCTGGCAGCCGCCAAGGACAGGCTAGTGTTGGCAGTCAGTGCTGCATCGCCTGTGGTGGATAAAGTTGTCGAGTGCGCAGCGGATGCGAGGTTGGCGCCAGGCGAAACGAAACCGGTCGCCACACGGTTGTTATTGAGTCCCTTGAACGACGCAAAGGACGCCCAGTTGATACCGGACTGGAAGCGGTCGTTTAACTGCACTTCCAGGATCTTTGCATCCAGGATCACTTGGCGATCCACCGAAAGCTGGGTTGCCTTAAGATAAGCCGACACATTGCGCAACTCATCCCACATCGCACGTACCACCACCACGCCCGACTGCGGACTCACGACAACGCTACGTCCCTCTTTATTGTTGCCGACAATACTCTCCAGTGAAGCCTTTAATTCACTCCAGAAATCGTTGGTCGATGAGGTGCTGATCTTGCTGGTGTTTAACGCATTTGCGCTACTTCCCGTTCCAGGACTCGATGTTGTCCCAGTTATAGGGTTAGTTATGGATTGCGTACCTGACGCGGTATCTCCGACAGAACCGGAACTGACGCGAATATCGGAAGTCCCCTTGCGGCTGCCAGTCAGGTAATTCACCTGGAACACGCGCGTCTGCAGAGTCAGCGGCTTGATATAGATGCGGGTGCCTTCCATCTTGTAATCATAGCCGTACAATTCGCGGATCGCGTCCAGCGCTTCAAATAGGGTGACATCCTTCAGATTGGCCGAAATGGTGCCGGTCACCTCTGGATGCACCAGCATGCTATAGCGCGTTCCCGCAACGATTGCCATGAAAAACTGCGGCGCCGGCACGCTATTGAATGCCACGCTGAAACGCTCTTCCAAAGGTTGGCGTTGTTTGGGGACTTCAATAGCAAGCGGCGGCAACAAGGCTGCCGAAACCGAGTCCGGTGTTGACGATGACTTGTTCGACTGCCTTGCTTTCGTCAATTCGGCATCAATAAGATCAAAAGTCTCGTGTTTAGGCGTAGTCGGAGCACACGCTGCCGCGCAAAACATGACGATGACTAAGATGATTGTTCGCACTCTATCCCTTATCCCTATTGCCGACCGCTATCGTTTTTGGCGGGCGTATTACGAATCTCGGTTCGCTTTTTTTCTATCGATGGAAACAGCTTCAACGTTTGCATCTCATTGCCATTACGTAAAACCACTTCCGTCTCGGTTATTTTGATAACGCGTGCTTCCCCATATTTGTCTCCCTGCTTCACTGCTTGTCCATTAATGATGGCGATCTTCCGGTCCGAAGAAAGAATAACTGACTGCAACGCCGGACCCGCTTCAGAAGCAACAGCATCCGCTTCTTGCACTGTATTCAATGCAGAAGGCGGCCGTGTTGGATCGGGAAGCGCCTGTGCGAACACGTAAGGCGCCATCGTAATGAGCGCAACAAGAAATACCGCGAAGCGGATTGTCACCTTTTTAATAAAAATTCTCAAATGTTTAACCAGTTTTTGTCCAGGCTCAATGTATAGAGCGTCAAAGTTAGACTCGCCGTCGGATATTCATCCACGTTGAATTTCGCCTTGCTCCAAAATAGCTGCCAGGGCATGGTCTCAAGTTCAGCCAAATAACCCATGATTTCTGGATAGCTCCCTTGAACCGTGATTTCCACGCCATGCGTGTAGACGGCATCTGTTGCTGGCTTGGGGACCGTCTTTTCTTTCGTCGTGGCTGCAATCTGCCCAAGCTTATCTGTTGCCTGCATTGCAGACGACTCATTCAAACCAGTTGCGGGCAAGGTCTTCAGCGACACCAAACGCAGTTTGGCGTTTCGCTTCAAAATTCCTTCTAGCAACTCAGCCATTTTATCAGGAGAAACCAAGCCTTTTTGCATATCCCGCAGGCTGCCATGCATTTGCGCCAGCCGTTGCTTTAATGTCTGCAAATGCTTACGGTTCTCCGAGTCAGGGTCAAAAGCTTGTGTCTTGGCCTTGCTCTGGATTTCGGCTTGTATTTGCGCGATCTTTGCCTGATTTTGTTCCATCTCTTGCGACAATTGCTTTTGCTTATCGAATTGAGGGCCAAGCAACATTGCATTAAGGGCCATAACCAATACCGATATGGCCGCAAGGAAAATAATGACACGCTCACGCTGTGTCCGCGCGTCGATCATCAGGGCAATCCGTTGCCAGTATTTTTTCATTTCCTCTTTGCTCCAGCATTAGCGATAGACAACTCTGCTGATTGCAAACTGAACTCGACATATGCAGCCGACACCCGTTTAGGCGGCTGATTATCTTTGGCAGGCTGGTCAACCTGAGGCGTTTGCATTTCCAAATGAGCAAAGGATTTTCCTTGCATGATGGATTCGCGCTTGAGGCGACCGATATACATTGGCACCAGATCTGCTTGTAGCGCGCGCCCCTGCAGCTCGATTCCGGTTCCCGCGCCCTGAATGGTAAATCCAGTTAGCCAGATACCTGCAGCAATCTGGCGGGAAAAGGCGCGCATATATTCCGAATAGCCCTTGGTATTTCCGAAGTCTCCTTTTTGCAGCGTATCGAATGCCTGCTGCAACGATGCCACCTCGGCCTCAGTTTGCTGAATCTGGTCTTCCAGTGCCTTGCTCTTTTGTCGCGGGCTGGCCCCAGTCATCTTGTCCAACTGCGCTTGGGTGGAAGCCAGCCGACTGGAAATTTCTCCTGCGGCCTTGCCAAGTTGCGACAACTGATAACTCTCAAATGCGCCTAGGCCGAGCGCGCCTACCGTGACCACGACCAGTACCTGTGCCATCCTGATCGCGGAAAAATACTGCTTTTGCTTACGAAAGGCGGGGTTAAACAGGTTAATCTGCTGACTCACGACACTGCCTCTTCTTCCCGCAAGGCCGCGCCCAAGGTCAGGAAATAGCGCTGCTGCGCTTCCGGAACCTTCAGTTCCGGCACCTTGGAAATATCCAGCACGGTTTCGAGATCCAGCGCCTCTACCGGTATGTAAATATTTGCCGCCAGATATTCTTGCAAACCGGCGCCACCTTGACCAAGCGGCGCCAGGACAAGCTTGGACAAGGTAATGAAATGGTATTGGCGATCGAAATGATCCAACGAGCGCTGCAATTCCAAGGTAATCCGGTCGTGACAGGATGCCTTCTTGTCCCCTTCTGCCTGCGCGAGTTGAGAGAGAGGCACGTCAATCCGGCGCGACAGATAAAGTTCGCCAGCATACGTCACGGTCAATAATCCGCCATCCGCATCGAAGGACAGCATCGCCACGCCTCTGCCTTCCGGCTCCAGCAGCCGGGAGAAATTGCGCTGCGCCATTTCCGGAATATCAATCACCGTCAATGGAATTTTGGCTTTCGCAAACAAGTTCTGACGCTGCTCGACCAACTGGTTGCGTGCCGCGACGGCGTACATTGAGTGGTTGCGCGCTGCAGAATTCTTGTCGACCGGTACATCCAGCACATCGACGGTCGCTTCGTCGATCGAGTAATCCAGCATGTCTTTCAAGCGCCAGCGGATCGCGGTTTTTAGTTCTTCTGGCTGGACATTCGGGGCATCGACCGATAAGAGTTGATAGTCGCCCTGGCCGAATAAGGTGGTGCATTGATAGCGCTCGGCATGCAGTTCTTTCGCCAGCTTTTCGAGTAATTCCTGAACATGATCGGCATTACCCATAAAAAAATTCGCCTGTTCGACGATGGGCTTATCGGATATTTGAGGAACAACGTGGGTGACGCAGATTCCATCGCCTTGAAAGCTGACGGCCATCCATCCGGGATTTTTTTTAGTTTTCGCAAAGAAACCCATACCTGCAGCTTACCTGAACAAATCGCTTGAAGTTAGGCCAATAACTTATTGATGTCAATCACACTTCCGCAAAAGCAACAGCTTGCATCAATAATTAGATCTGCCTGAATTTGTATCTTTTATTTAACAAAAGTTAATATATTTCACGAATGTAAATGACTGGCCCCCCTTTGTACAGTCCAAAGGTGGCGCGCCCGGTCGGATTGGTATCGGTAAGACTGCCATTCCACTTGAACTGAAGATAAGAGGGCACCACCGGCGTCACAGTCACATTGCCGAAATTGCCTGATCCCGGCCCAACGCCGGCCCCGGCTGTCCCTGTCAATCGCAGCCGGCCGTCACCCGCGCTGAATATGCCCTCACCCGCCGTTATATCCGCGCTACCGGCGTCCTTCATTCGCGCAATAACTTCGCCCGCGGCAAGTTGGTTGGTACTGGTTTGAGCATTGAACGTCAAACCGCTGGCGCTGGTGGGGACAGGCACCAAAGTGCAATTGTCTTGCGCGTTGGTTACCCAGCCCACGTTCTTTTTAAAATATTGCGCGGTAAAGAGCATGGGCAGCGGCAATAATTCCGACCCGAAAGCGTTGCTCAAGCGTAGGCGTCCATAGCGAAGGCTTGTTGTATTTGATGAAACAGTGTTGGTCGCAGTGATCGTTGAACCATTGAAACTGGTAATTTTCGAGTCATCCGCATCAGTGATGGTGGTTTTAATCGCAAACTGATCGAACGATCCATCGGGAGGCGCCGGACTAGTGGGGCGGGCGAAGAAAAAGGTTTTTTGCAAAGTCGGTGTATTGCTAAGATCCTGTTCGGAAAAGGCCCCATCCGTCCATTGAACCGTCGAGAATGCAGGATTAACCAGCCTGTTCAATCCTACAGGCGTGCCCCCATCATCACCAGTTACTGCTAGAGCAGAAACCGGGCCATAGGCGGTATACGCGGGCACCAATCGGGCAGTAGTACTTCCATTAGCACTTTTAGCACGGATATCAAGATAAAGTTTCAACCTATCAAGTCTCAACACATTATTTTCCAGAGCAGCAGTTTCTGCTCCATCATCTTGGCTCATGTAAGTGAAACCATTGCACGCCGCCCCCAAGCTTGCCTGCACCTCATAATGGTGCGGATAGAAACGCCCGACCGGGCCAAAGGCAGGACTGCCGATATTGCATCCGAACCTGCCTGGTGCCGAATCATTGGAGGCACTGTTGGCGACACAGTCACCGGCAGTGCCATGATTCACGCCATCAACGGTTCCGGTGACCTGATCTACCGCAGTGAAAGTCGAATCAATCACCGTGTTGGCAAGCATCGTGAACGTCCCAACATCATTGTATTGAAAGCTGCCGGACGCATTGCTCCCTGTTGCCGCATTGAATTTGCCGGTCAAGTCGTTACCGGAAGCAACTCCGACAGTGACGCGGCCCGCATCGCTATTGCCGGTATGGTCATAAATTGTGTATGGCTCACCGGACACAGTAACAATCGACGGCGTGCCGGTATACCCCGTAGCCACTCCAGAAGCCGCCGTGAAAGTAAAGTCACTCCCTGCAGCAAGCTTCGTGCTTGCTCCCGGAGCATTCAATGCCGGCGTGGTCGACAGGGCAAATTGCGATGGCCGTATCGAAAAATTATCCGACGAGCATACCGGCTGGTTAACCGCAGTATCGTAAATGCGTACCCTGACATTGCTTGCCGCTTTTGGGTAAGTAAATTTAAATATACGGCGTCCATTATCATCGAGTGGGCCACTGTTTAGGAATGTGTAAGTCGCGCCAGGATCAATGGTGTATCCCGTCAAGGTAGAGGCTGCGGTATCGGTACAGTTGCCCGTCGCTGCGGTGGGGTCCACCAAGTCGACCCGGACGTTGCCCGAATAGTTGGTTCGGATGGCGCTGCCATTCAACGCCAAGATATCCAGTAAAAATTCCGCGCCGGCAAGTTTCGTATAAATTGGCGTGGCGCGCGCCTGTCCTGTTTCCACCGCATCAAAACATGAATTGAGAAACCTGAGAGAACAGGTTTCGACTCCGCCCGCAAAGCATCGCGTCGGGTTGGCTGTCGTCGGAGAAGTCGCTGTCGCCCCCAAGGTCACTGTGGTGGTGCTGCCATTGGTCAATGTTACCGTCGTCTGGCCTCCCGTGAAGGTTACCGGATTGGCTGGATTGCCGGTCGAGGAACCATAGCTGAGATTGACCGTGACACTCCCCCCATACAATGCGGTGCAATTCAAATCGGCGCAGGCCTTGACGGTCAACGTGTCTTGACCGCAAGCAGTGCCGCCATGTTCCAATTCAATATGGTGCAGAGAAATTGCCTGCTGGGTATTGGAGCAAACTTTCAGGCTGGCGATTTCGTGGATATTGACAGCGCCACCGGTCGCTCCAGTGTAAGAAAGATTCCAGTAGGCCGGAACAGCCGCCTGCCCGGCGTACGCCTTGGCATCGAACGGCGATATAAGATAAACATAACCAGATCCGGTGTCGCGCTCGACCGAGGTCATCGCATTGACAGCGTTGGAATGGTCAACGGTAATCCGGTATTTATAGCCGGGAGCCGCCGACGCCGAACCGGCATTGTCGATTCCGGGCGAAAGCGTGCCGGTTCCCTGCATATAGGAGTAACCGGTGTATCCAGAACCGGAACTGCGTATCGAGACCGAGTCGGGCGTATTGCCAGGAGCCGTACCACCCGTGCGGCCCTCGGTATTGGATGAAAAATTGCCGTACTCGTCGATGGCAACGCCAATCCACCCCCCGGCAAAGCCGACATGCGTCGTATCGCCCCCTTGGTCGGCGCGCTTCGGCGCGTAGCCCATCGAGCCGCCGTAGGCTCCGGCAACTGGCGCAATGGAGGCATCGGACAAAATCACGCCAATGCCATCGGCGCCGCTGCCGCCATAGGCATAATGCAGGAACTCGACGACAACCTTGTTGCCCGCTCCAGGGAACAAACGCTGGAGCGTCGCATAGGTCGATGCAGATCCTGACGCATTGGTCAAGCGCAGCCGATTGCTGACAATGGTTGGATTTCCGAAACTTCCTCCTTGGTTACCCACCGACCAATCCGAGTTTGGTGGACCATTTAGTCCTGTAAAATTTTCAGTAAAGCAAGTCATGCCGCCAAGCGGCTTGATGATCACTGACTGCGTGGCGCCACTGTCCGCATTCGCGGTCACACTGCTTTGGCGCGTTCCGGTTGCGCCGATGGTCGGACGCGTCTCGTAGTTCATTTCCAGAGAGAGTCCCACACTGTTCGGCGCTGTGCGCGATGACACCTCCACCGCCTCGGTCATACCCGCGTTCGGCATCCAGGTCGACGAACTGGCGTACTCGTGGATCGTCACCAGCATGCTGTCGGCCTGGGTCGTGCTCAAGGTCGGCGCCGCATGGTTGAGCGAACTCGCTGTCGCGACGCCGTTTTCTGCATCAATCGGGAAATTGGGATCGGCGCCGCTAAATGCGGAGATGCCGCCGACGGCTCCCGCATGGCCGCTTGAAAAACTCCACGCATAACTTGCAGCCTCCGCGAGGCCAGCCACTTTGTAATAGGTGTACAAGTCGCTTGAATTGGCGGTGGATTGGGTCACCTTGCGAATCAGGTTCCAGCCGCTGGGCGCGGTGACCGTCGTCCCGCTGGGCGACACTGCCACCGTGGCAATCATCGTGTCTTCCGAAACGGTCCCGGTGGGGCGTGGAACGGTGAGTGTGCTACCGGCACTGGCATGGGGGCGCAAAGCGATCAATACCCCTGTACTGGCACCATTCTGGCTATTCATCGTTGCCGTAACAGCTCCGACCGCTTGGGCGGAAATCGGACCGGTGTAGAACAATCCGACAGCCTCGTCAGGGTCATTACCCGATGCTGCATAAAATCCTTGATTCCAGGTAAAGCCGCCCGTCGTCGTCATGGTCAAGCCGCTGGGATTATCGCCGGCGTGGGCGATGAACAATACCCACGCATTGTTTGTCGCGGTTGTCAGCGTGCCGGTTTCGATTGTCGTATTGGCAGCGTTATTGTCCGTGGAGGATGCCGAAGCATTGTAAGCGACGTCAAAAGGCGTCGTGGTATCGACGTCCCGGAAGGCCGCGCATCGGCCTACAATGCCGTCGCCACCCGTATGGGTAATCGTTGGATTAGTTTCCACCGAGGAAGATGCAATCTTGTAGAATAGGGATGCGCGATGGTTTCCAGTACCCGAGATGGTATATAGCCGCTGCCATCCAGCCGTGGAGCTCGTACTCGTGACGGTATCGGCTGATTCCACCGCACACAATAACAAATCCCCCTCTACAATGCCCGATGGCAAAATTGGCGTAATATTCCCACCATTTGCCGTAGCCGAAGTGCCGCTTGCCACAAAGCTGATCGCGGGCAAAACACTGGCTGAACTGGCGGCGCGAAACGCAACTTGGGCAAAGGCTTCCGACCCCACACTGACCGTTAACATCCACCAGACGGCGGCAAAAAAAAGACGCGCGCTCACCGGCCAACAGGCGCAAAACTCCAAGCTTCGCTTTCTATTTCGCCACATGAATCTTCCTTATTTCAGCGCACTGCGACACAATCTCTCTTAGTTGATATTCCAGTCCGTTCACACCCTGACTTCCAATCGGCGCTCAATATAGTTTGCGCTGCCGACCGCGCCGCTTGTCGCGGTCGCTGTAATCAGAAAGACTGTTCCGGCTACCCCAGCTTCGTTGTAAGCGGTCGAAGCGCAGGTCACAACAACGGCAAACGATGCCAGATCGGCGGCCAGTGCCGGCAAGTTGGTGGGTGAAGCCGGACAAGCCGCGCCGCCCCCTACGATCAGTGCCTGGTATATCCCCCACTCGATGCCCGCCCGAGCCGCCTGATACGCTCGCGCACCCTGGATGTCCTGCGCGGCAGTCGCATGCTGCACCGTCGAAAAAGTCAACATGGAAGCGCCCAGCACACTCAGCACAACCAGCAGAAAAATCGCGGAGACAATGGAAAAACCATTTTGTCGAAAGTGCCGGACATTCCGCATTGTTGTCCTCGCCTTAAGGTACGTTGCTGATATGCACTTCATGGTACAAAGCGGCCGTTTCGTTCTTTTGTGTCGCACTCAATCTCATTGCAACCAGGGCATTGCGCTGAGTCGCTCCCGGCGCATAGGTGAAGGTGCAAGCACTAAGATTCTTTGCCAGTACCGGCGTCGTCGCTATCGGTGTCGGACAGGCGCCGGGCTGCGCACCATTGAAACCATATTGCGAAAAACGGTACAAAGTCCCAGTGCCGTTGCCGGCAGAATCCGTGCCAACACCGCTACAGACATAGAACACGGCCTGCTCCGTATTTGAAATGACATGGAAGCGACTGCCCAGCGACTCGAACGGAAATAATTTGGCCGCGCCAAGCGTGATTTGGCTTGTGCTTAAGGGAGTTGTGATAGTCGCCATATTGCCGCCGGCATAGGCGTCCGCAGGAGCGATGCCAAGGTTAAAGATCACCACGCGGTCGCCCGATGCCGGGGTGGAGTTCAAGCCACCCAATACATTGAAAGTCGCATCTGCAACGCTGAAGTCAAGCGCATCCTCGCCTACCGGACAGGGATTCGTGCTGCACTGAGCCCGATAGCGCCCGCCTGTGCTGGTCGGGATAAACTCGAAACATTGTGTTGAACCGTCACTGGGTATGCGTACGCTGTTGGGCAATGCCAAATGTAGATCTCGCGCAATCCGCCTCAATGCGGTGTCCGTCACATCGGTCAATTCTGCGCGCCGGCTTGAATCCACGTAGCCTTCCACCGGCTTGACAATAAATATGGCGACCACGCCGGCAATGACGCCGGTAATCACGATCACGATGATCGCCTCAACCAGCGTGAATCCCTGCTGTAGTTTTTTTATTGTTATCGACATGGGATCAGGCGGTCGTGGGCGCATAGCGAAAACGATAGCCGGTCAAAGTAATATCCGTGCCGGCCGGGCCAGTGACACGGACCGTGATCTGCAATACGGCGGAAGCCGGTACGCCAAGAGCGGCCGCTTCAATAGCGGAGATTGCCACAACCGTTACATTGGCCGAGTAAGTACTAAGACCCGGAATGTCGGTGCTGCCGTCTCCTTCGATCGGCTTGATGCCGGTCATCGAAAAGCCGTGATAGTCATTCACATTGTCGAATGGCGCCGCATTCGAATAACGAGATTCCACCCCCTCTCCGCCAGCGGCTTCCTGAACTAGGCAATTCGCTGCCTGGGTTGCCATCGTTACCGCAGGCTGATCATCCGGATCGCACCAGGTAAACGGCTGCAGTTCGATTTCTTCCAGTAGCGATTCAGCGATCGCCAAAGCCTGTTTCCGCGGTAGGGGATCGGAACTATGCGCTGTCGTGACATTCATTACGCTCAACACACCCACCACACCCACACTGACGATCACGATAAACATGATCAGTTCGATGAACGAAATGCCGGCTTGTCGATGTCTATTGATGCACATAGCCGGTGTCCTGTTCGATCGTGATGGTTCCGGGAACGCCGCTCACCTGAATGGTCTTCTTGTTATTGGGTTGGGGCTGTCCTAAGGCATTGAATTCGAAGTTGGCAGGGGTAGCACTGTAGGTTACCCCGCTCCTGGCCGTTACCTGAAAAGGAGTAACGCCGGTCGGACTGGCAAGGGCGATTGCAGGTCCAGTTGCGCAGGTGGACGGACTGGGATTCGCCGCGATGGTCAGCACAACGCTCGACGCGGTAAATGTGACGCACACTGCACGTCGTTGAGCAATGGCCGATTTCTGCGCATAGCGCAATACGGCCAGGGTCTCGTCATAAAATCCCCTGCTATCGAAAGTCTGGCGATCGAAAAACCGTGGAAGCGCGGCGACCGCCAGCACCCCGGTAAGTACCAGGATCATGATCAATTCGACGAGGGTAAAGCCGCGTGTTTTCATGTTACAGCGCTGCATTAGAGGGGAAGGAATACGCGTCTGCTTTCCAGATGGAAAGTGTATCAAATTCCAAGTGGGCGCTGCCTTAAGATTCTGGAAAGCAGGAATCTTTGTCTTCTGCGATGCGGCTTGGCAATGCTTCGGTGGGATACGCCAACGTCCATAGATTGAAATATTCCTTTCGTTCCACGACCGTCATCTTGAAGCCGCTTTGACTGAGCGCTTGCCCAAGACTTGTAGCGGTAAAACCAGTCCTGTGCGCCATGAAGAGATTACCTTTGGCCATGGCAACACGATAACCGTAGAGCATGTCGATCGGAGCGATCGGTCCAGCCGGTGACACGTATGCCGCCTCCTCCAGCTTGTCCTCAGCTACCAAGGCGCACACCGACTGCAAATCCGGACAGGTCAATACCAATAGCCCGTCGTGCTTGAGTACCCGTTTGAATTCCCTAAGCGCTATTTCCACTTCGTGCGCGTAGAGATGTTCAATGTTATGGGATGAGAATACGGCGTCCATGCTTCCATCCTCAATGGAAGACATATCCAGCATGCTGGCAACCACGTCAGGAGCGACGCCAGGATCGATGTCGAGACGTATTTCGCGCCACCGCCGTTGAAAATGCTTGGGAAGCGAACGGCGATCCGATTTACCGCAGCCGACGTGAAGTACCGTCTTGTAAACAAGTGGCGTTCCTGGCATTACCTCGGTGGCAAGTTTTTCGTTACGACACCATGCCTGCCACATGGACCGGTATAAGATTTCAAGATCTTGAGCGAAATGTTCGGGCTGACACAGCGGACTTTTCACCATCCGCTGGCGAATCTCACGTCGCAGCGCCGCCAATCGTCCGCTATCACGCGCCAACATGACGGCTCCCTGAATATACCTAGGCAGATCATCGAAAATCAGTTCGGTCAATCCGATATTGGCCAAGGCAGATGTCGACTGCCGCGACACAACGCTGTTGCCAGCCAGCGTGACCACTGGAACACCCATCCATAGCGCCTCAAGGGTTGTCATGCCGCCATTAAATGGAAAAGGATCGAGGGCAATGTCAACTTCGCCATACTGTGCCAGCATTTCTGGATGAGGAGATGGGCCTCGCAAGTCGAGCCGCTCACTATCAATCCCGCAAGCAAAGAATCGGAGAAGGACATCCTCGCAAACACTCTGGCTCTCCAGCACTCCGGCCTTCAACAACAGCTTGCTATGTGGAACAGCTTTCAGAATTTCCGCCCACGCTGCTATGACTGGATCGACCAGTTTCTCGATGCGGTTAAACGAGCCGAAAGTAATCCATCCATTGGATATTGCCGCTACTGGCGCGACTTCAGGAGCGTAATCGGGCGGCGAGTAACAAAATCGCGAGTGCGGCAGCCAGACAGGGATTTCAGAAAACAATTGGCAGGATGCCGATGGTGTTGTGAAAGGATCGGTAATGAAATAATCGATACTCTCCAAGCCGGTCGAATGAAAGTAGCCAATCCATGTTGCTTGGACCGGAGCCGGCCTGCGGACAAATGCCGGCAGTCGGTTGTAGGCAGTATGACCCGAAAGATCTACCAGAATATCGATCTGATCCTGATGAATTTGATCCGCCAGTTCGTCATCGCTCATGAACAAGGCATCGATCCAGGAATCGGCGTTTTCGCGTATCGCCTCAGTGATGTTGTCGCTACCGCGCATCATGGAATAGCAATGAATGCGGAACTGCTGTCGATCGTGGTAACGCATCACGTCTCTAAGTAAAAAGCCGACTGGATGCGTACCAAAATCCCCTGACACGTAACCGATTCGCAATGGCCGATCCGCTTGCCGGGATTGGTTATAGGCCAACACCTTTTTGTCCGTGCGTTTCTCAAAGCGGTCTGCCCATTCACGGTGACGGGCAAAAACTTCTTCCGCAGAAATATTTGGCAAGTAAGTGGAATCAAAAGCGATATTTGAATAAATCGCTGGCATCTCCGGGTTTTCTGCCAAAGCCCTTTCGTTGAGGCGAATCGCCCCTTGATGATCTGCGCGTGCACTCAGGCAGGACGCGAGCGTGATGAGAGCGGAAATGTTCTTGGGTTGTATTGCCAACACTTTTTCGCAAGTGGCCTGCGCTGCCGGCCAATCGCCTTTGGCTTGTTGCGCCAATGCTAGTGACGCTAGACGCTGTGCGCTTTCACCTTTGACGGCAATTTCATGTTCGATAAACTCCAGCGTCTCAGCTAAACGGCGAGTTTCGCCAAGCAATGTGGCCAAACCGATATGTGCCTCGGGACTCCTCGGGTCGCATTCAAGGGCACGACGAAACGCTTTTGCCGCACGACGTGCTTTTCCCGTGTGCAAAAGAATGTTGCCAAGGTTAACCTGCGGTGCCGCCTGGTCTGGATAGACATCGATTGCCTCTCGGGCGGCCGCCTCGGCATCGACAAACTGGCCTAACTCGTAGAGTGCGGCCACGCGATTGTTTAGTGCCTCCAGCAGCCTCGGCTCAAGTTTGAGCGCTTGCTGGAATTTATCCAGTGCGTGGGATGTCTCGCCTTTGACCAGCCACCATTCGCCGAGATTATTCCAGGCTTGCGCATAGTCGGGATCAAGCGCGAGAGCTTTTTCGTAGGATTCGCGGGCTGCCTCCATCTGCGCGAGTCGTCTTTGTGCCGCACCCAGTGCGCACCAGAGTTTCGCGTGACGTGGAGAAGAACCAAGTGCTTGTTGACAGACTGCGAGGGCCTCGCTGTTACGGCCTGAGGCAAGCAGCAACTGACTCAGTCGGAATCCCGTTTCCGCCGCACGCTTCCCGCCTGCCTCCGTCCCGTTCCGATAGCATGACTCGGCCAGCGAACCCAAGCCCTTGTGATCCAGCCAGCGCCCTAGATAAAAGAATAGTGGACCGCCAAGCCGGGTCAGTAGTGATGCCGTTTTTTTCATCGGCAGAGAATTACTTCTTGTCGCTCACGAAGACGGAGGTCAGCATGGCAAAGAGTACTTGCTTGACGAGCGGCGCCGGGTAGCCGGCATTCAAGAGGTGCTGCTGAAGACTGAAAGCTACTCGCGCACGGCCGATAATACCAAGGCGATAACGTAACCTTTCCTCGCGCGCCACTCCGTAAAACTTTCGCAAAGCGTCTTCAGAGGTCGACTTGATTTCGCATTCGGAGGGTTTCTTTCCACGTTTGAGTGGAGCGGGATGAAGCGGAACCGCACGTTGGAATTCTTCAGAAAGTTTTGTGCTGATGCTCTGAATATTGCTCAGTGTCGTTCCCATAACTTTTTCAATGCAAAAAATATTGAGGCGCCTTGCGTTGCGCAAGGCGCCTCATCGCTACCAACAAATAATGGGTCAGCCCGTGCAGATAAGCGTGGCAGCGGCAGTTTGATTACCAGCGGCATGAGTACTGTTTGACACTGTCACGGGTATTGCAAGACCAGCGGTGCCGCAGGCAACCGTTGCCGCGGCAGCAGTGACCGTATAGCCTGTCGGGACGCCACCCGCCAATACGCTGCCCGCAGCGCCATTAACGTTCTGTGCCGCAGCTGAAATCGCCACGCCGTTGGTCGTATTGACAACAAAGCCTGCATAGTTGGTGGCAAAAGCCGCTGACACCGCCCCCGCCACTCCTTGGATGGCAGCAAGTTCAGCATCACCTCTAAGATCAACAAACCTCGGTAACGCTGTCGCTGCCAAAATTCCCAAAATCACAATAACCATCACCAGTTCAATCAATGTAAAACCCGACTGGCTGTTTCGAGTGCCGCGCATTTTCCTTCTCCTCAGATATGTAGCTAATTCTTGCTTCTTGGAAATTATTGATATTAATCAATGGTCTGTAACGAGAACCTTACCAAAATTAGGTGCAATTGGCTAGCGTCGCGTTGACCGTATAAGTGGGCTGCGTATTTACCGCTGCCGGCACTGCGTAACCGATGGTGCAATCCGTCGTTCCTGACGTATGGCTCAAATCCGGCGCAGCAATTCTTGGCGCGGTCAGTCCGGTAGTCACGAAATCCGATGACAAACCCGCGAGCGGCACGATACTGGCCACATCCGGATACCCATTGGTATAAACAACGGTTACTCCCTCGATGACAATCGCCGGATTAGGCGTGCCGGTGAGATTGGCATCGAAGCCGCGGGTGAGCAACATCGCGTGCGCCATTGCCGCCGCTGCCTTCACCGATCCCATTGCGCTATTCATCTTGGCAAACCGCGCATCCGCTTGTAATGCGGCAAATCTGGGAAGCGCAAGCGCTCCTAGTATGCCGATAATCGTAATAACGATAACCAACTCAATTAAGGTAAAGCCAGTTTGAATTTTCCGCATTTTGATATGTCTTGTTTTTTTCATTCAAGCCTTTCATTCACATCGGCAAGAATAGACTATTGTTTAGGGTTTGTTACACAAAACGACAATGTGCATTTAAGTAAGTCGTCGGCATTCGCCCAGGCGTTGTATCAATACAACAACACCTCTGTACGTTCCGCTTAAAACCATTGATAGGGTTCCACCAATACCAGCCTGACGCTATCTGTCGGATACCCTGCCTGCTGTTCCGGCCCCAGATCGGATTGATTATGTGCGAACACTATTTGCAGACGTACCTGCTTGCGACCGCTGCTATCGGGCTGAAAATATTCGCCTTGCTTGACCAGATAGACTAGCTCACGGCTGGACACATCAAAATACCAGTTTCCACGCTGCAATCCTTCAATGTCTGGATTGGTGAGCCGTCCAAGATAATTGTCGGGCGGTTGTTCCAGCCAATCCATCGGATTGTCCTGCGCCAAAAGGCGAAATTCCTGCGCCCGGCCTTGCACCAGCAAGCTGGCCATACGCAGTCGCAATGCGCTTTTTAACGCACTTGCCGTATATTCCATACGGGCTTTTTCTGCTGCTTCCTGATAGTAGAGAAAACGATTGAGCAATACCGTCACGATAACGCCAAGCATGATCGTTACGATCAGTAGTTCCAGCCTGGAAAAACCGCGATATTTCGTTTTGCCAAGACATATGACGAGAGGGACAGGCACCTCCTCTCCCTCTTCTGTTGCTGATGATTGCCACGCCATTGCTATTTTTTGATCGCCGCCTTGCCCAGATCCCAGATCGGCAAGAACACGCCCAGCGCCAGCACCAGCACAAGTATCCCCAGGCCGACGATCAGGATCGGTTCGATTTGGGACGACAGAGTTTTCAATTCGTAATCGACCTCGCGCTCGTACATTTCCGCGATTTCATCCATCAGGTCATCCAATGAGCCGCTTTCCTCTCCCACCGCGATCATCTGGAGAACGATCGGAGTAAATACGCCGGTCGCCACTGCCGTACGCAAGATGCTTTCGCCGCGCTCCACGCCGTCGCGCATTTGCTCGACACGGCTCGAAATGTAGGCGTTGTCGACTGTGTGCGCGACAACGCTCAAACCCTGGACGATTGGCACGCCACTTTTGCTGGACAGCGAGAAACTGCGGGCAAACCGCGCGAGCGTGGCTTTCAGGATGATTTTTCCGACAAGAGGAATTTGCAATTTCCACTTATCCCACTGGTGCCGTCCTGCGGAAGTCGCTATATAGGTTTTGAATGCGACACCGGCGGTTGCAATCATGCCAACCAGCAGCGGCCAGTACTGCACGGTGAAGTTGGAACTGGCGATGAGGATTTTTGTCATCAACGGCAGTTCGGCATTGAAGCCTGCAAATACCTTGGCAAATGCAGGAATGACAAATACATTGATCACGGTGATCGCAATCGCCATGGCGATCACCACGAATGTCGGATATCGCAATGCAGAGCGCACCCGTTCACGCATTTCCCGCTCAAATTCGAGATGGTAGAACAGACGCAGAAACACTTCTTCCATGCGGCCGGTGGTTTCGCCGATCCGCACCATGCTCAAATAAAAAGACGAAAACACGTCGGTATGGCGGCGCATGGCTGCGGACAGTTCGCGGCCGGCATCCAGCGATTCGCGGATGTCCTTGAGCACCCGGGCAAACGATTTATTGATTGCCGATTCCTGCAAGCCTGCCAGTCCGCGCATGATCGGCACGCCGGCCTTGAGCAAAGTGTAGAGCTGGCGGCTAAATAGTTGTACGTCGATGGAACCTATCTTCGGCTCCATCAGGCGAACCCACCAGTTGTCTTTGCTATCGCCTGCCGGCTTCCTGGTTAATACGATTTCAACGGGGGTGACGCCGGTACTGAAAAGCTGATCGGCGACAGCGTTGCTGTCCGCGCTTTCCAGTACCCCTTGCATCAGTTCGCCCCGGGCGTTGCGGGCTTTGTAGGCAAAAAACGGCACGTTCAATCCTGACGAAACGATACGCTATATTCCCGCACTTCATGGCGGGCGAGAAGGAAGCCGGCGAAGCTCATGCGCGGGCCACCTGATTAATCGTCGAACTGGTTGCTGATCCGCATGGCTTCTCCTACGGTGGTTTTTCCCGCGACCACCAAGGCGACCGCATGACGGCGCAAGGTTTGCCCTGCCATTTGCGCATAGGCGACTTTCATGAAATGCGCCGGGTCGTGATGGTTGGCCGCATCCGCTACCGTTTCCGTCATCTCCAGCATTTCATACACGCCGGTACGCCCGCGATAACCAGTGCCATTGCAATGCGAGCAGCCGCGCCCATGCAGATAGCGACGCGCGCTCACCGTATCCTTTAGTTCGAACTTCAGCCATTCCGCCTCGGCCGGCGTGATCTGATAAGGCTGCGCGCAACTTTCGCAGATCACGCGCACCAGCCGCTGCGCCAGCACCGCTTGCAGGGACGTGGCCACCATGTAGCGCGGCACCCCCATATCCAGCAAGCGGACCGGCGTGCTGACCGCGTCGTTGGTGTGCAGGGTCGATAGCACCAAGTGGCCGGTC
>SXGU01374711.1_pt1 | contig 26987 bp, 25 predicted proteins | sample 3174531 | NCBI WGS metagenome assembly SXGU01 (sample SAMN11356863, study PRJNA531348) | freshwater metagenome | isolation source: freshwater sample F1-140 | place: China: Fuxian Lake, Yuxi | collected 2017-12-25 | reverse complement strand
CAGCGGGTGATTGATGAGCAAAAACTCCATCACTCCTTCGCGTGCTTTTTTCACCATCGGCGTGTTGGTCTTCACCACCATGCCATCGGCGCAAGGCAGAGCGCAAGAAGCCTGCGGCTTTGGTGGACCGGGGGAAACCTCCACCAAACACATGCGGCAATTGCCAGCAATGGCGAGCTTCTCATGATAGCAAAAGCGCGGTATCTCAATGCCCAACCGCTCCGCCGCCTGTATAATCACAGTGCCGTTTTCAACTTCAATTTCCTGTCCATCAATCGTTAGTTTTGGCATTTTTTAGTTTTTCCTTTGTCATACCAGCGCGTACTGGCATCTAGTTATTATATGCTCTGGATACCAGATGGCTCTAGTATAACAATCCACATTATTCAATAGAAACTAAATATCCACAAAACATCTGATATTCAAGATAATTATACTCATATTACATCGCATTTTGCTTCAGCCTTTTGCGCTTAGGTGATGAAGGGATGCCAAGCGATTCGCGGTATTTCGCCACCGTTCGCCGCGCCACGGTTATATTGCGCTGTTTTAGAATTTCGGCGATTTCCTCGTCCTGCAAAATATTATCCGCCATTTCTTTGCCAATCATTTCAGCGATTAGGTGTTTCACCGATTGGCTGGAAACATCATCGCCGCCGCCCTCAGCGCGGGCAAGGGCGGAGGTGAAGAAATATTTAAGCTCAAAAGTTCCGCGCGGGCAGAGCAGATATTTACCCGCCGTCACACGGCTGATGGTGCTTTCGTGAAAGCCCGTTTCGGCGGCGATGAATTTTAGCGTCATCGGTTTTAGGTAGCGCACACCAAGGCGGAAAAAAGCGTCCTGCTGCTTAACCAACTCGCCCGCAACTTTCAGCATAGTTTGCGCCCGTTGCTCCAGCGCACGCACCAGCCAATTTGCGCTGCCAAATTGCTCTTGCAGATATTCCTTGTCTTTTTTGTTTTTGGTTTCCGCGTTCACTTTTTTATAAAAGCGTTTATTCACCATCACCCGCGGGAAATTATTCATATTCAGCTCAATATGCCAATTACCATCGGGCAAGCGGCGCACAAAAATATCTGGCTCAATATTTTGCACAATTTCATGGCTGAAATGGCTGGCGGGCTTGGGGTTTAGCTCGCGTATTTCCGCCACCATTTGCCGCAAATCGTCTTTATCCACACCACATTTTTTTTCCAGCTCGGCGTATTTTCCTGCCGCCAGCAATTCCAAATTCGCCAGCAATTTTTCCATCGCTGGGTCAAGGCGGTTTTTTTCGCGCAGTTGCAGGGCGAGGCAACCACGCAAGTCCCGCGCACAAACGCCAATAGGGTCAAAGCCTTGCAGGATTTTCAGCACTTCCTCAATTTCTGCCGATTGCACACCAAAAGCTTCGCTGATTGGCGAAAAATCTTCTTTTATATAGCCCGCCTCATCCACCAAATCTATAAGATGCGCCCCTATCAAGCGTTTTACAGGGTCTTGCACTTCAAGCGTCAATTGATTTAGCAAATGCTCGCGCAGGGAAATATCATGCGCTGGGTTGTCGTCTATGCCGCGCTCATCATCACCAAAATCACCGCCAGACGCTCTGCCAGAGCCGCCCTGTTCATAGCGCAAATAATCGGACTCTATATGTCCAGCGTCGTCGCTCCACTCGCCGTCTTGAATAGTCGCATCAGAAAAATCAGTTTCTTGTGGTTCGTAATTTTCAATTTCATCACTAGTTTCAGTTTCTACTTCTTGTGGGTTTTCTGACGCAGACTGCGTGGCTTCCGCGCCCTCTTCTTCCTGTTCTTGCGAGAGGAACGGGTTTTCCTCCAACGCCTGTTCCACGAATTCGCGCAGCTCAAGCGCGTTTGCCTGCAACAGCTTGATGGACTGTTGCAAAGCCTGCGTCATCACCATGGATTGACCCAGAGAGTTTTTAGGACGGAGTTCTAAACGAGGAGCGTTCATAGGTTTTATAACATGACATCATCCAGATATTTATCAAGCTGTAAAGCCACAACGCTGGCGAGGAATTGCAGTAGCTCTGCCCCCTGCCCTGAGTGGAAGCGTTCTTTATGGCGCGTGCCAAGGGCGAGTATGATATTTTTGTCAATATTTTCCAGCGATAAACGCAGCAAAGCGCAAGACGCGATTAGATCCTCACAGTCAGAAAAAATTTGCGAAAAAACAAATGGCGCATTTGCTGCCGTATCACCAACCAGCAAAACGCTGCGTTGTCCGCTGAATACTTCGTCCGCCGCGCCGCTAGGAATGAACACAAAGCCAGAATAGCTTTCCTCGCCGTATGAAGTGTCAAAGGCGATGTCTGACTCCATGGCAACGCGCACCACATCAAGGTCAAACACCGTCAACAAATCCACCGATAATAATTCCAGCAATTGCTCCAGAGTCCGCGCCCGCATGAGCATCAACGCCGCCGCGTGAACCTGCGTTTGCGCCGCCATATTATCGCGGCAATAATCCACCAGAAGATTATAGCGTTCGCTCAAATTTTTAGAATTATTCTGCAAATTTTTGAGCAGATGATGCTGAAAATCAACAACGCCATCACCAAGATCGCGCCGTGGCACTTGTATATTATACAGCTCCTCGTCGGTCATCTGTTGTTCGCCGCCCATCATCCTATTTTCTGCCCAGTTTTTTGCCAATCAGCAAGAAACGCAGCAAGACCTTTATCGGTCAGCGGGTGCGCCACCAATTGCTTCAAAACTGACGGCGGAATGGTCGCCACATGTGCGCCGATGAGTGCGGAATCCACCACATGTTGCGGGCTGCGGATGCTCGCCACCAACACCTCGGTGTTAAAATTTTCATATTGATTATAAATCGTGCAAATATCAGCGATTAGCTGCATTCCCGACTGCCCAATATCATCCAGCCGCCCGATAAATGGCGACACGAATGTCGCGCCCGCTTTTGCTGCCAGTATCGCCTGCGCCGCCGAGAAACATAGTGTTACATTGACCATTGTTCCTTTGCTGGTAAAATATTTGCAAGCACGCAGGCCGTCCATCGTCAGCGGCACTTTAATCGCAATATTATCCGCGATTTTCGCTAGTTTTTCGCCCTCGCGCACCATGCCGTCATAGTCAGTGGAAATAACCTCGGCCGACACTGGCCCTGATACGATTTTGGTGATTTCAGTGATAACCTCAATGAAATCGCGCCCTGATTTCGCAATTAGCGATGGGTTAGTGGTCACGCCGTCTAGCAAGCCTGTCGCCGCTAGTTCACTGATTTCTTTTACATCAGCGGTATCAACAAAAAATTTCATTTTTCATTCCTCATATTTGATTATTGCAAACTGCGTCAGACGATAAACAGTGCTGAGTATTTTGGCAATGAGGAATTTGTTTATTGATGATTTTTATAAGTCCGCTTATGCAGCAAGCAACGAAGCAAAAACGCCCGCGCCATCAACGCCGCCAAGCAAAGCTTCCGCGCAGCGTTCAGGATGTGGCATCATGCCCAGCACATTGCGCCCCGCGTTGCAAATTCCCGCAATATCCATCGCCGAACCATTCGGATTATCTAAATAGCGGAAAATAATTTGGTCGTTGCCTTCAAGTTTTTTCAAAGTTTCCGCATCGGCAAAATAATTGCCGTCATGATGCGCCACGGGAACGCTGATAACCTGCCCTTTTTTATAGGCGGAAGTAAAGCGCGTATTGGTGCTTTCCACGCGCAGATTTACATCTTTACAGATAAATTTTAGGTTTTTATTGCGGAGCAAAACCCCGTCCAACAATCCAGCCTCGGTTAGCACCTGAAAACCATTGCACACACCAAGAACAAAGCCGCCGCGCTCGGCATGAGCAATTACTTCGCGCATAATTGGCGATTTCGCCGCCATTGCGCCGCTGCGAAGATAATCGCCATACGAAAATCCCCCCGGAATCATCACCAAATCCACCTTTGGCAAGCTGGTGTCGGCGTGCCAAACCATCGTTGGCTGCAAGCCCGTCGCGGCGAGGACAGTCTTCGCATCGCGGTCACAATTAGAACCTGGAAAAACAATAACGGCTGATTTCATAAAATAGTGGCTCGTGGTTAGTGGTTAGTGATTGGTGATTTTTATTGTCATACCGCCGAAGGGCGGTATCCACGCTATAAATTCAAGTGCTTGCCTAGCATTAAAGGCATGGATGCCAACCCGAAGGTTCACCCCAGCGCAGGCGTGGGGATGGCATGACAAAATTTAAGCAACCAATTCGTAAGTGTAGTTCTCAACAACAGTGTTGGCGAGGAGGGAGGAGCAGATTTTATCCAGCGTTTTTTTCGCCGCTTCCTCGTCCGCGCTTTTCAAATCAACCTCAATATATTTGCCTTGGCGCACTTCCTCAACATCGGAATATCCCATATTGTGAAGCGCACCAGCAATCGCCCGACCTTGAGGGTCAAGAACACCGTTTTTTAGTGTAATATGTATTTTTGCTTTCATTTTTGCCTTTCTAAAAGCTATTGTTTTATCACTGAACCCGTCGATGAAACTTTTTTTGGTAATTTAGCATTAGCGTTGCTTGCACCTAAAGCACTGCAAATATCTGCTTCAGTAATGCTAGCAGTATCATATTGAACTTGAGCAAACTTATTTATTGCAGATGAAGTCTTTTGGCTCGCCAAATTATTTACATCATTCGTAAAGTTAGTCAAATCTGGAGTTTGCTCAAAATGTGTTTTTCCACAATCTTGTAATACTTTAGCAAGTTTTTCATCTATAACAACTTTGGATAAATCTCCAAGATATTCAGTGCCACTTATCACACCATCATTTTTTGAATCTACTGTTCCTACTCCAAGGTTAGCCATAATATTTCTCCTGTTTTTTTATTGGTCAAAATTGCAAATTGCAGTTTTTATATACAATATAAAAAACAAAATAATTGTGAAGTTTTTGTGACATGTTGGTTAATGAATTATTTCTTCTTCTTAGTTGTTGATTTTTTTGCCACTGCTTTCTTCGCTGCTGATTTTCTCGCTGACGGAACTTTCGCATTCACCTCAATAACATAGCTGCTTTCGCCGCTTTCATTGGGCAGAACGCCAAGGCGGCGGGCAACTTCTTGATATGCGTCCTCAATCTCCCCCAAATCCTGACGGAAGCGGTCTTTATCCAGTTTTTTTCCCGTTTTAAGATCCCACAAGCGGCAATTGTCAGGGCTTAATTCATCCGCCAAGATAATCATCTCGCGGTCACCAGCAAGAAGCCTTCCGAATTCCAGCTTGAAATCCACCAAGCGAATGCCAACGCCAGCAAACAAACCAGAAAGAAAATCATTAATGCGGAAGGAGTACATGCGGATTTCGTCCATCTCCTGCGGCGTACACCAATTGAAGGCAAAAATATGTTCCTCAGTAACGAATGGGTCGCCAAGCTCGTCATTCTTAAAAGAATATTCAATCATCGGATGCCCAAGATGTTTGCCCTCAGCAACGGCGAAACGCTTGGAAAAACTGCCAGCCGCATAGTTGCGAACGATAACTTCCAGCGGCACAATCTGCACCGCCTTAATAAGCTGCTCGCGCATATTCAAAGTGCGGATAAAATGCGTAGGAATCCCCATGTCATGCAAGCGCAGCATCAGATATTCCGAAATGCGGTTATTCAAAACGCCCTTGCCATTAATCGTGCCTTTTTTGACATTATTAAAGGCGGTGGCATCATCCTTAAAATGTTGAATAAGCGTTCCCGGTTCTGGCCCTTCAAAAATCTTTTTAGCCTTGCCTTCATAAAGCGGTTTGCGTATTGACATTTGGAATATCTTTCGTTTGTTTTGCATCATGATTCTATCTTTATAGTAGTTTTAATTGCAGTGCAAGATTGAATAGTTTATATGTGGAATTATTATTAGTTTTACAATAGTAGCAACAGGAGAAAATATGAGTAGTCTTGAAGATCGTGCCAAGGGTTTTGAAAATAAATATGCACATGATGAGGAATTGTCGTTTAAGGCAATCGCCCGCCGCAACAAAATGCTTGGGCTATGGGCAGCCGAAAAACTAGGGAAAACTGGCGATAATGCAACAGCTTACGCCAAGGAAGTGGTGTTGGTGGATTTTGAAGTTGAAGGTGATAGTGATGTTATTGGAAAACTCCTACGGGATTTTCATGAAGCTGGCATTGATATTAGCGAGCAAGCCATTGTAAAAGAAATGGAAAGGCTGCTACCCATCGCCCGCAAAGAGATTTCAGGGGATACAATCTAGTTTCTGCCCATGAATTCTACTATAGCTTGCTGCAAATGGCGTTTTCCTGTGCTTCCGCTACTCATGTACTCAGTGTACACTCCGTTGTGGTTCTCGAAAAACCACCATTTTCGCTTGCGCCATAGCGAATTTCTGGGCAGAAACTAATAATCTGAGGTTGTTATGCTGCAAGTCATAAGGGAACATTCTGGTTGGCTTGTGGCGTTGGCTCGTCTGCCTAGGCGCGGCATTTACGCATTGCGCTATAGCTATGGTTATAGCCCAGAATACGCTGAATTTGAGCAAGACCAAGAGCTATCATACGCTCCACAGGATTATAAACACACTTCTTTTACCTTTGCGGTTATTTCTCTTTCAGCGCAGGTGGCAAGGGCTGACGGCGCGGTTTCCAAGGCGGAATATCTGGCATTTCGGGATTCTTTTCCGCTGAGTGGCGGCATTTGTGGAAAAATCCGCGAGCTGTTTATGCTTGGCTGCCAAAGCAAAACGCCGTTTAGCCAGCATGTTTTGCAAATCAAGCAGCTTTTCCCCCAGCAAAAAGACTTATATATTTCGCTGATTGAAAGATTATTTCGCATCGCCACAGCGGACGGAAATTTAGCAAAAGAACAGGAATATCTACTCGCCAAAATCGCGCATTTGCTTGGCTTAAGCCCGATTGAGTATAGCGCGGTTCATGATAAATATAGCCGCCCCCTGCCCGCCCACGAAGTTCTTGGGGTCAAACGCCGCAGCCCACGCGAGGCAATAAAACAAAGCTACCGCGCACTAATGCGCCGTTATCACCCCGACCGCTTTGCTGGCGAACAAACCTCCACCGAGGTAAAAATGATACTCACGCTAAAATCAGCGGAGATAAGCGAAGCCTATCGGACAATCACCAGAAAAGTTGCTTAGAGCCTGTTCATGATCTCGCTGTAGCGTAACAAAAAAGCGACGATTTTCAAAAATTTTCCCGCAGTGTACGCGCAAGTACATGAGGACAAAATTTTCGAAAAACAAAGCGTTTTGTAGCTACAGTAGAGAACATGAATAGGCTCTTAGAGTTTCTAACCAGCTGCTGCTTGCAATTCCTGACCATAAGCTAGTGCGGATCGCTCCGCCTCGAGCCTTTCGGCGTGAGAAAGCTCTAATTTATCGATAAAATCTGTGCCGTGCGCCTCTTCTACTAGCTGGCAATCAACCTTGGTCGCCTGCACCGCCGCCTCCAATTGCCACGAATTATACCACGCTAGCTCCAACCCAAGCTGCTTCAGCTGCGCCACAAGATTATCTGGCAGCTCCACCCCATTTATTTTCGTCGCATTGCCATATTCCATAACGGATACCTCACTAACTTCTAACTTATACGCTCATAATAGCATATTGTCAAAAAAACGGTGTGAAGCTTGAGTGAAGATAATTATGACGATTTTGTGACAGAATTCACATATTCCCGCTTTACGCGCTGACCGATACGCGTAAAAACCTCATAACCAATTGTATTTGCTTGATTAGCAACATCGTCAACCGTTTGCTCGGCATTGATGAATTCGGCGCGAGTTTCTGGCGATAATTGCGCCTCATGGATTTTTGAAACATCAACAGCCACCATATCCATGGAAACCCTGCCCAAAACTGGGGATTTATACCCAGCAATATAAACGAACCCTTGGTTACTAAGGTGACGAAAATAGCCGTCAGCATAACCCATCCCGACCACGGCGATGCGCGAACCCTTCTGCGCCGCATAAGTCGCGCTATAGCCAACAGTTTCTGCGCGATCTAGCTCACGGATTTGCAAGATTGGGGCGCAAAGTGTCGCCACTTGCTGCATCGGATTTTGCCCATCAGTTGGGTTTATGCCATATAGCGCACATCCCGGCCGCCCTAAATCAAAATGAAAGCCCTCTGATAAAAACAAACCAGATGAATTAGCAAAGCTAACTTTTGCACTTGGAAACAACGCTAGAGCCTTCCGTAACCTAGTTAATTGCTCAATATTTTTGGGATGCTCTGGATTATTAGCACAGGCAAGATGCGAGATGATAAGTATTGATTGCGATTTATGGAAGCTTGGCAAGCGAGAAAGATCGGTTTCACAAAGTCCAAGGCGGGTCATTCCTGTATCGATATGAATTACAATCTCGCCGCCTCTCCCGTATTTTTCCACCTGCTCCAAGCTATTTAAGACGGGTATAAGGCGGTGCTTGGTGAATTCCGCCTCCTCGCCCGAAAAAATCCCTTGAAACACATAGATTTTAGCTTGTGGCAAAACACCGCGAAGCTCGACAGCCTCCTCTAAAGTGGCGACAAAAAACTCGCGCCCGCCCTCGTCCCATATCGCTGCGCTTACCGCCGCAACGCCCAGCCCATAAGCATTTGCCTTTACCACCGCCGCGATATTTTGCTTGGCGTGTCGCGCCCGCAGCAAGCAAAAATTAGCGCGGATAGCCGAAAGATTAACGGTAAGTTTCGCAGGAAATATCATAAGAGAATTTTTATTAACCTCAATTTTGTCATACCAGCGAAGGCTGGTATCCATGCCAAGCAAATTGCGATTAGCTTGTTGAAAGGCATGGATTCCGCCCTTCGGCGGAATGACAGAGAAAAATAGCACAGTATGTATAAATCTCTAACTACCAAAAGCAGAACCTAAACTGCATCTGCGCCATGTTCACCTGTGCGGATGCGGATTACTTCTTCCACGGGCATGATGAAGATTTTCCCATCACCGATGCGTCCAGTGCGAGCGGCAGAAATAATGGCTTCCACGGCTTTATCAACCAGTGAATCATCCACCACCAGCTCAATTTTTACTTTAGGCAGGAAATCCACCACATATTCCGCGCCGCGATATAGCTCAGTATGCCCCTTTTGGCGACCAAAACCGCGAGCTTCAGTAACGGTGATGCCCTGCAAGCCAACTTCCTGCAAAGCTTCTTTTACTTCGTCTAATTTGAATGGCTTGATAATCGCTTCAATCTTTTTCATTATTTCCTCCGATTTTGTTTATAAATCTCTTCCCACAATACATTAATACCGCTATTTTTTTATTATGCCAGCAGAAACAAAACAAGCTAAACAACTAAAGACCATCGCGCTTATTGTGGCTGGTGGCGAAAGTTCGCGCATGGGCGCAGGCGTGCCAAAGCCTTATCTTTCTCTAGCTAGCGTAAGTATTTTGCGCCGCGTGGTGAAAATTTTTATGGCGCACCCAGCCATTGACGGCGTGCGCGTAGTTATTCGCCGCGAGCATCACCCGCATTATAAAAAAGCAATAGACGGGCTTACCATCATTCCCTGCGTGGTTGGCGGTAATTCGCGGCAAGAGTCGGTGCGCCTTGGCTTGGAAAGCCTTGCCCACCACCATCCAGAGCGAGTTTTGGTGCATGATGCGGCGCGACCAATGGTAAGCGCAGAGCTTATTTCGCGCATAACCGCGGCGTTGGGAAACCATAAGGCGGTGATACCTGTGGTTAAAATCGCTGATACCATAAAACGCAAGGATGGCGGCGGTGTGGTGGTGGAAACTGTGCCGCGGGAGGGCTTGGTTGCTGTGCAAACACCGCAGGGTTTTGATTACGAAACGCTGATGAAATCCCATATTGTCGCCAGCGGAGAGACGCTGACGGACGACGCGGCAGTTTGTGAATTCGCTGGCGTGCCGATATTTACGGTGGATGGTGAGGCGAAAAACTATAAAATTACGACAGCTGGGGACTTAAAGCGCATGGAAATGGAGCTATCTATCAATTTGGAAACGCGCATCGGCATGGGCTATGATGTTCACGCCCTCGCGCTGCATGACTTGGATACGCCAATATCACAGCAAATTATAAAGATTTGTGGCATAAAAATCCCCTTTACGCATTATTTGGTTGGGCATTCGGACGCTGATGTTGGCTTGCACGCGGTTGTGGACGCGCTTTTGGGCGCGATGGGTGCGGGCGATATTGGCATTCATTTTCCGCCCGATGATAATAAATGGAAAGGCGCGGATTCGGAACGCTTTTTGTTATATGCCTACGAAATGCTTAAAAATCGTGGCGGAGAGCTGGTTAATATGGACATTACCATTATCTGCGAACGCCCGAAAATCGCGGGTTATCGGGATAATATGATAAATCATATCGCCAATTTGCTGAAAATAGAGCCGCACCGCGTCAGCATCAAAGCCACAACCACGGAAAAGCTAGGTTTTACAGGGCGGGCAGAAGGAATCGCCGCGCAAGCTGTGGCGAGTATCCGCTTACCGAAATAGGCTCTGCTCACGGCGGTTTCATAAATTATTGATAATAAAAATAATGATTATAATACAATCAGTTAATGCAATGCGCTGTCATGCCAGCGAAGGCTGGCATCCATGCCTATCTGCAAGCGTTGTGGCTAATTGTTTGGCATGGATACCGCCCTGCGGCGGTATGACGACCTCTAAATGTAATACTTTATGAAACCACCGTGAGGCTTTGCCATCAATTGTCACAAAAACTTAACACAAGCTCGCGTTTTTTATGCTATAGTTAATTATTGATTAACTATTAGAGGATCGTATGAACGCTTTAGCTAAAGAAAAAGAACCCGAATTTTCAGAATCAGACCTTATAATGTCTAGACTTGATAAGTTTAGCGATAGATTGCCACAAAACGAAGCCGTGCAGAAGGCACTGTCCCTCCTCAAGGCATCTAATGATGATGATTACACGCTGGATACTGCTAAGGATGTGATTGATGATGCTAAGGGTGTTATTACTGATCTTCTGGACGATCGTAAGAAATTGGAAAAAAAGGCGTTTATCGATGGAGATAACGGCTATCTGAATAAAAACTCCATCAATGATTTGATTGATCATATCATCGAGGAGCAAAGAACAAATGCAAAACCAGACCATGTAGCAATTGGGATTATAGATCTGAATAACCTCAAGGTTTTCAACAATGCTAGCTATGGTGGTTGCGGCGATGTGGCGATTAAATATTTGCTGAAATTCGTTTCGGAAAGGCTGGGTGATAAAGGCTTCATTGCTCGTTTTGGTGGTGATGAGTTTGGTGTGGTTATGGAGGGAAAAACCCCAGAGCAAGCGCAGAAAATTTTACAGCCGATATTAGAAGAGCTTGCCGATGTGAGCATAAACGGCGATAAAAATGGAAATAACAAATGTGAAGCTACGAATAAAGCTAATCAAAAAGCTGACATTCAAGTATCCGCCTCTTGTGGGTTTTCAGAGCTTAGGATTTTTGACACAAATAAAAAACCGCGTAATGATAATCATGGCATCAGGGCGGAAGCCTTCAAACTCGCGCTAGAAGCGCAGAGCAAAAACAAAATGGCTTCAAAGATATATGCCTCTCATCTCCCAAATGGCTACCCTGCTTGCGGTAACCGCCATAATGCAGAACAAATAATAGGCAGGGTATTACAGCAAGATTTTTCTGGTTTAGGCAGGAATCAATTTCTAGCCATAAAAGAAAAGATTAGCGAAATAGCCCGCGAACATAACCGAAAGCCAACAATGCTTCCTAAACCGCAAATAAATAACCAATCATTTGTGGAGAGAATGGAAGAGCGCAAGCATAATCAGAGCTTGGCAGCAAGCCGATGATATATAGCCTTCATCCAAATAGTTAAAATTATCTGACTGCATTAACTATATTATTTAGTTTTTGTGAAGATTTTTCTTAATTATTTACAATGCTGTTGCTGCAAAAATCCTCATAAAAGCCATACTGGAAGCCAGTTACAACAATTTTTTACCAAAAATAAAATTAACCATTTAATAATCTTTTGCTAACCATTCATTAACCCACTTGGTTTATTATTGGTCTTAGGTGAGTAAAAAACAATTAAGTAAAACTTTAGATAAATTCAGCAAAATATTTAACAAAAGTAAATTCTGTGTTTAACAACTCTATGGAGGCTATATGTTTAATAATTCTGGCAAAGTAACTGCAAAATCACGCAATCAAAAGAGCAAAAATATTGCCCTGGCTATGGCATTCCCATTAGCGTTGTTAGCACCAACAATGTCTATGGCAGCGATCGCTGCGAAATGCGCTCCTGCTCCTGCTACGACACTTGTAGTTAATGTTAAAGACACTGGCGCAAAGGGGGATGGTATTGCAAACGATACCGTGGCTATTCAGGCGGCTATTGATCGTGTTGCACCAACAGGCGGAACAGTTCTTGTGCCAAATGGCGTATATATGGTTGATGGTATTCGCTATCTTCGCCTAAAAAGCAATATCACTTTCAAAATGGACAAGGGGACTTTGCTTAAAGTAATTCCAAATAGCTCAAATAGCTATAGCACTTTAAGACTACAGGATGTCAGCAATGTTAATATCATTGGCGGAACGCTACAAGGAGAACGCGATCAACATACTGGGACAACTGGTGAATGGGGTATGGGTGTAGATATTAGGAATTCCAAAAACATCGTTATAGAAGATGTAACTTCAAGAGACATGTGGGGGGATGGTTTTTATGTAACGGGCGCTGCCTCAGCGAACATTGTCGCTTGCAATGTAACCGCTGATAATAATCGCCGTCAAGGCATGTCTATAACCTCTGTAGATGGCGCTGTTATTAAAAACTCTGTATTTAAGAATACTAACGGGACTCTTCCTTCCGCTGGTATTGATATAGAACCAAATCCGAATGATCGTATTAACAATGTTCAGATTTTGAATTCTGTATTTAACAATAATGCTGGGGCTGGGATTTTATCAACATTCTATAATAGCACGGATCATGTTGGAGCAATAACAACGAATCTCGTCATTGCTAATAATAGTGTATATAATAACGGAACAGTTGGTAAATATTCTGCGGGGATACAATTATCTTCACAGATATCTCCAAAAGTAATGAATAATATAGTCGTGAATAGTACGCATGATGGTATTTCTCTTACTCATGGTACAACAGGCAGCCTACTCTCTGGCAATACTGTAATTGGCAGCGGTTATGGCAATAAAACTGATAAGAATATTGGTAACGGTATCCTGTTTTACCTAGCTCCGGGGAACACTGCGACCAAGAATATTGTAACTGGCAATATCAATCCTCTAACTGGTAAAATTATGAACATTGTGGATGCCGCTCGCAACAATACAGTTACACAAAACATCACTGATTAATTGTAAAGTGTAACGAGGCTCTAAACTAAAGTGCAACATTTGCTGGACAGCGATGTTGCACTTTTTTCTTCTGAGCTAAGCAGCTATTGATAGTAAAAAAGTGTTCTACATGTTTCTGCTATATTATTATTATATTCTCCAGAGGTGGAGCAGGAATTTGGGGTAATTACAGTAGAGTTACCCGGTGCAGCATCCAGCCCGATGAAGCTTCCCGTGCTTGGCTTGCCATCGTCAATTTTTGAGTCAACGATTCGCGCATCAATTGGGCTGAGCGCACCACCAACAGCATTATCTTGATTATCCCTTGTCAATAGAAATGTACTTTTGTTTCTTACAGGGCCTTCTTCCATAATATCATCATGAGATAGAATTATTATGGAACCATTGATACCGTTTAATATCATTTCAGTGCTTGTGTTATCTGGCATTAAATCGGCTAGCCGCAAGCTTCTAATGGCATTATACCCCTCACAATACCAACGACCACTTCCACCATCATCCAACATTCCATTATTATTACCATTACCAGCTCCGTTAGTCATGGAAGCAACACAGCTAGTGCCTGCCATATAATCACCAAAAAAACTCGTTGCATTGGGGCAATCACCAGCTTCGCAGTCATATTTTAATAGAAAAGTATTGAAGATGGATTGGTATTGCTCAAGTTGCCCCACAACAGCGCGAGCTTTAGCCGATTTCATTAAATCCATTCCGAACAATATGCCGCCAATAACCAAGCCGACCACGACAATAGCAATTGATAGCTCTATAAAAGTAAAAGCTTTGTTTTTACCATGCGAATTTGAATGCCGCCCATTATAACGCTGTAATTTGAAGCTTAACATTGATAATCCTCTCAAAGTTTTGTCAATTACCCAACTATCGAGACTGTATGCTAAATTATATTGCGTATAATGCAACTAATAATCACCCGCGATATTTCGCTAAAAATTCTTCGGCGAATTCTTTTAGTCGTTTTTCTTCAATAGCAGCGCGGATATTTTGCATAATCTGCTGGTAAAAAGCTATATTATGCCACGACAGCAACATCGCGCCGAGCATTTCTTCAGCCCTGAATAAATGGTGCAGATAAGCGCGGCTATAGTTGGTGCAAGCAGGGCAACCGCAGCCTTCCATCAGCGGTCGCGCATCATCGGCATATTTGGCATTGCGGATATTTTTCTCGCCCTCATCGGTGTACGCCCTTGCAAACCGCCCAGCGCGAGTGGGAATAACGCAGTCAAACATATCCACACCGCGTATCACCGCGCCGATTATATCGTCAGGCTTGCCAACCCCCATCAAATAGCGCGGTTTATCGGCGGGCAAATGCGGAGTGGTGAAATCCAGCACGCTGAACATTAATTCCTGCCCCTCACCAACCGCCAGCCCGCCAATAGCATAGCCATCAAAGCCAATCGCCTTCAGCGCGGTTGCCGATTGTTCGCGTAAGCTTGGGAAAACACTACCCTGCACAATGCCAAACAAACCATAACCATCGCGTACCACAAACGCATTTTTGGAACGCTCCGCCCAGCGCATGGAAAGCTGCATGGATTTTTCCGCATCCTGCTCGCTTACGGGAAATGGTGTGCATTCGTCAAACGCCATGGTTATATCGCTGCCGAGGAGATGCTGAATTTCCATCGAGCGTTCGGGCGTTAGGTTATATTCACTGCCGTCCAGATGCGATTTGAACACCACGCCTTGCTCGCTGATTTTGCGGAGTTTGGAAAGTGACATCACCTGAAACCCGCCTGAATCAGTAAGTATCGGCTTTTTCCAGTTCATGAATTTGTGCAGCCCGCCCATTTTCGCCACCAGCTCCGCGCTTGGGCGCAGCATCAGGTGATAGGTGTTGGCAAGTAAAATATCCGCGCCCGTTGCCGCCACCGACTCGGGCATCATGCCCTTAACAGTCGCCGCCGTGCCAACAGGCATGAAAGCAGGCGTGCGGATTTCGCCGTGGGCAGTTGCCACCACCCCCGTCCGCGCCGCGCCGTCAGTTTGTTTTATGGTAAAATTCACGCTCATAACAGGCGCATATAGGCTATTCCAGCGCATATTTGCAAGCGAAAACGATTGCATATTGGAATAGCTAACCTTTAGAAAGCTGTGCTTAGTGAAAAATTCAATCAAAAATTCACATCTATTAATGATTTTGTCATCAAATTGTAACAATTCTATGTTAGGCTTGCCATAGTTATTTTATTCTTTTGACATGGAGGTTCTATAATATGAATGATAAATCTATTAACCAACATACGCTTGTTAACCATAAATATACGCAAGAAGAATTGATGAACATGACCGTAGTCAATGCTATGAATGTTTTTGCTTTTAAAAACAACGCTTTTTGTTTTAGAAAAAATGAAGCTGACGAAAACAAAAGGTTTTTATGTACAATGGATGAAAAATATCCAGAGTATAAGGCGCAAGCAATAAATAATGCTTTATATAGTTTTGATGAAAAATCTGTTACTAAGGATATTTTTGGAGCAACTGAAACGCATGAGCCGATAAAAATTATGGATGCTTATATTAGTAAAAATGAGCCTTCTATTACAACGCAATTAGACAGATTCCTGAGGAATGGAGAAATCGATAGTAAATTTCACTCTGCATTATCTAAGTTAGTTGTTGCTATTGATAATAAAGACTACCCAGCAATTGCAGAAAGTTTGGGTCTCGAGTTAGTTGAAGAGAAACAGAGTTTGCAAAAGTCAGAAGCTGATGAACAAACTGGCGAAGGTAAAAGTAGCTGGAGAAAAAGCGTAAAACCTATATCTCAGAGATATAATTTAGATAATGTCCCAGAACGCTCATAACTTATCAACTATTCCTTAACCGTCGCCGCCGTGCCAACAGGCATGAAGGCAGGCGTGCGGATTTCGCCGTGGGCGGTTGCCACCACCCCCGTCCGCGCCGCGCCGTCAGTTTGTTTTATGGTAAAATTTACGCTCATAACAGGCGCATATAGGCTATTCCAGCGCATATTTGCAAGCGATAAAACGATTGTGTATATGGATACTGGTAGCAAAAAAGTTGAGATACTGGGCTAACTGTCATAAATATGTCATAATTCTGTGCTATAGTAGCTATAGTGAACAGCAAGTCCATTAACACTTTGTTAAGTAAATACTTGTAGGAATAGAAAATCAAAATAGGAGAAGTTTATGTCTGGCTCTGGTCGTTTGCAATCTGATCCGCTGTTTCAAGGGCTTACCCGCCCGACGATGATTCTTGGCGTAAGCTATTTATACTTCGTTATTAACGCAGCAATTTGCCTTGTGCTATTTATTAATTTACAGGATTTTAGAGTTCTGCTCGGCGTTGCACCAACTATCCATTTGTTCGGTTTTTTTGTTTGCAAAAAAGAACCTCGAGCATTGGAAATGTTCTTTGTAAAAATGAGCAAAGGCTATAAATGTATTAATCGTGGTTTTCACGGAAAAACAAATTCTTATGACCCTTATTGACGCATTATCTTTCTTGTCACCCCGTTTTTATAACGGGGTCTGGAGTTCCAAACAAAGCTTTCAGCTTGGTTTCCAGACCCCGCAACAAGTGCGGGGTGACAATTTTCTAAGGCATTTTTTATGAAACTTGGACTATTTCGCCGCCGTACAGAAAAAGCATCTTACGCCCAGCTTGAGGTGTCGGAGTCGGAGTTTATTCCCTATCAATATCATTGGGATAAGGAAACGATTGTCACCAAAAAGAAAGAATTTCTGCAAGTAATCCGCTTGGATGGCTTTTCGTTTGAGACGGCGGATGACGAAGATGTTGACATGAAAAAAATGGTGCGCAATTCGCTGCTAAAAAGTATGGCGGATGGCTCGTTTGCCGTGTGGTTTCACACTATCCGTTTGCGCCAAGGCGCATATCCCGCTGGTCGCCAACCAGCGGGCTTTGCCGCGCAGCTAGACAAAGAATGGCATAAAAAACACGATAACAAAGATTCTTATGTCAATGAGCTATATATAACCGTGGTGCGGATGGCGGATACTAAGGGTGTTGCCAAAATTGAGCATTATTTGAAAAAGGCCAGCGAAGCCGCCAGCAAAACCACGCAAATCAATGCTATGAAAAATATGCACAAGGAAGTTTCAGAAGCAACTTCTCGCCTTGTTTCCACGCTGAAAGACTATGGTGCGCGGGTGCTGACCACTTATGAAAATGAACATGGTGTTTTTTCTGAACCGATGGAGTTTTTAAGCAAAATCATCAATGGCGGGTTTAGCCACCCTATGCGGGCAGTTGCCACCGATTTGTCAAGCTATCTGCCGATTAATCGCCTGTATTTTGGCGATACGGCGATTGAAATTTCGGGCGGACGGCATAAACGCTTCGCGGGCATCATCAGCATCCGCGAATATTCGCCCGCCACCGCCGCTGGCTTGCTTGACGGCTTTTTGCAATTGCCCTTTGAGTTTGTAATGGCGCAGTCCTATAAATTCGCCAACCGCAGCAGCAAGATTATGGCGATGCAAATCCGCCAAAACCGCATGATAAACGCGCAGGACAAAGCGATTTCGCAAATCGCGGAAATCAGCGACGCGCTGGATATGGCGACTAGCGGACATGTGGCGTTTGGCGGGCATCAATTAAGCGTTATCTGTTTTGAAGAAAGCCTGCCCGCGCTGGAACGCGCTGTTTCCATGGCTCTTGCCGAGCTGGTAAATATCGGCATCAACCCTGCCCGCGAAAAATTCATGCTGGAGCAAGCATTTTGGGCATCGCTACCCGCCAATTTTGAATTTATCACCCGTGCTTCCGACATCAGCACCATGAATCTTGCGGGTTTTGCTAGCCTCCACAACTATCCAACAGGCAAAATTGACGGCAATCATTGGGGCAATGCGGTGACGGTGTTTGACACCAGCTCTGGCACGCCGTTTTTCTTTAATTTCCATGTGCGCGATGTTGGGCATACGACAATTATCGGGCCGACTGGCTCGGGTAAAACTGTTCTGCTCAATTTCCTCTGCGCCCAAGCGCAAAAATTCAATTGCCGCATTTTCTTTTTTGATAAAGATCGCGGCGCGGAAATTTTTATGCGGGCGATTGGCGGCAAATATAGCATCATTGAACCGGGGGATAATTGCGGGTTTAACCCTCTGCAACTGCCAGATACCGCCGAGAATAGAACATTTATCGGCGAGTGGCTGCGAACGCTAGTCACCACCAATGACGAGCCGTTTTCCGCCGATGATATGGATAGAATCAGCGACGCGGTGGTCGGGAATTATAAGCTCGCGAAAAAAGACCGCATCCTTCGCAATATCGCGCCGTTTTTTGGCATGGAAGGGCCGGGGACAATCGCAGGGCGGCTAAAAATGTGGCATTCGGGCGGGGCATATAGCGGCTTGTTTGACAATGAGCGCGACATGATTGACTTCGCCACAGGCAGCAGCTTTGGCTTTGAAATGGGCGAGGTTCTCCGCGAACGGGCTAGCCTTGCGCCTGTCCTGCTCTATCTTTTCCACCGCATAAACTTGGCACTTGACGGCACGCCAACGATTATCGTGCTTGATGAGGCGTGGGCGTTAATTGACAATAAAATTTTCGCCAGCCGCATTCGCGATTGGCTAAAAACCTTGCGGAAACTAAACGGCATGGTGGTTTTTGCGACGCAGAGCGTGGAAGATGCGGCAAATAGCGCGATTAGCGAAACGCTGATTCAGCAAACGGCAACGCAGATTTTCTTGCCCAATCCCAAGGCGACGGACGCTTACCGCACCTCGTTTATGGTGACAGATAGGGAGTTTAATCTGCTAAAAACCACCGATCCGGGAAGTCGTTTTTTCCTAGTAAAACAGGGCAAAGACGCGGTGGTGGCGCGAATTGATTTATCAGGCATGGACGAGGCGATTAATGTGCTTTCTGCCCGCGCCGAAACAGTGGCGATATTGGACGAAATCCGCGCAGAATATGGCGATGCGCCCGATGCGTGGATGCCGCCATTCCAAGAAAGACTACGAATTGAAAAAGAAAAAATAGCGGTGAAAGATGCGAAGAAATAGCACACAGGCAAGTGGTAAGTGGCAAGTGGCAAGTAAGAAAAAATTCTTGCTTATGACACTTGTCCTGCTGGTTTCTGTTTTTTGTTTCCTTACTTTTGCCTCTGCTTACGCTTATACTGTCCCGACCAAAGAAAATCCTCCTCCCAATGCTATCAGCAGCGGCAAGGTTTGCGAGGATTATAACGACGGCAAGGGGCTTACCATCCGCCTTATTCCCTGCATTCGCGACAGCGTGGTGTTTGCCACCTCGCAAATTCTTGTGCCATTCTCGGAATATCTTGCCAAAACCATCGTTGTTATTTGCACGCTTGCCATTGTGGTGTGGGGGATAATGGTGATGCAGGGGCAGCCAGCGCAAATCTCCACTGGCGGGTTAATTCTCGGGCTTAAAATTGGCGGCGTTGTGTTGTTCACGCATAATTTTGGCAATATGTATCCCGCCTTTCTCAATATTATTGAGCAACTGCTTAACATTGTTGCTTCGCCGCTCGTGGACATGGTAAGCGACCGAAATTGCCAAGCGGCGGCTATTGATTCAAAACTAAGTGATGCAAAAATTTTGGGCGTGTGGCGAGTTGTGGATTGCTATCTTGACATGCTGGTTGGCGGCGTTTTTTCGGATGTTAACTTTAAGAATGGCATCGTGGCTTTTTTGGTTGGTTTAATCTTCTCCAGCGCGGTTGGGCTGTTTATCGCCATTGTCGGCTTTTGCATGTTGTTTTTGCTGCTTATGACGATTGGTCGCGCCTTATATATTTTACTTAGCTCCTATATCGCGTTTTCGGTTATGGTTTTGGTTTCACCGCTGTTTATCCCCCTGATTGTTTTCAAAAGCACCAAATCATATTTTGATAAATGGGTAATTCTTACGCTCAACTTCATGGTGCAGCCAATCTTCCTTATGGGCTTTTTGGTGATGTTTCTTATTGCCTTTAACAACACAATTTTTGGCAGCCAACATTATCAACATTCACTATGTCACGCTATTGCTGGCGATAAATGTAATAGCGAGGATTTCAAGCTTGGCGTGTGGCTACAAAACAAAGGTGTTTATACTGAAAAAAGCGTGAACCCTCTAGCGGTTAAGGCTAATTATCAAGAGGTTGTGGAAGAATTAACAAAAACAGGAGATAAGCCAAAATCACTTGATACAGGTGTAGCAGATAAGCGCGGTGTGTACACTAGCGGCTTCACCGATGTGCTGGGCGCAATTGCAGGCACAACAGACCCGAGCGATCCAGCCGCGAAAAAAGCGAAAAAAGATTATTTCCGCATGGATATTCCTGTGGATGTTGTGGATTTGGATAAGCTAGTAGCAGCAGGCGCAACTGATGACGACAAAACAAAATATAAAATCAAAGTGTTTTTTGGCTTTCTGATGGCGTTGGTTATTATGTATATTTTCTTCTCCATGTTGGAATATATGCCGTTTATCGGTAGCGGCGCACTTGATGGCGGCGATCTGGGACGAATCACCCTTGGTTCTGGCAGACTCTCTGCACCAGGCAGTAGCCAACGAGTACAAAAGTTGGGGGCAAGATGATTATGAAACAAAACCACCTGCTTCTCATACTCTCCTTATTTACCGCCCTGCTCTTCTGGCAGCCGACGCTGGCATTTGCCGCTACTGATACCAGTTCTCCGCTATATAGCACAGAATGCGCGACACAGGCAGACTTGGATAAATTCATAGCCAACCCAGTTACTGACCAAAGCAAAAATTCTCCTGACAAAGGGAAATTCGTACAAAAACTTATTCCCTGTATAGAAGCCCCGATGCGCCTTGCGACGGTTTCTATGTTGCAAGCGATGTCTGATTATCTAAAACCCGTCGTTGTAATCCTTGCCACTTTGGCGATTGTGTTTTTTGGTATCCGCGTGATGAGTGGCGAGGCGGAAATGGGCGAAGCCTTTATTTTCCTGCTAAGACTGGGAATGGTCGCACTGTTCAGCTTTAACCTTGGCGGTTTTGCCCAAGCATTATTCGATATTTTTGACGAATTACTGCGAATGGTCTATCTCCCTGATAGCTCTGGCGTTGTTACCAATCCATGGATTGGTATTGACGGTTTTATCAGTAAAATCATTGGCTTTTCCAAGGAAGAAAATCATCAGGAATTAAAAAACGGCTTGCTTGGCTTGCTTGGCGGGTCGATGTATTCGAAAGTTTTTGGAATAATGCTCGCCATCATCGGCTCGATGACCCTTATGGCTCTGTTCGCCTTTATATTTGAGGCAACTTATTCCTATCTAAGCTCGGTGTTAAGCATCGCCTTCCTCATCATTGTTTCGCCGCTTATTATCCCACTTGCCTTTTTTCAATATGGCGATCGCTATGTGAAAACTTGGCTTAATATGCTTATCTACGCTATGGTTTCCCCGATTATGTTGTTTGCCTTTCTCTCAATTTTTATGAGCCTGTTTAATGACATAGTGGATCAGGTTTTTACGCTACTCGACCCTGATTATCTGGCGAAATATCTGCATCACAATCAACCATTACACCAAGCTCCGTCTATAAGTGCCGATTCAGGAGCAGCCGCCAGTGTCGCAAAAACTTCTGGTGGAACTCTAGCGAATATCCCCCCACCTTCTCGTAATTATAGTATTGATGGTCATGCTCAAAATACTGGCGTAGGTACGCACGATGTGGTGGATTTAGAGGGGATGAGCGGCAAAGATGGAGTTGCGAAAACAGATTTAGAAAATAAAAAGGGCTTGTTCTATGCCCTGTTCAATCTGTGGATTTTTACTTTTATGATGAAACAATTAGTTTCATTAGTCCCAAGGGTGGCGGCGAGTATTTCTGATGTCGAGGATTCTAATGGAACAATGACTGGTTTTATGAATTCTCCTTTTGCGGTGTTGACTGAAAAGGCTCTCCCTCAATATTTAAGAAAATAGCAATGAAGATAGGTTGGTGTTTATGAATTATAAAAATTTAATCTGTTACCTGCTCGCGCTCTCGTTTGTTTTTGCTGTGCCACATTATGCTTATGCAAAACAAACCGAACAATGCACCGTTAAAATGAATGGGAATAAAGTAGCTACCAACCCTGACGGAAGTTATGTAGACAGCGACGATTTCAGCACGGAAAATAAACAGCTTATCTCAAAAGTTGTTGGTCAAGTGGCGGATAGACTAAAAGATACTAGCAAATCACTATACGAGAAAATAACCAAAGATAGCGGCTTTACTGGTGCGGTGCGTGCCATGATCGCGCTGTATATCTCCATTTACGGAATGTTGTTTATGGTGGGCGTGGTGGAGCTTAAATTCCATGATTTTATTATGCGGATGATAAAAATCGGGATAATTGGAATTTTACTCAGCGGCAGTTCATGGGCATTCTTTCATGACACAGTCATCACCCTGTTTAACGATGGCAGCGACCAGCTCATCAATGAAATAACAAAAATCGGCGTTGGTGGGCTCGATGCAACACCTATAGAATCGACTGATACGGAAAGGCATAAAGGTGCGTTTGACTCGCTGGACAAAGCCATCAGCAAAGCCATTTCCAGCAAGATGTTTGTAACTCTTGCGGCGAGCATTCCTTGGAATGTTTATGGGCTGCTTTTCGCCAGTATGTTGCTACTCAGCCTTACACTGTTCCTCAAATCAATTTTGACAGCGATGTTCGTTTATATCATGTCGCTGGCGATGAAAACTCTGCTTTTTGGGCTTGCGCCAGTTTTTATTCCCATGATGTTGTTTGAGCGCACTAAGCATCTTTTTCAAGGTTGGCTAAACCAAGTGGTGAACGCCTCTTTGCAACCTATTATGTTGTTTATGTTCTTCACATTTTTTATTCATTTGATGACCACGGCTATGGATCAGGTTCTGCAAACACCAGTGTGCTGGACAAAAATGCCCGAAGGCTGGCGCGGTTCGGCTCTTGATGTTTATTTCTGGCGATTTGCGGATGTTGATGGCAATGGCATATTAAAACAACATACAGGTGATGTTAGCACTGACGCACCTTTCCCCATTCCCATCATGGCGATTTTAACCTTCCTGATACTCGCGGAAATTGCCAATCGCTTTAACGCAGTGGTCATCCAGATTGCCAGCCAATTAGCGCAAACCACCACCAGCCTTCAGGGCATGGAAAGCGTGTTCTCTGGCGTAGTTGAAGGCTTGCAAAACAAACTTGGCGGCGGCGGCGCACCAAGCGGCGTAGGCACTTTTGGTAAAAACACAGCTAAAGGCAGTGCAGCTAATAAATGATAGGTAATTTAACTATAGACTTCCTCAAAAACTCATTTTAACAAAAAAGCGCGAAGCAATGAAAGCCGAGCGAAATGAGGTTATTCTATATAACTGACATGAGCGAGGAAGGTTCATTGCAAGCAGATTTGAAGTTAAAATGGGTTTATGAGGAAGTCTTATGAAACGCAAAACCATAACTGATATTATTTCCCGAAAAAACGCCGAGCCGCTGGTGGTGCTGACCGCTTATAGTGCGCCGCAAGCACGAATTCTCGATAAATTCGTTGATATATTACTGGTTGGGGATTCGCTGGGGATGGTGCTTTATGGCATGGACAGCACTCTTTCGGTAACTATGGATATGATGATAGCGCATGGTGCGGCGGTGGTGCGCTCATCTTCGCAAGCTTTGGTGGTGGTTGATTTACCCTTCGGCAGCTATCAGGAATCGCCCGCGCAAGCCTTCAAAAATGCAGCGCGAATTATGGCAGAAACGGGATGCGCGGCAGTGAAGCTAGAAGGTGGCTCGGAAATGGCGGAAACTGTCCGCTTTCTTACCTCTCGCGGTGTTCCTGTAATGGGGCATATTGGGCTTACGCCGCAAAGCGTTCACGCCCTTGGTGGCTATCGTACCCAAGGCAAAGATGAGCTGGCGGCAACAGCTTTGCTAGAAGATGCGAAGGCACTGGAAACGGCTGGCGCATTTGCCATCGTTTTAGAAGGCGTGACGCAGGAAGTGGCAAAAACCATAACCAGCGCAATAAAAATTCCAACCATTGGCATTGGCGCGTCCGCCGCTTGTGATGGTCAGGTTTTAGTGACGGAGGATATGGTTGGGCTTGGCGGAGGCTATATCCCTAGATTTGTAAAACAATATGCAAATATCGCTGCTGATATTGAAAAAGCTGTCGAACAATATGCTAGTGAGGTTAAAAACCGCAGCTTCCCTAGTGATGAATATTGCTATCCTTATAACAAGTAATTCTGTTTAACCTGAATAATGGATAAGACTTGTCATACCAGAAGCCAGTTTTCCCCAAGAGCGTAGCGATTGGATAGGAAAACTGAGCTATCTGGTATCCAGACTTTCTTTCGTGCTGGATGCCACATAGCTGATTTTGTAACGATTTTTTTGCAAAAATCTAACAAAATCTAGCTTCTGGCATGACAAATCAATGGGTTAGGTATTCGTTATCCATTATTCAGGTTATTTAACTATTCACTAAACAGGCTAACTAATTGCTCAGTCATGGTTTCGCCGAGTTTATCAATTTCGGAAATGGTGACGGCGCGGCTGTAGTAGCGGGTGACATCATGCCCGATGCCGATGGCGACTAGCTCAATTGGCATGTGGTTTTCCACCCGCGCAATCACTTCGCGTAAGTGCGTATCCAGATAATTTCCCGTATTGCAGGAAAGCGTGCTGTCATCCACAGGTGCGCCGTCGGAAATCACCATCAGAATCCTGCGTTGTTCGGGGCGGGCGAGCAGTCTATCCGCCGCCCATAAAATCGCCTCGCCGTCGATATTTTCCTTCAGCAAACCATCCTTCAGCATCAAGCCAATATTCCGCCGCGCCTTGCGCCAACTGCTATCCGCTGGTTTATAAACGATATGGCGCAAGTCATTAAGCCGCCCTGGGCGAGCTGGCTTTCCCGCGCCCACCCAGTCTTTATAGCTCTGCCCGCCTTTCCATTCCTTGGTGGTGAAGCCCAAAATCTCCACCTTCACGCCGCAGCGTTCCAAAGTGCGGCTGATAATATCGGCGGAAAGCGCGGCAATGGTAATCGGGCGACCGCGCATAGAGCCAGAATTATCAATCAGCAATGTCACAACAGTATCGCGGAAATCGGTGTCTTTTTCGCGTTTATAAATTTCGCTATAGCTCGGCTGGGTGATAATCCGCGCCATTTTGCGGCTGTCTATCATGCCGTCTTCCTCGTCAAACAGCCATGAGCGTTCCTGCTTGGCAAGCAGCAAGCGTTGCAATTTACTCGCAAGGCGTGAGGTAACACTTTGCAGGCTGGTTAGTTTTTGGTCAAGCTGGCGGCGGAGATTTTCTAGCTCAACGACACTAGCCAGCGAATGCGCGGCAACCACCTCATCATGACGGGTGGTAAAGGCGTGGTAAGCTGGCGGCGCGATTTTTTCGTGAGCGTTAAAAGGATATGGCGAGTGGTTGTCAATGCTCGCCTCCTCGCCCTTTTGAAGCATGGCTTCCTCAACGGGCGGCGTTCCCGCCTGCACCAGAGTGCTGGTGGTTTCGGCGTTTTCATCACTGCCCACCGCCATCGCTTCTTCGCTTTCTGGCTGCTGGAACTCCTCATCACCGCCCTTATCGCTCGGATTTTCGCTGTCGTCTTTTGATTTTTTTTCTGGCTCGCCTTGCTTCCCAGAGCGCATCAATTCTTCAATTAAATGATAGGAAAGCTTGGCGAAATCCTCCTGAACCGCAATGCTGCCCGCCATTTTTTCCAGTATTGGCTGAATATTTTTCAGCTCATTTGTGGTGGGAACATCAATATTTTGAATGGCTTTTCTCGCCGCCAACTCAATTGGATTATTGCTATTACTGGCGGCAAAGCGTTTGGCGAGATTGCTTTGAACACCGCGCATATCCAACCCGCCGATGGCTTCCACGCGGATTTCCTCTAATTTATCAAAAATTTCCGCCGCTTTCTCCCCCGCTGGTCGGTGCTGGGCGTGGGTTTTCGCGCTATGGTGACGAATGAAAAGCGCGGCAAAATCCGCCTCCCCGCGCACAGTGGAAAGCATGGCGGGCGATGGCATATCCAGCAAAGCGGGCAACATAATATCAACGCCGCCAGAAACCACGCGATTATTTCGCCCGCTAAACTCCACCTGCAAATCTTTTTTGCCCGAAATCGCCCGCGCCGCGCCCGAAATAGCGGTTTTTAAGTTGGTGAGTTTTGTTTCTTGTGTATTCATAATTGGTTACCAATATAATCTTGCTCCACACCAAGAGCTAGCAGAATTCCTTTAGCTTTATCAATTGTTTCTTGCAATTCTTTTTCTGGTGTGGAATCGGCAACTATGCCGCCGCCGACTTGAAACTCAAATTTATTACCTTGTAATATCAGCGTGCGAATGACCACCGATAAATCGCAACTGCCATCGCCACCAAACCAGCCTACCGCTCCGCTATACACGCCGCGTTCCTCGTTTTCCAGCTCGGCGCATAAATTCATAGCGCGGATTTTTGGTGCGCCCGTCATCGAGCCAGCGGGAAATGCGCCGCACACCACATCAAGCGTGGATTTATCGCTGCGCCGCTTGCCGCTTATGGTGCTGGATAGATGGTGGATGGTGGCGTGGGTGGTGACTTCAAAGAGCTTTTCCACCTTTATACTTCCTTCCGCACAGCTTTTGGCGAGGTCGTTACGCATCAAAT
>SXGU01084387.1_pt1 | contig 26989 bp, 29 predicted proteins | sample 3174531 | NCBI WGS metagenome assembly SXGU01 (sample SAMN11356863, study PRJNA531348) | freshwater metagenome | isolation source: freshwater sample F1-140 | place: China: Fuxian Lake, Yuxi | collected 2017-12-25 | reverse complement strand
AGTGGCGTGCGAAAATCATTTGTGAAAATTGGTGTCATCACAAACTTATATCCTCCCTTCGGCCGAGGAGGTGCAGAACTCGTGGCACAACGTATTGTGCAGGAGCTTCATTTGCGTGGACACAAAGTATTTGTCATTTCCACAAAACCATGTGACGGAATGTCTTCGCTTTCTCCCGTGGTGACCGATCAATCTATTGAGAAAGTCTATCGATTTTATCCATTCAATCTCTACCACCAGTTGAATGATCACCGTTATCATTTTTTGTTACGCGCCGTTTGGCATCTGACCGACTTGTGGAGCCCACATGCAGCGCGTGCGGTTGGACAGATTTTGGAAAAAGAACAGCCGGACGTTGTACTCACGCACAACTTGAAAGGCATTGGACTTGGAGTGGCAACAGAAATTCAACGCCGTGGTATTCGGCATGTTCACACGATTCACGATGTGCAGCTTTCTGTGCCGAGTGGACTGCTCATTTATGGACAGGAACATTCTTGGCTCAACCAATCACCGTTGCGACGTTGGTACGAAAAGCGCGTACAGATGGTTGTTGGTTCGCCGGATGTGGTGGTTTCACCATCACAATTCCTTGCTACGTTTTACAAAGATCGCGGATTTTTTCCAAACAGCCGCATAGAAATTCTTCCAAACCCAGCACCAAACTTAACACCAGCTGAACGTGCGGAACATGCCACCGGTCCCGTTCGACTGCTCTATGCGGGACAGCTTGCGGAACATAAAGGCGTATTGTTTCTTCTGCGTGCTCTCAACCAGCTCGACATCCCGTTTCAGCTTCACATTGCTGGTGACGGCGTGCTCACCTCAGAAGTTTCTGCCTGGGCAGATCGAGATCGTCGCGTGTCGTATCATGGGTTTTGTTCGCTCTCTAATCTCACCAAACTGTTTGCGATCTCCGACGCAGTGATTGTGCCGTCGCTGTGTTACGAAAATTCACCGACAGTTATCTATGAGTCGTTCCGTGCCGGTGTTCCTGTGGTTGCGGCAGATATTGGTGGCGTGGGTGAATTGGTTCGACATGGGGAAAATGGATACCTGTTCCGTCCTGGCGATGAGAACGATTTTCGTGCAGCCATTCGTCGCATCGCGTCCGAAGAAGACCACTTTCGCACCCACGCCGATACCATTCGCTCACAGATGGAGCAACGTTCCCTCGCACGATACGTTGAGAAGCTTGAGGAATTGATGAAATCGCAATCAGAAAACCGACTCGTATAATCCGAGTCGGTTTTCGTTTGGAACTAGGGTTGTTTTGTCCCCGTGAAGGCTTTAAGAATTTCAAGGGGGACGGTGAAGACGACGGTGTTTGATTGATCGGACGAAATGTCGTTGATGGAGTTGAGAGTGCGGAGGTGCAAGGCGCCGGGAGAGGCGGAGAGCATGGCGGCGGCGCGGGAGAGATTTTCTGCGGCAGCGACTTCTCCTTCGGAGTTGATGATGACTGCGCGGCGTTCGCGTTCAGCTTCCGCTTGCTTTCCGATGGTGCGGACCATGTCGGGCGGCAGGTTGATGTCTTTGAGTTCAACCGTGGAGACTTCTACGCCCCAGGTGAGGGTGGCTTCGTCCACAATTTTTTCGATCTTTTCGGAAATAATGACGCGCTGCGAAAGAAGTTCGTCGAGGGTCACTTCGCCGACAATGTTTCGCATAGTGGTTTGCGCAAGTTGCAGCACTGCGTAGTGGACATTTTCCACATCCAGCACAGACTTCGCCGCGTCCACAATTTTGTAGTAGATCACCGCGTTAATTTTTGCGGACACGTTGTCTTTGGTAATGGCGTCCTGTGCTGGTACATCCACTGCTTTTAAACGTAAGTCCACTTTACGCATGGATTGAAAAATTGGAATGACAATGCGCCAACCTGGTTCTGCAAGCCCTGTAAAGCGTCCCATCGTGAATTTGATTCCACGCTGATACTGGTTTACCTGTCGCAATGAAATGACGAGAATAAAAATAATGAGCGGGAACGCAGACATGAGTGACGCAACCAGAGCGAAGAGATCATCCATACAGGGAAGCTAAGGAGTTAAAAGGTGTAGCCAAATACGTGGACGGCTCCATCGCCAAGGGCCCACCAATCGTCGGCGTTGCCCTTGGCGGTTTCTACGATGCGGGAGGACTCCCACCAGTAGGTGTCTACAACATAGTACAAGGTGGTGGCGGGGGAAAGGGTGCACGCGGGATCGCGTTGGCAGTGCGTGTTGACAAGAGCGAGGGAAGCTTCGGCGATTTCGCGTGACGGATGTGTGTTCATGCGCAGAAATGCATCGTAGAAATCTCCACCTGTGGGCACAGGATAATAAAATTGATCACCGAAGTAGCGAATAAATCCGAACTCACGAATGGCAGCGGCGGATACGGATTGGTTTGCTAGGACGGCGTAGGAGGTGCCAGCCGCATTTTGTTCGATGGAGTGCACCGCGTCGATGTCTGCTTGGCTTACGTTATAGCCATGACTTGCTTCGTAGGAGTCGTAGCGTGGGTAGGTGAGGTAGGTGGTGCTGACCATGAGAGCGGTGAGAAGAAGTCCGAAGCCAAGGCGTAGAGGAATCGGACGGACGGCGAGCGCGTCCCAGGCACGTAGCGTGGCGAGCAGTGCCAACGGAGCCAGGGCGAAGGCCAACAACGGAAGCAGACGTGCGGCGTAGTTTCCTCGTTCGTAATCGATGAGAAAAGAGAAATCGATTGCAGATGAGAGTAAGAGATAGTTTGTGAAAAGCATGGCCGCTAAAGCAGCCAGAGGTTTTGTGGAAAGGATTTGTTTTTTGTATCCGGAAAAACAGCCGATGCACGCGAGGATAACGATGAACGCAAGAGCGTTTCCCGCGAGCAAATAAGCGAGATCAAGGAGAGGATTAAATCGATTGGCAAGAAAAACATCGAGGTGGAGACTGGCGATGAGTTGTTGCCAGGTGAAGGCATCAAGGCTTAGGCCAAGGGCGTGTGTCGATCGCCAGGTGTTGAGAATAAAACTCGCTGGTAAAGCAAAACATCCGGCGAGGGCAGCAAGAAAAAAAAGAACAATGGCAGGACGTCTGAGTTTGCCGGCAGCACGGGCTGGGTCTAGTGCAAGTAGACAAACGTAAATCACGGCTGGAATTCCAGCAATAGGATGAACGGCAAGGGTGGCGAGAGCAGGAAGGAGTAGGTGTGGAGGCCGCGGACGCGTTCCGGAAACCAGATAGGGAACACTTGCGAGAATCAGCAAGAGCAGCCAGAGGTTACCCAAACCTTGCGGAGTTGTAGCGACAAAGGAAGAGAGGGGGAGGAGAAAAAGCAGGGGAAGCATGGCGATGGCGCGGCGACGATCAGAGGTAAAACAGGATGCGGTGGTGAGCCAGGCGGCCGGGAGTAGTAGTGCAGCGAGAAGGGGTACGAGTAAACGATCCGCTTGTTCGATCGGGATAGCAAATCCATGGTGGAGAGTAAGTACCAGCGCATACTGTCCGATGTAGTAGAGTGGTTTTGGGGTGATGGTTCCATACTCGGCAATGTGTGCTTCGGTGGCCTGATGAATGTATGGGTCGAAACCGGATCCAAGCGGGAATACACCGAGGTTGATGGAGAGCGTGGCGAAGAGAAGAGTACTGAACAGCGGGATTACAAGAACGCGTTGACGTCCGCGCAAGCAGAGAAACGTCAGTAGACACGCGGCAGCCGCCAGAGCCACAAACGCAACGGTTGGCACAGCGCTCCAGGGAGAGCGAATGGCATCTGTGGTTGCCGAAGACAAAACGAGTTTCGCAAACAACGCGAGGCCTAGGAGTGACAACAGAACGGCCGCGTAAACAGTCGAAGGAATTGGATGTTGTTTTTTCAACCAGCCTTCCATCCATTCTTGAAATTGCCACGCATGATGTCGGCCCACCCACCAAGCAATGGGTGGTGTGGCAATGATGATGGCGTGTACAACAGGCGCGGTGATCGCTTCCAAATAATACGCAGCACTTCCCACCACCATGACCCCCGACAGAATCCACCAACCTCCAAGCCACCACGAACCGGATTCTGTGTCGTTGAGTCCGCGACCTGCCATGCGCCCAAATCCAAACACAAACAACCCAAGCAGAATTCCTCCTAACAACGGCGACATCCAAACAAGCGCATTTGCGAGAAAAAGCGCTAGAAAGAGCACGGAAAAGATGCTAGCATGCTTAGGTGAGGTTTGGCCGAACATAGTAAACGCATTCTATCATCCTCCCGCATGGCCTTCGAGCGCGACCCGGAAAAGCTGTATCCGCATGACCGTCTTTTGGCAAAGACGTTGGTTCCGCTTATTCCCCCGTGGGTCACGCCGAACATGATTACATGGCTACGGATTATTTTGACGCCCGTGGTACTGTGGTTTTTATATATTGGTGATTATCAAATCGGTGTTCCGTTGTTTATTTTTGTCGCGTTTACAGATGCTCTAGATGGATCCCTCGCTCGACTGAGAAAGCAAATCACTGAGTGGGGAACATTTTACGATCCGATGGCGGACAAACTGTTGATAGGTTCCGTAGTGCTTTTGGTTGTCGTCCGTCATATCAATCCCATCTTCGGCATCCTAATTGTTTTGATTGAAGTGTTGCTGTTGATTGGTGGCTATTGGCGGCGACGGGCAGGAAGACCGGTTTCTGCCAACGTGGTTGGAAAGGCTAAAATGTTTTTGCAGTTTTTAGGCGTGACGTTGTTGCTTGTTGAGGTTTGGTCTGGAGCGCAGCTTTTCTTAGACGTTTCGATTGCTACACTCTCGCTTGCGATTGTTGTGGCGGTCGTGAGTTTGTTTACGTACGGGATATGACACGAACTTCAGCAAACATCGCGCGAGTACTTGTAGGAGCGGGGGCCGTATTGTTATTTGTCAGTTCGCTCATGCTCGCTTCTGTCGGGCATGTATTTGTGTCTCCCGACGAAAACGCAAATGCATTTTTTGCGCAGCGGTTTGCGCAGACAGGATCGCTCGCGGTCAGTGAGCCACTGAATTCGATTGCAGATGGTCGCATTCATCCACGGAGTATGGTCGTGGTGAGCGATCGGCTTGTTCCAGGAAGTTTTCTTGGGTTGCCTGTGCTGTATGGAACGCTAGCGGCGATACTTGGGGCTTGGGTGTTACCGTTGTTGACCGCGGTGGTTGCGGCTGTGGCCGTAGCGGCGTGGTATGGCATTGTGCGGCGTGTGTATGGCCAAACGATTGGTGTCGTTGCTGCCCTTCTGCTCGCCACACATCCGGCGTGGTGGTACTACGCCTCGCGTGGATTCATGCACAACGTATTGTTTGCCTCATTGCTTGTGTTTGCGGCGTACATGCTTGTGGCTAGACCGTTGTTTGCACACGTGCGTCGGCCGCAATCGTTGCGTCTGTTTGGTGATGCGGCCTTGGCAGGATGCTTCATTGGAATGGCGCTCTTTGTGAGAACGTCAGAGATTGTTTGGGTTCTGCCACTCTGCGTGTTGGTTCCTGCCCTAGTGATTCCACGAACCGCCTGGCGACATGGTCGTGCTCAGATGGCCGCCTTTGTGGTTTTTTTTGGTCTCGCGTGTGTTCCATTTTTTGCATTCAATCAAGCAACGTATGGATCTCCGTTTGAAACGGGGTACACGGTGATGACAGATTCGCAGCGTGCCATTGTTGCGACAGAAGGGGTAGTAGAAGCGCTAGAGGTCGTGGGTGGAAAAACGGAAACCTCTTTTGGCTCATTGGATTGGTCTGCGACGAAAACGAATACCAAGTTGTATCTTCTCGGTCTTTTTTGGTGGTTGAGTCTGTTGTGTCTTGTTGGTGTTCCGCATGTGCTCCCGCAAAAAATGGAGACGTCTATTCAGATTCGCAACAAACGCGCGTACGTGTTTACGATGTTGTTTGCTGCAGCTATTCTCGTGCCGATGTACGGGAGTTGGGTGTTTTTTGATAATCCAGACCCGTCACAGGTCACCATCGGAAATTCTCACATTCGTTATTGGCTACCGTTATTTTTGCTTTCGACGCCGATTGCAGCGAGCGGGATTGTCTGGATTGCTCATCGAGTTTCGTCTCGAAGATTGCGTACAGCCATCATAGCCATCATGGTTTTTCTTTGTGCCATAGCTTCTGTTCAAGTGGCAGCCCTCGGTCCGCAAGACGGATTAGTTGTGGCACGTGAAGGACTTGAAAACAGCCGAGTCATTCGTTCGCAAACTCTTGATGTGATCGAAGACAATGCGGTCATCATTGTTGATCGTGCAGACAAGCTATTTTTCCCTTATCGCGATGTCCTCTATCCGCTTCGTGACGAAGCCACGTACGCTCTCATGCCAAAGCTCGTACGTCGCGTTCCACTCTACTACTACGGCATCACACTTCCTCCACAAGACATCGGATACTTGAATGAAGAAAAGCTTGCGGCCAAGGGGTTACGTATCGACCTTGTTCGCGCGTTCGATATTGAGTCCTTGTATCGCATCACACCCGCCTCGGGTGAAGGATTATGAACGGCCTGGTTCGATGTATTCAACTGATTATTTTCCTGATCCCGATTGGCTTGTTTGGTTGGTTGTCGGTGCAAGAACTTGTACCAAGCGGTGTGTTTGTCGCCGAGCGCATCTCGTATGAGACCTCGCCGTTTATCGACATATTGTTGCCAGACAGCCGAGTTGATAGGCCTGTGGAGGACGAAGCCGGAGACGTGGTTGAGCGGGTGATTGGCGACCCCGCGTTTTTCTATGCTCATCCGCATCGTGGGTTTGATACGGTTGAGGCCGAGATTTGGTTTAAGAATAACGGTGTGCCTATTGTAGAACTCGGTGGGTTGGCAGGGCTGGAACCGGAGGCCTACGACCTACATCCACTGCAGAATTTGATGATCGATGGTTCATCTTGGAAACGCCTGGAGAAGGATGGACTCGTTTTGTTGCAACGCAATCCGACTTACACCTCTGTTGCGTCGTTCCTTTTGAACCCACCTATTCGTCGCGAAATCGCCACGTACCAGTACACACTCGACACACCGTTCCGACTCGAAGATTACGTCCCAACGTATTCCACACGCACCCTCGACGTGAGCCTTCGTGGTTTTCATGAATTTAAAACATACATTAGGGATGAAACATTTTCTCTCGACATTGGTTACATGGATATGAATCGGGCAGAAGGACCAGATGGCATCAGCTTGGTTGTGTTTGCAGAAGATGGACGCACGGTGGGAGAAGCACGTGCCGACGATGACGGAGATGTTGCAGATGATCAATCAGCGACTGGGTTGCGACACGTTGTTTTGTCGATTCCACAACTTCCAGAAGGAACGTATAAAGTAGAATGGCGAGCGAGCCGAGATATTTTTTTACGGACTGTCACCACAGCACAGTCAAAACTTGTATTCGTAAATAATTTGTTTTTGGGAGATGAAGTGGGATACCGCGAGCCAGCACAGCCGCTCACGTTTTGGACAGAAGGGAAGTCGCTTGCCTTTACGACACGACACAAGGAAGGAGTACAGGATGTGACGGTTGGTGACGCTGTCCTCACGGTGTCTGAACCGTACAAACGGTTTGTGAAAGAAGTGGAGGCGGAAGGAATCGTGTCCGTGACATCTCCATCGCGTGATCTGGAAATCCAAACCGATGCGCACGTGGCGCTTGCCGAAGACATGTATTTCAATCCAGATCCGGTCCGGTTGCGGTACAATACAAATCTCGATCGATCCGGAGTGAATTACATCATCGCCGAGTACACGAGTCCGGACGCGGACGGCCCGTGGACCGTGGCGCACGTGACGTTTGATGCACATACCCTGCTTCTGAACGACAAGACTTGGAAGTTCGCATTTTCCGTCCCTGGTGTTGCCGAACTCGGCACTTCGCTCGATGTCGGTCGCATTCGCATGCATTGGTATCGCCCACCCGCCGAGTGGTGGAGTGCTGTGGAACCGTTTGTAGGAGTCGTTTCACGTTTCGTGTATGGCAACAGCAAGTGAACACATTGCAAAAACAGGATTTCTTGTCTCATCGGCCTCCTATGTTTTATTTTGGGCGAGTGATGTGCTTCGACCGGGGTTTGTGGCACGGTATTTGTCGTTGCATGTTTTTTTGTTGGCGGCGGTGGTGTTTGGGGTGTGGTGGGCCGTGGTTGTGAAAACATACGATGATTGGCCGATGTTGCAGTATTTCATTTCTGTATTGCTCGGTCTCGTATGCGTTGCGTTTGTCTGGCGGGTCGGCGAACCGTTTGCTGACATGCGGGTGCTGGCCGCTGGGCTTTCTTTCTTCGTCCCTTCCATCGTCTTAGTCCTTGTTCGTCGTCATTAATATGGATCATTCTTGGACAACCCTTTCAAGCGAGGTCATACATCAAAATCCATTTTGGACGTACACGATGGATCGATTCAAAACGCCTGTCGGTAACGAAGGGGAATATTATTATCACGAGAATATTGACTCCGCGAATGTTTTTGCTCAAGCACCGGACGGACGATTTGTGATGATTCGTGAATATAGATATTTGTTTGATACCATGTCCATCACACAGGCCATGGGAGGCATTGAGGAAGGAGAAACGCCCGAGGAGTCTGCGGTGCGTGAGTTGCGCGAAGAATTGGGATACGAGACAGGAGAGCTCATTCTTGTTGGAACGTATGCCTCGTCCCCTTCATTTTCAAAAGAAAAAGTGTATACGTTTCTTGCTCGCGATTTGAAGCTTGTTGGAACATCGCTTGAAGGTCACGAAGACATCGAGCCTGTGTTTATGGAAGCCCTGGAAATTGAAGAGGCAATTGCAAAGGGAGAAATTTGGGACAGTCACGCCATCACCGGCTGGCACTTCATCGAGCGCTATTTGCGCATGCATTAGTTTTGTTTTTTTAACGTGTGTGTCATCCAGAGCGAAGCGAAGGATCCTTCGTCAGCTTTGCTTCCACTGGATGACAGCCAGCATCCGTTGACTTCGTATCGCTCCCTCGCTAGCATGTCCTCATTATGAAACTTCTTGTGACGGGTGGTTGTGGGTTCATGGGGTCGAATTTTATTCGATTTCAGTTAAAAAATGATCCTGAGGTACAGATCGTCAATTTAGATGCGCTTACATACGCGGCGAATTTGGCGAACCTGGTCGATGTGGAGAATGATCCACGGTACACATTCGTGAAGGGCGACATTACAGATCGAGCATTGTTGGAGAAACTATTTGTGGAGGAGAAGTTTGATGCCGTCGTGAACTACGCAGCAGAGACACATGTCGACCGATCGATTCATGATGCAGAGGCATTTTTACAAACAAACGTCATGGGCGTTCATGCTCTGCTCGAAGCGGTGCGTGCACACAAGGTGTCGAGGATGGTGCAGATTTCAACGGACGAGGTCTATGGTCATGTGGAAGAAGGGGAGACCGATGAACGCGCGCCGTTTGCCCCGCGCAGCCCGTACTCTGCATCGAAGGCCGGCGGGGACCATTTGTGTCACGCTTATTTTGTCACGCACGCAGTTCCTGTGATCGTGACACACTCGGTAAATTTTTACGGACCCTATCAATTTCCGGAAAAACTGATTCCTTTGTTTGCGGCAAACTTGCTCGATGGAAAAAAGGTTCCTGTCTATGGCGATGGACAGCAGGTGCGAGAATGGATATTTACGGAAGATCATTGTCGGGCGATTGATGTGATTCTCCGTCGGGGAACTCCTGGTGAAGTCTACAACATTGGAACGGGTTATCGAGTTGCGAACCTTGAGATCACTCGACAACTCATCGCACTGTGTGGTCGCGATGAGTCTGCCATCGAATACGTCGTCGACCGTCCTGGACACGATCGACGGTATGCCATCGACAGTAATAAACTTCGCACAGAACTCGGCTGGTCACCAACAGTTTCCTTCGAGCAAGGTCTCGCACAGACGGTCGAGTGGTACAAACAAAATCAAGTGTGGTGCGCGAATGTTCGGTCCGGAGAATATTTGGAGTATTACAAAAAGCAATACGATCGTAGATAAATTGTCATCCAGAGGAGTCCACAGGACAGCGAAGGATCCCTCGGCTTCGCTCGGGATGACAGACATGAATAAACGACTATGAAAATTTTGATCTTCGGAAAAGGATACGTGGGAACACGTTGCAAGAATGCTTGGGGCGATGAGGCGGTGCTTTCGGATGTGCACGTCTCTTCGAAAGAAGATGCCCTCGCAGAAATTCAGAAACATCAACCAGATGCTGTACTCAACGCTGCTGGTATCACTGGTTCACCAAACGTGGATTGGTGTGATTCGCATCAACTCGAAACAGTGATCGGGAACACGCTCACTCCAATTGTGATTGCGGCTGCGTGTCAAGAAGCTGGTATATACATGCTGCACATGGGCTCTGGTTGTATCTTCTACGGGGATGCACCACACGAAGACAAAAAATGGCGCGAAGATGATTTTGGGAATCCACTTCCGACGTATTCTCGCAGCAAATGGGCGGCTGACCTCGTACTTTCGGTGCTTCCAAACGTCGGCATCGCCCGCATCCGCATGCCGATCGATCACGCGCCAGGTGCACGTAATCTCATCGACAAACTTTCGAAATATCCAAAAGTGATCGACGTCGAAAACAGTGTCACGATTATCGACGACATGATGCAGGTGTTTCACCAGCTCATCGAGAAGAAAGCTTCTGGTATTTTCCATGTGACGAATCCTGGAACCATGAAACATCGCGAACTGCTCGGATTGTACAAAGACCTTGTTGATCCGGCACACACGAACGAATGGATCTCCAGCGACGAACTTGTGGCAACCGGTCTTGCCGCCAAAGGTCGTTCCAACAACTTCATGGCCGACACGCGCCTCGAAGCACTTGGCATCCACATGCGCCCCGTGCAAGAAGCGTTGCGCGATACGATGGAAAAATACGCCGCGGCGCGGCGCGGAGAAACCGTCGCATGCGAGATGTGCTAGGGCTGCCAGAAATACGCCGTTTGACCAACGGCGTATTTCTGTTAGGCTCGGTCGCGGAGGTGTTCATGTCGGCTCGACTTGATGCGCTGCGTACCCAGATGAGGCAGCATCGGTTCGCGACGGATAAGGCTTGTGTGAGCTGGCTCTGTTCGTCGAGTTTTCCGCACGGAGAAATCTGTGAATCGATCGTAGCCTGGGAGGAGATGCTTACGACGTATGCGTATAGACGGTCGGCGGAACGAGGTACGTCCCCGGTGAAGGCTTGGTTCTTCGTCATGTACCGGCTTTGTCGGATCGTTCCAGATCCACTGGATGAACTTGCTGGTGCGCAGCTTGCGGTCAAAATGTGGAGCGTCGGTATGCGCTCTCCCACAGCATTTGACCAGGAGATGCTGCTCGACTACTTGTTCGACGAACTTTGCGGCTGCTACATCAACCCCGAAGATTCGCCACCCCCTGTGGCACTCCGCAACATGGGGATGTATCTCTCGATGCGGTTAGTAGAATTGGGTACCATGCGTTTGAGAACCACATCCCATGGTGAAACGCTCCCCGAGGACTTTACAGACTCCTTGTGGGGGGCTGCTGATGGAGTTATCTCGCTTTGGGAGAAGGTGGGGCAGGTTGCGGAAGAATATGAACGAAAGACAGGGGACTCCCTCCTTCCCGACGAACACATCGGTTATATCGTTCAGAGGTGCTTCGTCGACTACCTCTGGATTTTCATGGCGGGTGATCGAGCGGACATCAATCGCATCACACTGTTCAAACTGATTTGTCGCTTCCCGCACGAATCGAGGTGGCAAACACTGTTCCAGCGTCTCATGGACGAAGGACATTTCGACCGAGAGACGATTGAGGGGCTCCTCGCGTGCGTAACGCTCCCCACGGACGATCGGATGGAGGATGCGGCCGAGTGTGTCGCTTTCTGGCGCAACGAAGCCGTCGATCTCCCACTCCACCACTACCTCTCCAACTATTTCGCGGCAGAAGCCGTGAGCTGAGTCCGAACGTCATGCGTCGGGCTTTTTTTATGGGGAATTACGAATCAATGGGGAGAGCGAATCTACAAATGGGCTACCAATTTTACAAATCAACGAACGGCTACAAATATTATCCACCCTACCACTCCCATCACTCCGAACGAAGTGAGAAATCTCTCGGTGAACGAGAGATCCTTCGTCGTCCTGTGGACTCCTCTGGATGACAGGAGAAACGGGTGGTTTGAATTTATCGTAGCTATTCATTGATTTGTAACTCCTGTTGAATTCAAGCATTTGTCGTTGACAAAACGGTAGAAATAAGGGTAATCTGAGCGCATTATGAAAGCTCTCATTGCCGCGGGAGGTCACGCAACACGACTGCGTCCGATCACGTGGACCACAAACAAACACCTCATTCCACTCGCTGGCAAACCAATGCTTTGGCATGTCATCGACAAAATTGTGGCAGCGGGAATTACGGATATCATCATCAATGTGAATCCTGGAGAGGTGGAAATGATGCAGGGGGTGCTTGGTGATGGCTCGCACTGGAACGCAAAGCTGACGTATCTTGAGCAGACCGGAGGAGCGCGTGGTGTGGCACACGTGGTAGCAAACGCCGAGCAACAGTTAAAAGGTCATCGCTTCCTCTTTTTTCTTGGCGACAATATTATTTTGGGAAGCATCAATCGGTTTGTCGATCGATTTGAAAAAGAGGGGCTCGACTGCATGCTCGCCTTTTCGAAGGTAAAAGATCCTCAACGGTTTGGTGTGCCAGAATTTAACGAAGATGGAACCCTTAAACGTATTCTTGAAAAGCCATGCGATCCGCCATCGAACTTTGCCGTGACAGGAATTTATTTGTACGATGAACGGTATTTCGACGCGTTTAAAACGATTCAACCGTCTCCGCGCGGTGAATACGAGATCTCCGATATAAACACTTGGTACATCCAAAATGGAACCGTTGGCTACGAAGAAATTACCGGTTGGTGGAAAGATACAGGTACGCCCGATGCGCTCATTGAGGGGAACGCGCTTGTGATGGACAGCATTGATCGTGATGACTTTTCGGTTGAGATCGAAGTGCCGGAGGGAGCGCAAGTGCAGGGGCTCGTGTCGATTGGAAAAGGAACACGACTTTCATCTGACGTTCTTATTCGTGGGCCGGTGGTCATTGGAGAAAATTGTGAAATTAACGCGGCGTATATTGGTCCTTATACCTCTATTGGTGACAATGTGAAAATTCACAACACCGAAGTTGAACATTCCATTGTGTTCTCTGGGGCAACGATTGATACAACAGAACGCATCGTGAACAGTATTATCGGTCGTAATGCAACGCTTGTAGAAGCACGACGCAGTCATCCAAAGTCCGGTCACCGACTGGTGGTGGGTGATAATAGTTTGGTTGAACTTTAGAAAAACCCGGGGCGATTGCCTCGAGTTTTTTGTTTAGGTTATTACTGTATCGCTTTTTTCCACATGCCGTATTCGCCACCGATCGTTCCTAAAACAAATACGTTTTTTCCGTCTACAGATGTCCAAAGGTGTTCGATGTTATCGGCGGAAATAATTGTTGTCATGTTTCGATCGTCACGACGATCCAGCTCGACGGCAAAAAGATTTGTTTTTTGAGCGAAGAACACAGACGCACCGTTCGTATCCCACGCCACGTCGATGATTGGATCGCTCACACGTGTGATTGTTTCGTTTGTTCCGTTCTGTCGATCATAGACATGGAGTTCGAACCCGTCCGTGTAGAGGAGTCGATTTTGCCCAGCATCCCATTCCCATGCGGTTGCCTGAGCAGTGAGTCGAATGGGTTCTGAGTGACCTCGATCTAACAGAATCAGCTCTCCGCGTGTAGGTTCTACCAACAGTGAAAGCCACGATGGAGCTTCAGCAAAAACGTACGCGCCACGTGGAAGATAGGTAAGCAGTGTTCCAACAGATGTTGCTTGTTGTATCGAAACAGCGGTGCGGTCTTCTACGGATTGGAGCACGATGTATTCATCGTTGTCGATCGTCAGAGCCTGGAGATCTTTGTGAAGAATAGAGTTGAGGCCTGTTGGGTAGCCTGCATCCCAAACACCTTCCGGTGTACGCACAAAGTAGCGGCCATCTATACGCGGATCCCACCAGCCGGATTCGGCTGTGCGATATACGTCAGACAGATCAAGGGAAGTACCAGCGAGGAGCGAAACGAGCAGTCTGTCCGGTCTGGTTTCTCCAACGGTGAGTGAGATGGTGGTTCCATCAGCAGACCAGTCGATGTGTATGGGGACGGTTGGGGCAAGAGGAAGTCGGCTCACCAGCTGTTCCGTACCACCACGGTAGATCCAAACCTCGGTCCATTCGTCGTCGCGTTTTAAGTGCGCGATGGAGTCTGTTTTTTTGTGTATCGTCGCGGAAGCATCTGGTGCGAATGCGAGAGCTAGGTTTGGGGTGGTGAGTGGAAACAGGGTTATCCCGTCAGCAAAGGTTGTTGTGTGGCTCTGTACTTCCAATGTTTTCTGCCAGGTCGAATAGCCTGTGCGTTCGAGTCGTATTGTGTGCTGGCCTGGAATGATATTTTTGATAACAGCGGGAGTGCGTGAGGATTGCAACTCGTCATCGATATAAATCGCTGCACCGCGCGGGACAGATGTAAACGAGAACACTCCGGTCTGCACAATCTGTCCTGCACGAAAACTGTATCGATATCCTGCGGTATAGAGCACGGTGAGTGGTGCGGCCACGACAAAAAAGAGCAAAAATAAAACAAACAAAAATTGGCGAGTGCGTAACTTCATATTTCTTTTACCCTAATCCTTTGACGCCCTTCTTGCAAACGCGGTATCCTTAAAACCATTATGCATCCAACCTCTGGTCATCGACTCCCACGTGCGCTCATTGCGTTGTTCATTCTCACGTTGGTCGGATCTTCATTTACGTCAGGCTGGTACTTGGGGCGTCAACGAGGCGTGCTTGATTCGGTTCCGCAAGGAGAAGGACGTGTGCTAGATCAAGAAGTCGTTTCCGCCTCACTTTCAAAAGATGTTTCTTTTGAGCAGTTTTGGGATGTTTGGAAAATGGTGAAAGAGAATTACTATCAGCAACCTGTTTCTGATAAAGATTTATTTTACGGGGCGTTGCATGGAATGGTGTCTGCTTCCGGTGATCGTTACACAACATACTTTGATCCGGAGGAAGCCGCGGAATTCATGTCGAGTTTAAATGGTACATTTGAAGGAATCGGTGCAGAAATTGGAATCAAAGATGAGTTGCTGCAAATCGTTGCTCCACTTCCAGACTCTCCAGCAGAGAATGCCGGACTCGCATCTGGCGATGTGATTTTTGCGATTGACGGTCGTGATACAGAAGGAATGAGTGTGGAACAGGCAGTGAGTCTCATTAGAGGCGCGGCCGGTACGGTGGTCACACTCACGGTTGCTGGGGCAAGCGACACGCAAACACGTGACGTTCCTATTACACGTGATACCATTGTCGTAAATAGTGTTCGTTTTGAGCTGGATGAGACCACTCACATCGCAACCATCTCAATCTATACGTTTAATGACGACACAAGTTCCTTGTTTAATAAAGCCGTCAACGAATTATTAGCGAAGGGAGCAAAAGGAATCATTCTTGATTTGCGCTCAAACCCTGGTGGATTGCTTACAACAGCGATTGATATCGCGTCTGCGTGGGTTGGGTATCAGACGGTGGTGATTGAGAAGACGGGAAAGCAGGCACAGGAATTTGCTGGTGTGTCCGCTCCTCGGTTGGAAGGTGTGCCGACGGTCGTGTTGATTGATGGTGGAAGCGCATCGGCTTCAGAAATCGTATCAGGTGCTTTGCAGGACTACGGATTCGCGACACTCGTGGGAACCAAAACATTTGGAAAAGGTTCTGTTCAAGATTATCGACAACTTCCGGATGGCTCTGCTGTAAAAATTACGGTGGCGCAGTGGTACACCCCAGATGGACGCACGATTAACGAGACGGGAATCGACCCAGATATCGTGATTGAATATACCGAAGAAGACGCACATGAAAAACGCGATCCGCAAAAAGATAAGGCCATCGAACTCCTCCTTGCCAAGTAAGCGCCCGCAGCTCGCGGAGCGTGAGGTGTCAGCAGGAGGGCTTGTGTTTCGGCGTATTTCGTCTGCAAACGGCCGGCCACGTTTTGAATTTGCTCTCATGCTTGATTCGTACGGAAAGTGGGCGTTTCCAAAAGGGCACGTGGAACCAGGCGAAAGTTTGGAGGAAGCAGGCGCACGTGAGACACTCGAGGAGTTGGGATTAGAGGAAGTGCGTTTGCTCGAAACACTTGGGAAAATTGACATCTGGTTTCGAGATCGGTATCGAAAAAAGGGAGCGCTCATCCACAAAGACATCCACTACTATTTGTTTGAAACGCCTTCCACCGCAGACCTGCACCCCGACCCCGAGGAACATGCCTACGAAGCACGGTGGGTTCCATCAGAAGAGTTGCTGGCACAGTCGAGTTATCCCGACATGGTGCCAATCATAAAAAACGCTTTGGCTTATGTGGTTGACGCGCGTCGTCGCTGATTTTGTTCTAGACATCAAAGGAGCTCGACACGGAGCAGCTTATCTTTGGCGTGGAGCGAAGTATTTGGTAAAGGCACGTTCACTTTGGCCGCTGCTGGTAGCTCCTGTGTTGCTCAATGCTATTTTATTTTTCTTTTTTGCCTGGGGCTCATGGGTGTTATTTTATCAGGCATTAACAGCATCCTTACCTGAAACCTGGTGGGGTTCAATACTGCTTGCGATCCTCATTGTTACTGTTATCGGCGCCATTTTGTTTGTTGGCTCAGCCGTCTTTGTCTTCCTAGGATCCATTATTAGTGCTCCATTTTACGATACGATTGCGCAGCAAGTGACGCGTGAACACGGTGGAATCGTCGAAGAGCATGCGTGGTGGCAACACATTTGGCCATCAATCAAACATGGAGCCACAAAACTTTGGTGGTTTCTTCTGGTACAGACGGGACTCATTGTGATGTACATAATTCCAGGTGCTGTTGGTCCGATTGCGTTCATCACCCTAGGCTTTGTTTCGACGGCATTTTTCCTTGCGTTAGACTTTTTAGACTTTTCCTTTGATTTTCATGGATGGACGTTTCAAGAACGTCGAGCTTGGTGTATGCGAAATCGTGGAGTTGTGGTTGGGTTTGGAGCGACTATTTTTATCGGGTTAGCTATTCCGATCCTTAACCTATTTATTCCCCCGATTGCTCTCATTGGATCTGTCCTCTTGTTTCAGGAACTGGATAGTGTTGAAGTAGGGAAGCCGAGAATGAAACCTCAGACCGTATGACCTCACTTACACTCACAGGCCGTGTGGAACGCGGCGAAGGAATTGCAACAGGGCTTGGATGTCCCACGGCGAATTTGGCCGTGGAACAAGGCTTGATCATTCCGGCGCTTGGGGTTTATGTTGCAGAGACGGAAGTGGAGGGAAAGCGATTCCATTCAGTGGTTTGCGTCAACGATGGTCGAACAGGGAACAACCTCAAGCTGGAAGTACATTTGCTCGATGTTCAGCGAGATTTACAAGGAAAACAACTTACCGTTCGGCTGTTAAATCGCACGCGAGATTTGGTTCCCTGGGAAGGGGAAGACCATATGCGTAATTTGATAGCCAAAGATTTGTCGGATGCCCGCAACTGGTTTGACACCCACACGTCTGCGCTTGCCTCTTGACCGACTTGACCACAGCCGCCTAGCCCATTTTTGATCCCCGTGTTAGAATATCCCCGTAAATCCATAATTTTCCACAGGGACTACTCTGTGGTCCCCATACCGTATGGCCAAGATGACAAAGAGCCAGGTCATGGCTGCCCTCGCTGACGCGACCGGCATGTCCAAGAAAGACGTCGCTTCGTTCCTCGACCAGCTCGCCGCTGTGGCGTACAAGGCCGTAAAGACAGACGGCGAATTCGTGCTCCCAGGGTTTGGAAAACTCGTGAAGGTGCGCCGCGAAGCACGCATGGGCCGCAACCCAGCTACAGGTGAACAAATCCAGATTCCAGCCAAGACCGTCGTGAAGTTCCGTGTGGCCAAACAGGCCAAGGATGCTCTCATGTAAGAGTTCAAGTAACAGCCATCCTTGGGAAACCTTGGGTGGCTGTTTGTATTGACAAATCTTCGTATTTTGTGTATTTTATCGTTCCATCTGTCAACAAGGAGACAAGATGCGTAAAGGTCTTTCACTCGTCGAACTCATGATCGGGGTCGCCATCGTCGGCATCCTCTTCGCCATCATCGGTGGGGCCGTTGGAGGGTCCTGCGCTCCGGTGAGTGGTGTCAACTCGCTCGCAAACCGTTACGAGGTTCAGGGAGTGCTCAAGGCACCTCCCGGATCCAAGCAGCGGTTCGGTGGTGGTGAGGCGGGGGAGACGAAGTACTCCCTCAATCTTTCCACGGATGCTGGTCCGAAGATCGTCAACTGTACGAGCACCCAGTGTGCCTCGCTCGCGGTCGGCGACTCGGTGGCACTGTCCTGCTACACCGAGGTCCACATCTCGGAGCCCAACGAGGAGGAATGCCGGTTCGACCGCCTCCTCCCTGCGCCTCCGCAGTAGTCGTCTTCCAGGTCACCCCTCTTGGGTGGCTGTTTTGTTTTGAGAGCTTTACGGTCGTGAAAACGACCGATACACTGTTTGTATGTCCTCCCCTCCCGTAAAAGCGATTCTTATTGATCTGATTCACCCACGCATGAACGCGACACAGAGTCGTGATCGGTTGGTGGAGTTGGAGGAGCTGGTTCGGACGTATGGTGGGATTGTGATCGTGAAAAAGTATCAGCGAAGGTTTGCGCCGCATCCGAAAACGTATATTGGGCCGGGGAAAGTGGAAGAGCTAGCAGAAGAAGGGCCGAAGCTTGGGGCAGAGCTTGTGATTATCAACGACCGGTTGAAGCCGAGCCAGATGTTTAATGTATCCGAAATGCTGCGGCAATCGAAGATGCATGCGTGGGACAGGATTGATTTGATTTTGAAGATTTTTGGAAAAAATGCGCGGACGACGGAAGCGAAGTTGCAAATTGAACTCGCGAGTGTACGGCACATGGGGCCGCGGATTTATGGGATGGGAATGGAATTGTCGCGGCAGGGAGGTGGCATTGGAACGCTTGGGGTGGGGGAAACGAACACGGAGCGCATGAAGCGGCACTTGAAAGAACAAGAACGCAAACTTAAAGACCGCATTGCTCACTACCAAACCGTGCGCGACGGTCACCGTGCCAATCGCAAACGCCAGGGTCTCAAAACCATCGCGATCGTCGGCTACACGAATGCTGGCAAAACCACGTTGCTCAATAAACTCACTGGCCGATCAGAATACGCCGCCAACGAACTCTTCGCTACACTCGACACCCGTGTAGGTTCGCTGTATCTCCCCGAAACAAACGCCTCCGTCCTCGTCTCCGACACCATCGGCTTCATTCGCGACCTCCCACCGGATCTTATTGATGCCTTTTCCTCAACCCTTTCCGAGGCAGTTCAAGCCGACCTGCTGCTCCATGTCATCGACGTCAGCGATCGCAACGCCCCGCAGCATCTGCGAGTGGTCGAAGACATTTTGCGAAAACTCGGTGTCTTCCGCACGCCACGCATCATGGTGTACAATAAATTCGATCGTATCACAGACACCGCCCGCAGCCCTCTGCGCCGCCTCAAAACCGATTTGCCAACCGTGCATATTTCAGCGGCAACAGGGGAAGGGTTCCAACAACTCATTGGCCGTATTTCAGACAGTCTTTAGAACCATCGCTATGTTTAGTAGAACGAAACCGTCTTGGAGAAAAAACAGTAACGCCTCCCAAGAAAAAATTGAATTGCTCCCGCAGGCTGATGGGTCAGTGACGTTTGTGGACGCCATGCAAAGGGTTGATAAAGAGATGCCGGCAATCATGAAAGCTCTTGGTCAAATTGAGCGCACCAGTGGCACGAGCTCGATTGAGTTTGCGATTCTCAACGACATGCTGCTTCGGCTCATGTTGCAGTTTCCACAGACAGCACTGCGAAGTGAAAGCGATCGAGCCTTGGTTGTCGACAAAGTATTTACGGCGATGCGAGGATATATTGCAAAAAAACATCCAGGAAGTTTGGCAATTTTGTTTGGGAATAATACAGAATCCCTTCGCTCCAGTTTGCTTCAACTCATGTGGATTGTCTGTAGTGAGAGAGAACAACAACGGTTGACTCCCGATCGTCCAGAAGCACTTTATGCCACCTGTGTTTCACTTGATGTTGATTATGGCGTTGATCTCATGGCGGCACGTGGCTACTGGAATAAAGACCGTCGTTTGTTAATCGTGCAACTCAACGTGTGGCAAGCAAAGGCAAGCAGGTCTGGATTGAGTGAAAAAGAAGTACGGGATGTTGCACAAGTGTATGCTCCTAAACTCGCTGCCTTTACGCAGGACACACAAATTGATCCAGATTGGTTGCATGCACGCGCGGAAAAGAAAGTGAATGGTCCGTTAGCAAGACATCTTTTTGATGGTGCGATGAATAACGCGGCGGCAGCTATCGCATTAATAGGTGTTACAGAAACAACATTGGGTCGTCGTATTTCTCCTTACGATCGATTTGTTTTGTCGGATCGTCAATATCGTTTATCTCAAGTATTTCCTCCGGAGGTACCAAAGGTACAAAGTCGACCAGTGCTTCATGTCGCCCAAGCGCCGGTTATTCGCTATTTGTTGGATACAGATCGTGGTCGAAAAATTCTTTCCCAAGAAGAAGCAGGACAGTGGCCAAAACCTGTTCCACCGCCGGCTCCAAAAGTAGTGCCCACATCAGCCCATGAGGACGAAGCATCTTCCTTTTCAGCAAAATAGTTAGTCCTTGACATTTTTATGGCGAATACATACAGTACGCGGTCGCAAACAGGAGGGGTCATGGACCCAGACACGACTCAACTCACCGCCTATGCATTGAGCGTGGCGGGAATGACACCTGTCGGAGACGAAACAAGCGGACCGGTCGCCGATGGACGGCAGACGCGTCAGTTGATCGAAGGCCTCGAGACGATGCGAGACATGCTCTTGCGGGTGGATGCTCAGCATCCCGATCTTGGCCTGAAGGCTGGTCTTGCAACAGTCGGAACTCTTGTTGCGAATAGTCAGTACAAAGCCGCTGGACAACTTTTGATCGAACTCGGAACAAAGGCACGACCATTTGTGCCTGTCTGACGCACGGTACACCTCCCAGGTGTACCTCTTTTTTACGAAAATTGACGCGACTTGGCCGGCCGGCACAGATAAGATTTATCGACGACCTTGTTCTGCTCATGAGTCCGATAAGTTCAGAAAAAGACTGCGGATCTAGTGATGTGTCTTGGTTAAAGCAAAACATCTCCTTTCGGAGATGTTTTGTGGAGCATGTTTTACAACGCGCCCAAGGCTTTCAAATCGTAGACACGGCCTTCGAGGTCCCACTTTTTGAGGGTGCGGAGTCCGCGGGTGGACACGGTCACTGTGACGATGCGGCCCGTGGCTGGGTTCACGAGACGACGAGTTTGGAGATTTGGGTGCATGCGGCGGCGGGTTTTTTGCTTCGAGTGGCTCACGTTGTTGCCTGTCGAAACCGCTTTGCCAGTAACTACGCAGGATTTTGCCATAAATAGAGGTTTGGAAGTTCGCCGGGAGTGTACCGTATGGGAGGAATTATGGCAAGGGGATAAGGTTGACAAACCAGCTTTTTATTGGCAGGCTAGCCCTCCGTGGGATCAAGGTGATTCCTGCGAAATCTTCAAAACGTGAGGTGTAACGTGGCGGAAGTTCAATTTCGAAGCTTGAGTGGTGAGACGAAGGAAACGACGTGGGACGCAGTGTTTGCTGCGGCTCAGCGGTTGCAAACCTACTTCTCGGCCGTGAATCTTCTTTTCGTGGAACGGTCGGAGGTGTTGCGTCGCATCAAGTATGCGATGACACTGCGCGAGCATGTGCTCATGGACGGCCCGACAGGGGCTGCCAAGTCGATGCTCATCGACACAGTGTTTCAGGGGATCGAAGGCGCGAAGGTGTGGGGCATGGACCTTACGCGATTCACGAGCGAAGCGCAGCTCTTCGGGAGTTACGACGTGATAGAGATGCGCAAGAGCGGACATCTCGTGCATATGACCGAAGGCTCGATGGCTGAGGCACACTTTGCCAAGACCGGCGAGTTTTTCGATGCTTCCGACGCCACGCTTCGCACGCTGCTTGGCGCGCTCAACGAACGGCGTATCGCTCGCGGTCCGCAGATCATCCGCTTGCCGCTCATCACAACGATCGCCGATACGAACTTTGCTCCGGACTCCTTGGGGAACCGTCAAGGAACGCTGCAGGCGGTCATCGATCGGTTTCTCTTTCGTACCCGTGTTGGGTACGTGGTGGATCCGGACAACCGGTTGCGGATGCTCAAGATGGCGCTCGACGCCGATGCAGCTCCGACACTCCCGTCACTCTCGCTCGAGGACATCGAACTCGTGAGTGGAACGGTGCGCGGTATGAACATGGTGGACGACCCGTATGTGGTCGAGGCCTATAACGAGATGGTGACGTTGTATAAGAACGCGTTGCAGAAGGCGACACGGCCGGAAGTGTCCGATCGTCGGTTCATGCGGGCTGTGCACATCATGGAAGCCCACGCACTTCTCGACAGCCGAAAGTCCGCGACGTTCGACGACCTCGAAGTCACGCGCTACGTTCTGTGCCAAACCGATCAGGAGGAAGAGCTTTTGAAGGCGGCTCGCGCCGAGGCTATCGCCAAATGGGCGCAGAAAGCGGCCCGCCGCGAGATCGATCAGGAACGGTTCAACCTCAGTCAGTTCACGGACCGAATCCCGAGCCTCGATGTCGCAACACTCGGGACGACCCAGCTTGACCAGATGGTTGTCGACCTCGAGACTCTTCGCATGGAGATGAGTTCCTTCACGGCAGATTCGCTCGAAGTGGGTACCCTGCATGTGCAAGCCGGACGTCGCATTAATGAGCTGCTCGCCCAGGCGGAGTTGCGCATGATGGATCTGTGTGTGGAAAATCTGCCGACGAAAATCGATGGATCCCCGCCAGAACTTCTCCCGCAGCTCAAGCAGCAGGCGGAAAGGGTGCGTAACCGGCTTCAGTCCATGCGTCCGCGGTCGGACGTGGCTATTGTGAAGCATGCCGAAGCGCTCGAACGCGTGTTGCGCACCATCTCTGAGATCCAGGTGGAATTCACCTCGGTTGGGTCAAAGGAAGGAGGTTAGTTGTGGAACTACTCATGCAGTGGTGGCCGTGGATCGCGGTTGCAGCGGGTACGCTCAGCGGAATGGCGGTTGCGGCCTGGTTGTTTCGAAATCCTGCTCGGTTGCTCGAGACAGCACCGGTACCCCCAGCACAGCCTCCCGCTTCGCCACCCACACCACCAGATCCAGCGGAGGTGGCGAGGCAACAAGAAGAGGATGAGCGGCGTCGGCGCGAAGAAGAAGAGCGTTGGCGTCAACAACAGGTCGAGCAAGATCGACAACGCGCCGAGGCTCGTGCGGCGGAAGAACGCCGGCAGCAAGAAGCCGTTATCCGGCTTTCTGTGCTCATACAAACGCTTGCCAATGCCGTACCCTTCACCTCGAAGTGGGTGCAAGTCGGCATGATAAAAACAGGCGAGCGAGCCGTGGGCTTGCAGATTGACGAGTCGCCCTATCCGGCGGATGACCGTGACGTGCGCCCCATGCGGGACATGTCTGAGTTGCCGCAGATGCAACTCGCGGAGTTGCTGGGAGACGAGGATCTGTTGCTTGCGCGGATTTGTGAGGGGACCGCGCTTGTGAATGTAGACATCCGGCACACACCGTTCATGGAACCTGTCCATGAACCGATGTTTGAAGAACGACGGATGCTGCGCTACCTGCTCCTCGATGGATCTGGGTCCATGATGGAACAAACGGAACGTTGAAACCTCCGATTTGGCGGAACCTGGTTCCGCTGTGTCTCGAGATTGCGCTGCGAGAGGAAGTGTCTACGTGGTTGCGAGAGTTCGACACCACGACCGGACCCCTGCATCAAGCGTCTACGCGAGAACAAGTGGAGGCGCTTCAGGCGTACGTTCGGAATCGCCAGACGAGCGGTGGAACACAGATTGGGCAAGCGCTTCGAACAGCGATCGCCGACCTCGCCGCACAGAAGTTCGACCGAGTGGACATGACCATCATCACCGACGGTGAAGATGAAGGAAGCCTTGCGGACGCCGCGGATATTCGTGCGGCACTCGTGGCGGCAAACATCCGTCTGCACGCGGTGCTACTCGGAGTGAAAAACGAAGCCTTGCGTGCTGTCGCAGACTCGTACATCATTGTGAAAGAAGACTATACGGTAGAACCTCTCTACCACCGGACCGCCTAACGCTTGGCTGGTCCGTTTTTCTTTTTGTGTGTGGTATCATGCACGCGTTCAAAATTATTTTTGCTATGTCTGACATCACACGTCTTCAAGAGCTTCTGAACGAAATTCGCACACTCAAAGTAGAACGAAAAAAGATCAAAGATTCGTTCAAAGACGAACTGTCACACGACGAGCGGTACGGAAAACTCGTGGAAGAGCTCAGCGTGTTGAAAATGGAAAAGAAATCGATTGAGAACCGTGTACAAGAAGCGGTGCCAGGCGAGGCACAGAAGCTTGAGGACTACGATCAGGAAATCAAAGCGTCCGAAGAATTGTTGAGTGACTTGGCGTTTAACTTGATCATGAAAAATGAAAGCATCGAGTTGAAGGACGAGTACTCGAATACGTACTTGCCGGAGATGAAGGTGACGTTTAAGAAGGAAGCCCCCGGAGCGAAACGCGAAGAGTAGCATTGCGCGGTAAGCCACGATGAGTCACAGGTTATGGGGCCCCTAGCTTCGTGCCACCCCAACGTCCTCACTCGGTCCGGACAAGCCGTCCTCTCGCTCCGGGCGTTGGGGGCCCTGGCACTGCGCTCCCCATAGCCGTACGAGTTTCATGGTTTCGATATGAAACTCGCCGTGGCCGGCCCCCGCCCGAACGACGAGTGTCATTCAGTCGGGCGGGCGGGCCGGCAAGAGAATGTCAGTCTGCTGACTCAGTTTTCTTGAGGAAGTCAGACTGACCAGAAAAAAGATAGGTGATGTGCCCAATCTTGATGTGATGTGAATTTATGAATAAACGAATCCTCATTACAAGTGTCGGGTTCCTCGTGACGACGGGTATTATTGTGGCGATTTTGGGTTCGCGACCAGACAACAACGCATTCATAACTCTCGATCCTCTCCCGCCACGCGTACAAACATTCGAACAAATGAAAGCGGCATCGGGCGCAGGAATTTACGTGGAAGATCAGCCTGCGGGAGCGGCGGAAGTGGTGATTGGATACGCAGTGATGCCTGCGGGAGGATTTATTGCGATCCATGCAGACAACGGTGGCGTTCCAGGACAGATGGTCGGTATATCGTCCGTCTATCCGCAGGGAGGCGAACATCTCGTTATTTCCGTTTCTCCTCCGCTTGTTGAGGAGGAAATCTACTACGCCATTGTCTACACAGATCCAAATGAAGATCCCATCAAGGCACTGAGTTCCGGAAAGGCGCGAGCGCTGACGAGTAATGATGACAACGTTGTGATGATGAGTTTTGCGGCAACAGCAAGTGCTGTACCCGAGACCCAACCCGTAGAACCATAACTCAAGCTGTTTGTAGTCATTTGTAGATCTGTAGAATTGGTAGCCCATTCGTTGATTCGCCCCTACGTGATATACTTGAATGGCTATGCCTTCCAAACGAACGACCAAACGTCCTTCACAAAAATCGTACGAGCACACGGCGACCGTGTGTCGTATTCCATTGATGCCCAATGAAGCGAAAGATCGAAAAGATCAAGCGGCCTCGCTCAACGAAATTGGGTGGCGTATTTTCCGCATCATGGCGGAGTTTGTGGAAGGCTTTCAGTTTTTGTCGCAGTTCAAACGGGAGGTTACCGTTTTTGGATCTGCACGGTTGAAGGAAGACAATCATTGGTATCTCGAGGCTCGTCGTCTTGGAAATTTGCTTGGTGAATGTGGATTTACCACGATTACAGGTGGTGGGCCTGGAATTATGGAAGCCGCGAATCGAGGAGCAAAAGAAGCCGGTGGAATGTCGGTCGGGCTCAATATTCAACTTCCTCATGAACAGCGCGAAAACCCGTATATCGATAAGGGTCGTCCGTTTCATTATTTCTTTACACGCAAAGTCATGCTGGCGGCTTCTGCCCAGGCTTACGTGTATTTTCCAGGCGGGTTTGGAACCCTTGATGAATTTTTTGAAATCATTACGCTCATCCAAACAGGTAAATCGCAACCCGTCCCTATCGTGCTCGTTGGAAAAAAGTTTTGGGCGCCTATGACGACGTGGGTTGATACAATGATTGTAAAAATGGGACTGGCGAGTCCACAAGACACGCATTTGTACACCGTGGTAGACACGGCAGAGGAAGCGTTTGCCATTGTTCAAGCTTCAAGCGAACGAACATTCTTTTAAATTGCGAACGAGAGGATTATGCCGACGCATTCGCACGACGCGATGAAAGGTCGCAAAGCGTGGGTGGTGGACGTAAATATGGGGTACGGTCACAGCCGTGCCGCATTTGCGTTGCGGGACTTGTCCGGTGGGGAAGTGCTGACAGCAAATGATTACGCTGGCATTCCAGCGGAAGATAGAAAAGTTTGGCTCGATACGCGTCGGCTTTACGAAACAATTTCTCGTATGAAGCCCGTTCCGGTTGTCGGACCGTTCATGTTTGAGATGATGGATCGATTGCAAGAAATTCCACGGTTCTATCCTCGACGTGATTTGTCGGCTCCCAATCTTCAACTCAAGCAAATTTATCGGCTGATGAAAGGTGGCTGGGGACGTCATTTGGTGGAAAAAATGTCGCAGGACCCTGTGCCTCTTGTGACGACGTTTTTTGGAACGGCGTTTTTTGCAGATTATCACGGGTACCCTGGAGAGATTTATTGTGTGACATGCGATGCGGACATTAGTCGCACCTGGGCCCCGCTCGAACCGAAAAAAAGTCGTATCAAGTATTTCGCCAGCAACGGACGCGTGGTGGAACGGTTGAAGTT
>SXGU01249497.1_pt1 | contig 27000 bp, 23 predicted proteins | sample 3174531 | NCBI WGS metagenome assembly SXGU01 (sample SAMN11356863, study PRJNA531348) | freshwater metagenome | isolation source: freshwater sample F1-140 | place: China: Fuxian Lake, Yuxi | collected 2017-12-25 | reverse complement strand
TGCGGTGCGACTGGCGGCCGAATTCGGTGTGCATTTGGGCGCCCATCCCGGCCCGGCCGGGGACTTTGGCCGTGGCTCAGTGACGGTTACGCCCGAGACCCTGACGACTCAAATGGTGCAGCAAGTAACTGCCCTGGCCACAGTCGCCGCGACGGCGGGCGTTCCACTCCACCACATCAAGCTGCACGGTGCCTGGTATCACGCCAGCGAGGCCGACCCGGCCATCGCCCACGCCTATCTCAGCGCCGTCCAGCAGCATTTCCCGAACTGCGCCCTCTACGCCCTCAGCGGTGGCCGTGTCGCTCAACTCGGCCACGCGCTCGGCATGACCGTATTTGCAGAAATATTCGCCGACCGGGCCTATCGCCCAGACGGCACGCTGGTCCCGCGCAAAGAGCTTGGTGCCGTACTGACAGACCCCGCCGCCGCCGTCGCACGCTTGTTGCATTGGAGCGCAACCGGACAAATGGCTTGTGCAGACGGTCGCTGGGTCAAACTTCGGGGCGACACGGTGTGCGTTCATGGCGATGGACCACACGCACCTGACTTGCTACGCCGCTTGCAGGGGTTGTAGCACCTCGGCCAGAGAGCTTATTCCGGTTGGCGCATACCCAGCGCAGCCCAGCCCGCTTGGCCCAGCCGCTCCAGGGTCTCGATATTGCGCTCGTAGATTGCCTCGGGATTGGGATAGGCCGCGACGGCGCGGGCTAGGCTGGACTCGCGGATCAGGTGCCAGATCGGGAATGGGGCCCGATTGGTGTAGTTGCTGATGGCGTCTGGTTCGGTATCAGCAAACTGGAACTGGGGATGAAAACTGGCCACCTGTAGCACACCTTCTAGTTCGTGCTCTACCACGGACGCTTCGGCGAGGGCCGTTAGGTCGTTGAAATCGAGAAAGTCCTGCAACAAGTGGGGAATGATCAGCAGGGTGGTATCGATCTTGTCGGGGTCGGCCGCCGCCAAAAAATCAAGCTCGGCATCCAGTTCTTCCAACAGCGCGTCGGTATGGCGCGCCTGACTGACCACATAGCGCACCTGTTCCTTCACATAGACCGATTTTGCAAACGGACACAAATTCAGGCCAATGACGGCCTTTTCCAGCCAATCGCGGGTGATGGCCACCACATCGTCTGCCGTCATTACAGATCCAATAACAAACGGGCCGGGTCCTCAATCCCTTCCTTGACGCTGGCCAGGAAGCTAACGGCTTCGCGCCCGTCAATGATGCGGTGATCGTAGGAAAGGGCCAGATACATCATGGGGCGAATCACCACCTGGCCGTTTTCGGCGATGGGCCGATCCTGGATCTTGTGCAAACCGAGCACGGCCGATTGTGGTGGATTGAGAATAGGCGTTGACATTAGAGAACCAAAAACGCCGCCGTTGGTGATAGTAAAAGTGCCGCCTTCTAATTCCTCAATCTGCAGCTGCAAGGCATTGGCACGCCGAGCAAAGTCGGCAATGCGGCGTTCAATCGCGGCCAACCCAAGGGTCTCGGCATCACGCAGAATCGGCACCACGAGACCGCGCTCCGAGCTGACTGCCATGCCGATATCGCAATAATCGTGATACAGGATGTCGCGACCATCGACCCTCGCGTTGATGATCGGGTATTGCTTCAAGGCCTGACAGACGGCCTTCACAAAAAAGGAGGTCAACCCCAATTTGACGCCATGTTCCTGCTGGAAACTGTCCTTGTAACGCTGCCGCACCGCTTGCAAAGGACCCATGTTGACCTCGTTAAAGGTGGTCAACAGGGCGGCTGTGTTTTGGGCCTCCTTAAGGCGTTCGGCAATGCGCTGCCGCAAACGCGTCATCGGTACCCGACGCTCGTTACGCAGCGGGGTACACGCGGGTTCAGTTGCGGCGTTAAGCGGTCGTGGCGGAGCAAGCGGCTGGGCAGGCCGCTCTGGGGATGGGGCAACGGTCCCGCCATAGCGACGCTGCGAGGGGCGCAGGAATTCCGCCTCGGGCCGGTGAGCCGGGAGCGGTACATCAGGGGCATGCGCTTTGGAGACGGCTGTGGGGACAGCCTTGGAAGCAGCCTTAGGATCGGCCCTGGGCGGGCTGACCGGCACCGCTTTTGGCTCGATGCTTGGTACTGGAGCCACTTCCGGTGAGGTCGCTTTACCGCCCTGATCGGCCGAGTTTGGCTTATGGGTAGCGTCCTGATGGGTGGCCTGGAGATGGGCAATTACCTGACCCACCTGAACCTCCTCCCCTTCCGGAATCAGGATCTCGCTCAGGACACCGGCTGCGGGCGCACTGATCTCCAGCACCACCTTGTCCGTCTCAAGATCAACGAGGATTTCGTCGCGAGCGACGGCATCACCGACCGCCTTGCGCCAAGCCAACAAGGTTCCACCGCTTACGGACTCCGACAGCTCAGGAACCCGAACCTCAATCATCGCCTCACCCATAGCCCCATCCTCGCTCTGCACCGAACACGCGGCAGAAGCATCACCCGCTGCGAATCAAGCGCTGAAGATTAGCCAAAGAAGGCCTTGACCTTGTCCATGAAACCCTGAGCCCGCGGATTGTGCTTGTCTGCCGCACCGCTGCAGATGGTATCAAACTCCCGCAACAATTCCTTTTGTCTCTCGGTCAACGCGACGGGGGTTTCCAGCACCACATGGCAATACAGATCGCCCGGCTGGCTGTCGCGTACTCCCTTGATGCCCTTGCCGCGCAGACGGAAAACCTTGCCGGTCTGGGTCTCGGCCGGAATCTTGAGGACGGCCTGGCTGTCGAGGGTCGGAATTGTGATGTCACCACCCAAAGCCGCTGTAGCAAAAGAGACCGGCATCTCGCAATGCAGATGCCCGCCTTCGCGGGTAAAGACGGCGTGAGGCTTGAGATGGACCTGAACGAACAGGTCACCCGGCGGACCGCCGTGAACACCGGCCTCACCCTCACCGGCCAGACGGATGCGATCACCCTCGTCCACCCCGGCCGGAATCCGGACCGAGAGCGTCTTGTGCTGCTTGACCCGACCCTCGCCATGACAAGACTGGCAGGGGTCGGTGATCATCTTGCCAGTACCGTGACAGCGCGGGCAGGTTTGCTGCACCGAGAAGAACCCTTGCTGCATACGCACCTGGCCATGGCCCTGACAGGTTTGACAGGTCGTCGGCTTGCTGCCTGGCTTGGCGCCCGAACCCTTGCAAGGTTCGCATGCCACCATCACCGGAATACGGATCTTGGTCTCGGTCCCGCGCGCCGCCTCTTCCAACGACAGCTCCAGGTTGTAACGCAGGTCAGCCCCGCGATACATACCCTGTCCACCCTGCCGGCCGCCACCTGCGCCAAAAAGATCACCAAAGATGTCCGAGAAGGCATCGCCAAAATTGCCGAATCCAGCGCCGCCGGGGCCGCCCCCCATATTGGGATTTAGCCCGGCGTGCCCGTATTGGTCGTAAGCCCCACGCTTTCCGGCATCGGAAAGAACCTCGTAGGCCTCCTTGACCTCTTTGAATTTTTCCTCCGAGGCCTTTTGGGCATCACCCTGATTGCGGTCAGGGTGATGCTTCATGGCCAGCTTTTTAAAGGCCTTCTTGATCTCGTCTTCCGACGCCCCTTTATGGAGGCCGAGGACTTCGTAGTAGTCGCGTTTAGACATGAAGGCTTACTTTTTGTCCTTCACTTCTTCAAACTCGGCGTCCACTACATCGTCAGCCTTCTTGTCGCTACCGCAGGGCTCGTCTGCGCCACAAGTCCCACAGCCGCCTTCAGCACCGGCTGCGGCTTGCTCGGCGTACATCTTCTCCGCCAACTTGTGACTGGCCTCGGACAAGGCCTGAGTCTTGGCCTCAATCTCGTCCTTGTCGCCGTCCTTCATGGCCTTTTCAGCCGCCTCGATGGCGGCCTCGATGGCCGTCTTCTCATCGGCTGTGACCTTATCGCCGCCTTCCTTGAGAGCCTTCTTGGCGCTGTGGATCAAGCTATCGCACTGATTGCGCGCTGTAGCCAGTTCGAAGGCCTTGTGGTCTTCGGCCGCGTTCAACTCGGCGTCCTGCACCATCTTCTTGATCTCGTCATCGGACAGACCGGAGTTAGCCTTGATGGTGATCTTGGCCTCCTTGCCGGTGCCCTTGTCCTTGGCCGAGACATGCAGGATGCCGTTGGCATCTATATCGAACGAAACCTCTATCTGCGGCATGCCGCGCGGCGCTGGCGGAATATCCGACAAATTGAATTGACCCAGGCTCTTGTTGCCCGTGGCCATCTCGCGTTCACCCTGCAACACATGGATGGTGACAGCGTTCTGGTTGTCGTCGGCGGTCGAAAAGACCTGCGAAGCACGAGTCGGAATCGTAGTGTTCTTAACGACCAGCTTGGTCATCACCCCGCCCAGGGTCTCGATACCCAGCGACAGCGGGGTCACATCGAGTAGCAACACATCCTTCACATCGCCCTGCAGCACACCGCCCTGAATGGCAGCGCCCACGGCCACGGCCTCAGCCGGATTAACATCGCGGCGAGCCTCTTTACCAAAGAATTCCTTGACCTTCTCTTGTACCCTGGGCATGCGGGTCTGGCCGCCAACCAAAATCACATCGTCGATATTGCCCACGCTGACGCCGGCATCCTTGATGGCGATCTTGCATGGCGCAATGGTGCGCTCGACCAGATCCTCAACCAAGGCCTCAAATTTGGCGCGGGTAAGTTTCAAAACCAGGTGCTTTGGGCCAGAGGCATCTGCCGTGATGTAGGGCAGATTAATCTCTGTCTGAGTGGCCGACGACAACTCGATTTTGGCCTTCTCTGCGGCCTCTTTCAGGCGTTGCAGGGCCAGCACATCCTTCTTCAGATCGACACCCTGCTCCTTCTTGAACTCGTCGATGATGTAGTCGATCAAGCGCTGATCGAAGTCCTCGCCACCCAGGAAGGTGTCACCGTTGGTGGACAGCACCTCAAACTGGTGCTCACCGTCGATCTCGTTGATCTCGATGATGGAGATATCAAAGGTACCACCGCCCAAGTCGAACACGGCGATCTTGCGGTCGCCTTCCTTCTTGTCCATGCCGAAGGCCAAGGCCGCGGCCGTCGGTTCGTTGATGATGCGCTTCACATCCAGACCGGCGATACGACCGGCATCCTTGGTGGCTTGGCGTTGCGAGTCATTGAAGTAGGCCGGCACGGTGATCACTGCCTTCGAAACCGGCTCCCCAAGATGTGCCTCGGCGGTCTCCTTCAGGCGGCGCAGCACCTTGGCCGAGATCTCCGGTGGTGCGAGTGCCTTGCCACGCACGTCCACCTTCACCGGCTCTTCGCCGGTGCCGGTCAGCTTGTACGGAACGTACCGTTCCTCTGCATTCACTTCGTTCCTGCGGCGGCCCATGAAGCGCTTGATGCTGAAGATGGTGTTGCGCGGATTCGTGACCGCCTGGCGCTTGGCCAACGCTCCCACTTCCTCTTCTCCACGCTCAGTGAAGGCCACGACGGAGGGCGTGGTGCGGTTGCCTTCGGCATTCACGATGACCACGGGCTCGCCGCCTTCCATGACAGAGACAACCGAGTTCGTGGTTCCGAGATCGATCCCGATGATCTTGGACATATTGGACCCCCTTTTCACGCCCTCACCGCGAGAGAACAGAGACTCAACACGGCAGAGGCAGCGAATGGTTCGCAACTGGGATGCCAAAGCAGATGCACCCCTGATCTGCGCCCAGTCCCGCACTTTCACAGCTTCGATGATCCGACTTTGCTGACCAAATGGCAGCGCCTGCCGCAGGGAAGGACGCGCTGCCAGATTGACAGCCCCGCTCAGGTGATGCCGTACTCCCTCAGCTTCCTGTAGAGGGTCCGTTCCGAGATCCCGAGGGCTTTGGCGACGCGCGTTCGATTCCCGGCATGACGCTGAAGGTTGACCTTGATCAGCTCACGCTCCCATTGGTCCAGAGTCATCGCGGGGCCGTCCGCCGTCACGACAGTCAGCGCGCGACTCGATGATTCGGCCGGCAGCGCAATCTCGGGCGGCAGGTCGGAGAGGCGCACGCGTTCGCCGTCCGAAAGCAAGAGCATTGTCTCGACTGTGTTCTGCAGTTGGCGCACGTTTCCAGGCCACGAGTGGCTGCAGAGTGCCAGCATCGCATCCTCGTCCACCAAAGGCTGCGCTCGGCCCTGCGTCTTCGCAGCGTCGGCAAGAAACGCCTGGACCAACAGCGGAATGTCATCCCTCCGCTCGCGCAACGGCGGCAGATGCAACGTCACCACCTTGATGCGCCAGTAGAGATCCTCCCGGAAGCGGCCCTGCTGAATCTCCGCAGCGAGGTCCTTGTTCGTGGCCGCCACAAGGCGCACATCCACCTTGATGCTCCGGTTGGACCCGACACGAATGATCTCGCGCTCTTGAATGACGCGGAGCAACTTGACCTGCACCGTGAGGGGCATATCCCCCACCTCATCGAGAAAGAGCGTGCCTCCATCGGCGTATTCGAACTTCCCCTCGCGACTCTTGGCCGCGCCGGTGAAAGCGCCGCGCTCATGGCCGAACAACTCACTCTCGAGAACGCCCTCGCTGAGTGCTGCGCAGTTCAGAGCCACGAAGGGTCTTTCGCGTCGCGGTGAGAGGCGATGAATGGCCCGGGCCACCAGTTCCTTGCCGGTTCCATTCTCCCCCGTGATGAGCACGGTCGCCGACGTCGGAGCCACGCGCTTCACCGTCTCGAAAACCCTGGTCATGAGCGGGTTGTCGCCGAGAATCCCCTCGAAGCCACGTCCGACTTCCGGTCCGGCACTTTGCAGCCCCTGCGCCACTTCCTGCACCACGCGCCGGACGCGCTCGAGATCGAGCGGTTTGGTCAGGTAGTGCACCGCGCCCAGTTGCATGCACGAAACGGCGTCGTCGATATGGCCCTTGCCACTCACCATGATCACTCGAGCGGGCGGGTTCTGCTCACGGGCAATGGCAATGAGTTCGGTGCCCCGTTCGCCTCCGAGGTCGAGATCCGTGATGACGATTTGAGGGTGCAACTCCTGCATGCGGGCCTTGGCCTCGCGCAAGCCGGTGGCGACTGCAGGGATGTGACCGAGGCGCCCCACGACTTCCGCCAGCAGGTCTGCATGGGCCGCTTGATCGTCCACCACCAAAACCGACAGGGCCTTCACGACGGCGCCCTCTCAGACGGCGCCACAGGCATGCGCACCCGAAAGCGTGTGCCCTTCCCTTCGATGCTCTCCAACGCGATCTCCCCACCGTGACGCTCGATGATGCCTCTGACCAGAGCAAGACCGATCCCGGTGCCGCCTTTCCGTGTGGTGAAGAATGCGTCAAATACTTGCGGCTGCAGTTCCAACGGGATTCCGCAGCCTGTGTCAATGAGCTCAAGCGTCCAGATCCTTGCCTCGCGCCGCGTGAGGACTGTCACGGTGCCTCCGGCAGGCATCGCCTCGATGGCGTTGCGGAGAAGATTGAGCAGCGTCTGGCGCATGAGATCAGGATCCATCCGAACCACGCCGATGCCGCCGTCGTACTGAGCATGCACTCCGATACTGTGGGCGCCGAACTCCGGCGCGAGGAATGCGAGCACATTCCGGATCAGTTCATTGGGATCTCTGTCGGATAGTTCGAGGACGGGGGCGCGAGCAATCTGCAGGAACGAATCGAGGATGCGCTCAAGGTGGCGGATCTCCTCGCTCATCAGGCGGATTCTCGGCAGGACTGTGGCAGAAGACACCTGCGGTTTCGCTTCCAGATCCTCTTTCAGAAGCTGGAGCGAGATGTTCATCGTGCTCAAGGGGTTCTTGATCTCGTGAGCCAGTGCACCTGCCAGGCGCCCCATGCGTTGCAGGTTGCGTTCCTGTTCTCCTGTGTGTCCGTGTTCGTGCATCGCGCTCATGATCCCTTACACTTCTGCCGACTTGGTACCAGCCCGCTCCATCGTGAGCAAGGAAGCACCACCGTATGCGCAAAAGTTGGGACGTGAGGAAGGAGTGCCCCTCCGACCTCGCCGCAGTCCTCGCTGGACGTTTGCGCTCCGGCGAAGTCGGTCTGTTGCCGACGGAAACCGTCTACGGCCTCATGGCGTCGTCAGAGCGCCCGGATGCATGCCGTCGCATCTACGAAATCAAGGGGCGGGCGTCATCCAAGCTGTTGCCTTTCATGACTGCCAGTCGTCAACGCGCTCTGCAGGAGGTCCCGAGAAGCCGGGTCGCGGGCAAACTTGCACGCCTGCTCTGGCCAGGTCCTCTCACCCTGGTTCTCGGTGAAGGCCAAGGCAAGGCCTGGCGCATTCCGGACCACGCGCTGATGCATGATGTTCTGCGCCGGTTGGAAGAACCCCTCGTCGCCACCAGCGCCAACACTTCCGGAATGCCTGCGCCGGCAGCCGCAGAGGACATCGAGCCCTGCATTCTGGACGCCGTTGATTTCAGTGTCCTGGATGAGCCCTCACGGGGAGCAGCGTCGACCATTGTCCGGGTCGACACGCATGATGCTGTCGAGGTTCTCCGGCAGGGAGCCATCCCGGAAGTGCGGATTCGGGAGCTTGCGGCCTTTCGGGTGGAGATCGTGTGCACCGGGAACACCTGTCGGTCGCCACTGGCCGCCGCCATCCTCGCCCGTGAACTTGCCGGCATCGAGGGAATCTCCATTCAAAGTTGCGGCACTGCTACCGAGTCGGGACGACCGGCGTCCTCGGGAGCCATCAAAGCTGCTGCCGCCCTTGGCCTTGACCTGAGCGGGCACCGCAGTCGCCCGCTGCCAGCAGACATGGGTGAGTCCGACCTCATCCTCTGCATGACCCCCCAGCATTGCGATCAAGTGTTGTCCAGGGCTCTTGCAACGGGGGGCCCACCAGTTGAGTTGGTTTCAACGAGAGGCGCGCCCGTGCCGGACCCGTGGGGTGGATCGACCGCGGAATATGAATCTGTGGCCTCCACCCTCCTGAGCATGCTCGGTCCATGGGCGGAGAGCATTCAGCGGAAGCTCGCCCATGGGTAGCGCTGCGGCTTCACCGCACTGCTGGACCACTCCGTGAGAATTTCGGGCCAGCCTTCGCAAGTTTCGCGGCTTGTCGACCGTATACTCCACTGACAAGACAATGTTGCCGAGGTTGTGTTCCAGCACGTAAAACACTGATTTCCATCTTTTTCCCCTTTCTCCTATTCCAACCAGCGGTTCCCTTGGCAACACCTTTTGCGCGCTCTGCGGGCTTGCCAGCAGGGCGCTATTTTTATGCAAAAAAACGCAACATGTTGCCCTGACAGCTATTGCGCTTGACCCATAGAGATCATCCCTCTCCTGGCCTGCACGCTTTCAGTTTCCACGAGAAGGCCACCCCCAGATGTCCGTAGCGGGACGCTTTGGGTTGGCAGGCGCGGCCGCACGGGGTAGATTCTGGGTGCCGCGCGCTTGACGGGCGGCCCCCCGGCATGGTCAACTACCCCTCCGGGGAATGAACGCACAAGCAAAGAATCCCGACGCTACGAGATCTTTCCCTCCCCAACCGCCCTCTCGAGTTAGGGATTCTTTCTTTCAGGTGGGGCCCGCTGAACAAGCGGGCCCCATGTTTTTTCGGGGAGGAGCGCGTACGGCGTAGCTCGATGCATGCCACGCCGGAAGCATGGCTGCTCAGTTGATCTTTGGAAGCACGACGGCCACGCGCACAACCTGCGTCTCCATGAGATCGATACTGGCATCAACCATCATGTAGCCTCCGCGATGAAGCGTGACGTTGTACTTTCCCGGGGCCAAGCCCTCGAGAAGAACTTCGCCCTTTGCATCGGTGCGCGGCGACATGCCCGGCTTGCCAGCGAGCTTTCCGGTTGCCGCATCCTTCACGCTGGCAACGACTGCCGGTACCGGGAGGTTGAAGTTGTCGTTGACCGTGATGATGCCCTTGCAACTGGGTGAGAGCCGATAGTCCCGCGTCAAGTCGGCGTTCTCCGCGATGACGATTGTCTCGGGGTCGGGAGGAACAAGCGCTGTTGACTCCAACCGCACAGTGTACTCCCCCGGCGGCAAGCCAGCGACCGAGTACTCGCCCTCCGGCGAGACGCGAGCGCGCCACCGGACCTGTTCTGATCCGGGCAGTTTGGTGACATCGAAGTTGCCCTGGATTCCCTCCTTGGGCTTCTGGATGTTGGGGCGTGAGCTGGCGGCCAAGGTTGCGTTGTACAGTTCCACACTCGCGTCGAGTGCCGGAGCGTTCCGGATGTTCGTGATTTTCCCGTGCAGCCGTGCCCCGCGCGACATGGCGATCACGCCGACATCTGTCGGCTCGCCGCTGGTGACCGTCACGGACTCCATCAACACGCGCGCAAACTCGCTGGAGCGCACGACGAGGTTGTACCGACCAGGATCGACTTCCATGATGTGAAAGCGCCCGCCTGCATCCTGCTCTGCGTCACCGGCCATCCCGAGACGGCCCATCGACAGTTGATTTTCGGGTGCCACATCCAACGGGACCAATTCCGCACTGAATCCAACAACAGGGGCGCCATCGGGTCCGACGACGGTTCCGATCACTCCTCCAAAATCTTCGAGGGTGAAACTGAGACCTTCAGTGTCCGAAGGAACACTCTCAACCCCGCGGCTCGTCTTTCCATCCGAGCGCGCCTGAACGCGATAGTTCCCCTTCACCAAACCGGCCACTCGGAAGCGACCATCCGCCCCGACTTTGGACGAACCGGCGACCTTGTCCGTGAACGGCAGAGCAGCAGAAACGGTGGCACCGATGGCGGGTTTGCCATCGGCGAGCGTCACCATGCCGCTGATGTGGCGTCCAATACGGAGGGTGAAGTCCTTTGCCAACGCCTGTCCAGCTGTATCCAACTGAACCTTCTGCTCGGCGAGCGCCACGTGCTCTGGGTGCGTGATTCCGAATGTGAATGTCCCCGTCCAGAGTCCGTCGATGCGATAGTGCCCGTCTGCTCCCGTGACAATGGTCTCATTCCGTCCACCACCGACACCATGGGTCGGCGGGAACCAGACATTGCTGAGTGGCGGCACGTCCACGGAAATCACTGCACCGGCAACGGGCGTTCCGACTTCATCGAGAACACTCCCCGAAATTGAAGCTCCGGGGCTCAACTGAATGTCGAATCCAGTCCGCGTCTCAGCGGGTCCCAAAGTGAACTCCTGAGAAACCGTGAGCGCCGCACCATCCTTGAGCACAACCACCGCGTAGGTGGCGTTCGCGTTCAGGTTCCTGACGGAATAGCGTCCTTGAGCATCCGAGATCGCCTCGGCAGCGCCGCGAACAACCTTCGTGAGGGGTGTCTTCTTTGCCGCAAAAACGCGAGCATTGTCGACAGGGACGCCATCGGCACTCAACACGCGGCCGGACATGCTGGCAGCCGGGTCCAGACGGAACACAAGAAGGTTGTTTGCTTCCGGCTTGAACGAATCTGCGTCTCCGAATGTGCGGGCCTCACTGTAGTCCGTGAACATCGTGGCCGTCACAGCGATCATCTGCGGTGTCCGCTCAACTCCTTTGAGCAGGAACGCACCGTCCTTGTCGGTCTGAGTCTCGAGACGGGGTACCAGTGCTGAGGCGAACGTCACCTTGGCGCCCGCGATCGGGTTGCCATTCATCTTGTCCACCACCTTGCCGGCAAGAGTGATGCCCGGCTTCAGCTTCAGTTCGGGCGTGTTGAGCCCGCCAGCAGTCAACCTGACATCCTCCAGGAAGTCCTCGTATTCTTCGTGGACAACGATGAACTTCACGGTCTCGATGGGTGCACCTTCGATGACGAACTCACCAGCATCGTTGCTGCGCACCTTCTCTTCCCAGCGAAAGAGCCGATTCACGTCAGTCACGTTGGGAGTACGGAACCAGCCCTTGACGAGCGCTCCTGCAACCGGGGCGCCCGTCAGCACATTGCGGACCATCCCCTTCACGCGCACTCCCGGCTTCAAGTTGAAGTCCGCGAGCAACCCCACGCTCACGTGATCCTTGTACTGAGTGATGAAGTTAGGAGCCGTCGCCTTCAGAAAATGCCGACCGCCGGGCACGAGCCCGGTGAACGCATAGTGGCCGCTCTCGTCACTCGCGGTGGAGTGCAGAATCTGCAGGTCAAAGCGTTCGATGAGCCGACGCGACGGATCATTCACGTACTTGTAATCAATGACTTGAATCGTGGCGTCCTGCAGCGCGTTGCCATCCATGTCGCGCACAAAGCCGGCGATCTCGGTGGGCTGCCCCATGGCGCCGACCGGTGTGGGCGAACCCTGATCCGCCGTTGCGGGCTGCGCTTTGATGGGCTGAGGCGTGTCGCGCTTCTCTGGAGCGACAACCTCCGGCTGGCTCGATGCCGGACCTGGTGTGAGAGGAGCGGGCTCGACGCCCCACAACATCCACAGGGCGAATCCGAGACCGCCAGCGGCCAACAAAACGATCACCAAAAAAGTCGCGGGAACAGATCCCTTGGTTCTCACAGTCACGGCTCCTTGAGCACCGGCTTCCCGGCGCGATTCAGACTTTCATCGACCAACCGGTTGCTCGTTTTCTTCCGGCGCAGGTCACAATCTGGCTCGAAGCGCCCTATCTCGACAGCAGCACGCACAACCCTATGGCTGCCCGTATGCTACGTCGAAGGCAGACGGTTGTCCCGCCAGCACGGCGTGTGCCGAAAACCCCCAGAACCTGACAGATTTGCCTTGTGTGCCGAAAAGAGCAGCCATGGAACGCCGGACCTATCCCAGAGTTGCATCCGAGTGTGTTGTGCAGTGGAAAGTGATCACCGATGCTGCCGCTGCTGCCGCACCGCAACCGGACCAGAGCGGGGCATTCCTTCAGAACATCTCGGGCGGCGGATTGTGCGTGAGCATGGATGCACCACCCCCCAAGGGCACGATGCTGGCCCTGCACCTCACACTCCCCGGACTTCCCAGTCCTGTGATCGCGCTCGGCAAGGTCGCCTGGGTTCAACCCACGGCCAGAGGCGGTGACGCTGGCATCGAATTCTGGTGGGTGGGCTGGAGTGATCCGGGCGCACAAAACGCGCTTCGCAGCCTGATCACGGAGAGGCTTGGCGATCAGCCAGCCACTTCCCGATAGAGCCGCTCGATGCGGCCGACGAGGGCACCCTCAGAGAAAAGCGTGGCCACACGCGTACGCGCTGCGATAGCCAACGGGTCACCTGCCTTCCGCTCCTCCAGCAACCGAGCCACTGCGCGCGCCATTGCATCTGCCGTTGCGTTCGCTGTGACGAGTCTCCCACCGCTGTCCAACATCTCGCGCACAGCACCCACATCGGTCGCCAGCACCGGCAATCCGCGTGCTTGTGCTTCGAGCAGGACAAGCGGCGTTCCTTCCGAACGACTGACGAGCAGCAGCGCATCAGCCGCATCCATCACATTCCACAGATCAGCGCGCGATCCAATCAATCTCACGCGCTCCGTGAGACCGTGACTGTGTACGGCCCGGATGAAGTGCGCACGCAGCGGTCCATCCCCGGCCACCACGAGCCGCAAGCGCGCATCGCCTCGCAGCAAGCTCAGGATCTCCAGGAGAAGCAGCGGTCGTTTGACCGCTGCCAGTCTCCCCGCAAAGAGCAGTACGCGGTCCTCCTCGCCGAGATGGAGGGCCTGCCTCGCCGCCGCGCGGCCGAGAGAATCCGTTGACAGAAACTCCTGCTGCACGGCGGGAGGGATGACATGGCAACGCGCGTGATCTCTCGGGTGCAAGACGGATTCGAGGACGCTGCGCTGGCTCTCCGACTGCACGATGAGTGCATCCGTTCGCGCACCGAGCAAGCGTTCCATCCAGCGCGACAAGCGCCCCGCACCAGGCCACAGATGGCCTGTGAAATTGAATCCGTGGAACGTGTGAACCGAGCGGACTTCGCGGTTGCGACGTGCGACCAGGCGCGCCAGCAGACCGGCCTTCGCAGTGTGCGAGTGCAGGATGTCCGGACCATAAGCGGCGACCTCGCTCGCCACTGCAAGGCCCGAGCGGACATCCGCGATCAACCTGATCCCGCGACCGAGACACGCGAGCCGCTTCCGGTCACAAGCTGCGTCCACAGCGCATTCCGCTTCGCCCGCCGTGCAATGGCCTGTGAGGAGCCGTTGCGGGAATTCCTCTCGCTCAAGCCCGCGCAGCAGCATGTTCACGTGACGCGCGGGGCCGCCGACGTTCATGCGCGTAATGACGCGAAGTACGCGGCGACGGCGAGTCATGCCCTCATGCTAGCCGCAGATGTCGGCACCTCGGCTATCGTGTGCGCGTGCCGGATGGGGAAACACAGCTCCTTCGCGTGCGCATCCAAAGCGTCAGCTTCGCCGCGCGAGACACAGGCTTCCATGTACTGCGCTGCAGCACAGAGGTCGGCGCAGAAATCACATGCGCCGGCGTGATCCCATTTCCCGTCCACCCTGGAGACACGCTCCGGCTCGAGGGGGCATTCGAAGTTCACGAGCGACACGGGCGGCAATTCAGCATCCAGACTGTTTGCAGCGAAGTGCCTGCAACGCCAGAAGGCGTCGCCGCGTACATCGCGGCACGCAAGGTCCGCGGTATTGGAAAGCGCACTGCCAGAAGCATCGTGGGGAAGCTCGGTCAGGATGCGCTGCACATCATCCGCACGGACGCACATTGGTGGTCCAGAACACCCGGAGTTGGAGCCAAGCGTGCCACTGCTCTCACGGCCGCAGTCCTGCGCGATGCCGCCGAGGAGGCCGTCTTCGTCCGGCTCGCGGCCTTGGGGATCTCGCCCTCGCTGTCACGCGCGGTGCATGAGATCTACGGTGGTTCCTCCCTTGCGGTTCTCGAACACGACCCTTGGGCACTTGCCCGCTGTGTGCGGGGTTTCGGATTCCGGCGGGCTGACGAGATTGCCCAGCGCATGGGGATGCCTCTCGATGCACCATCGCGCCTCGCTGCGGCCATGGACCATGTTCTCAAGGAGGCCGAGCGTCACGGCCACTCAGCCCTGCCCCCACCGGACCTGTTTCGCGAAAGCGCCAGACTCACCCAGGCGAGCACTGCGCTGCTCGCGAGCACTTTGCATGAACACGCAGCGGCCGGAGATGTCCTGCTCCACCGTTGCGCGCAGAAGACGCTCGTATTCAGCGTGGCACTGGCTCGTGCCGAGATGGATGCTGCCTCCGCCTTGCGCCAGTTCTCCGCGCGCGGCAACAGCATTCCGGCTCCGGATACTCTGGGTGGTGACTGGACACCGGAACAACGGGTGGCTCTCAGGAACCTTGCGCCCGCAAGACTGGGTGTTCTCACCGGTGGTCCCGGAACCGGCAAGACCACGGTGCTCCGCGAGTTGGTGCACTGGCATGAAGCGAGAGGCAGGAAGCTCGCTCTGGCATCACCCACCGGCCGCGCTGCACGCCGCCTCGCGGATACATCCGGGCGCGACGCAACCACGCTGCATCGCCTGCTCAGCATCACCCCCGAGACACGGATCCCACGGGCGGACTGCCTCGACGGGGTGGATCTGCTCATCATCGATGAAGCGTCGATGCTCGATCTTCCGCTGCTCGATTGCGTCCTGCGCGCTCTGCCGCCAAGCGCCAGCCTGCTCTTGGTGGGTGACGTCGACCAGTTGCCTTCCATTGGACCGGGAACCGTTCTGCGGGACGTGATCAACAGCGGCATCGCAACGGTGGCGCGCCTCACCGAGGTGCATCGTCAAGCCTCCGGCAACAGCATCAGCGCCAACTGTCATCGCGTGCTGCACGGCGAGTTGCCGCGCTGGGACACGCACAGCGGCAACACGTTTCTGATGCGCCGCCCTGACGCAACTGAAGGTGCCGAGACTATCGCTGAACTCGTCTTGCAGAGGCTCCCTGACAAGTTCGGCCTTGATCGCACAAGAGACATCCAGATTCTCACCCCCATGCACCGTGGACCAGCTGGCACCGTCGCCCTGAACCAGGCGATCCAGCACGGCCTGCACCCCGATGCACCTCGCGTGAGTGCTGGCGTTCATGTTCTTTGCCCAGGGGACCGCGTCATCGCCACGCGCAACGATCATGAGCGGGAGGTGATGAACGGAGATATCGGGATCGTCCAGGCAGTCCAACCGCGTGAGCGCGTGGTGCGCGCCGAGTTCAACGGTCAGACGCACGCATGGAGCGGCGCGGCGCTGGCGGATCTGGCACCAGCCTTCGCGATCACGGTGCACAAGGCGCAGGGCTCTGAGTACCCCTGTGTCGTCCTTGCACTCTTCATGGAGCATGCCCTGATGCTCCGCCGCCACCTGGTCTACACCGCGATGTCACGAGCGCGCCAGCACCTGATCGTCGTCGGCGAGGAAGCAGCCATGCGGACGGCTGTTGGCGACGCCCGGCTTGCCCGTCGCCACGGATTGCTGGAAGAACGCCTGCGCGGGCTGGAAATCCGCACCATCGACCCCGGAGCGCCGGAGTTCGGGCAGCTACTTGACTGACGCTTCCACTTCCGTCGCAAGGAAATCCATGCGTCGCGCACGCCGGAGAAACCACCATCCGAGTACAGCAATCTCTGCGACGTACATCACGGTGGCTGCACTGGCGCTGAACCCGTAGAGCTCTTCGCTTCCCAGTTTCATGCGCGTCGTCCACTCCTGACCGAGCATCCCCTCGGCGATCGCGGTGGGTGCGATGCGACGCAGCGGACCAGGTGCCGATCCGATGCCTGCATCCAGGACTCCAAGAATGACGACCGACACGATGGTCGAACGCCGGAATTGCAGTCCCACACAGGCAAAGAGCAGCGTATGCAGGGCAGTGAGCAGGCCCATCGTCACCACGAGCCGCCCGGGGCCGGGAACGTCAGTGACCAGCACATCACCCGCTGAGGCGACGCCATACGCGATGATGGCGCTCAACCCGGCCAATGCAACGCTTGCCGAGAGTGCAGCCGCGAGAAGTCCGGCGCAAAGAGTCCTGCGCCCGAGGGGCCGCGTGAGCAACAACGGGAGGGTGCGTTCCTCAAGCAGATCACGCACGCAACCAGAACCGATGAAGAGACTCATCAAGCCGCAGCTTGCCATGAGTACGGACGGCATGCCCTCTTTCAGAAACTCGTCGATGGCACCTGGAGGAGCAAAACAACGCACCAGCACCGCGATCGACGCTGGCAGCAATGCAAGAAGCGCCGCAATGATGACCTTGCGCGCACCGAGCAAGTGCCGCAGGCCGAACACCAGCAGTGTTGAGAAGCGACCACTCATCCGATCAATCTCTGGAAGACAGCCTCGACGGCCTCGCCGGGCGCGGCCATCTCTGTAACGCACACGCCAGTATCCAATACGGCAACTGGAATATCCCGCAAGAGTTGCAGGCTTGAAGAGGTACTGACGTGCAACGCATCCTCGCCCTCGAGTCGCAGCGCGGTGATGTGCGACGCCCCGATGAGGTGTCCTGCGAGACGCCGCGGATCGTCGCAGCGCACGCACAAGGTGAATGCGTAGTCGGCGAGCTCGTCACGGATGACGCCGAGCGCCCCTTCTGCAAGCACCATGCCGCGGTGCAGTACGACGATATGTGACGCGACGGCCGCCACTTCATGCAGGATGTGGCTCGAGAACAGCACATGCACGCCGCTGGCGGCCAGCTCTTCGAGCAAAGCGAGGATGTCCCGTCGCCCGACGGGATCGAGCCCTGTCATGGGTTCGTCAAGCAGAATCAGCTTGGGCGCGTGCACGAGTGCCGCCGCGATCCGCACGCGTTGCCGCATGCCCTTGCTGCCGCTCGCCGCCTCCCGATCCGCAAATGCGAGCATTCCCGTGCGCCGCAAAGCCGCATCCGCCCGGTCCTTCACTTCGGCTGCATTGATTCCCGAAAGCCGCGCCAGCATGCGCACGATGCTGCGCGCACTCATGCCTTCAAACAGCGCATCATCCTCGGAGCAGAATCCAAGGGCATCAAACAGCGCCGGATCGCGCAAGGGATCCTTCCCGAGGACCGAGACGCTGCCGCTGCTGGGGCGGATCTGCCCCGTGAGGATCCGCAGCAACGTGCTCTTGCCGGCACCATTCGGACCCAGCAATCCCGTGATGCCACCCGGCACTTGCAACGTGACCTCTGTCAGGGCCGGCACGTTTCCGTACCAACGCGCAACGCGGTCGCATGCAATGACGCTCATGGTTCCCTCAGCCATGACGCGGCCGCATCTTTCCGATGGTGACCTTCCATCCCCACCAGCTTGCGAGCACGAGGATCAACACGCTCGGCCACGCCGTGTGCGTGATGGAAGGCATGGCCACAAGCGCCTCGTGCAGCGGCTCCAAAGACAGGAGTTCGCTCAGAATGATCTGCTGGTTGCTGCGCCACGAAACCAGCTCGAACCACCGGTTCCCCGTCGTCCCGAAGAGGATGGTCGAGACCACCCAGGTAACGAAGTAGATGAGAAACCAGATGGCCGTGGCGTAGCGGGCACTGCGCGTCAAGGCGGAGACACCCGTCATCACCAGCGCGTTGGATACGGCCACGACAGCGGCAAAGAGCACAACCCACGCATAGAAATGCACGCATGGCAGAAAACTGGACGGGATCAACACGTTGCCGATCGCGAGCACCAGCAACGGCGGAACCGCGAGCACAAACATGAGCCGTGAACCGATCACAGCGGCCTTGCCAAGAACGTAGTCTCGCGGCCGCAATGGCCGGGACATGTAGACCTCGTGCGCCTGGGTGCGGAGATCCTCGGCGACCAGTGTTGCGCCCAGCATGGGAGTCAGGATCAACCCGAACCACAATTGAACATGCCCCATCAACACGTAGAGCAGATTGGCGGCCACGCGCTGCCACACTTCCGGAGTCACGTCGTCCAGCGTGGTGATGCTCGTGAGGGCAAACTGGCGCGCAAGACTGAGGAGATCCTCCTCGTTGCGCGTCGCGAAGTAGATCGCGAGCGCGAACATGAGCCCCGGTGCCACCGCGGCAAACATCACGAGCCGGGTCTTCCAGCTCCGCATGACGTGAACGCCGATGACCCGCGCAATGATGGTCCACGGCCGCCCGGCCAGGGCAACCGGTCGCGCACTCATGCGTTGATAAACACGTTCATGGATCGCCATGGGTCTCCTCGATGGTCTCGAAGAAAACGTCCTCGATGGAGTGCGATCCAGGCACCAGTTCGCGGATGCCGACGCCACAGGCTCTGGCCGCTTCGAAGATCGGACGCGAGCCGCGGTCGCCCGCCACCTCGACAACCACCTGCCCATGCGCCGCGTCCACACGCACCGTGTGCCCGCCTGCTGCGAGGCAGTCCCGGAAGGCATTTCCGTCCCCCTCCAAGCGCAGTCTCCAGGTGGCATTCAGACCGTGCACCAGCTCTTGCATCTTGCCAGCACGCACGACCCTCCCGCGACTCACGATGATCACGCTGTCACAGACTTCGCTGACGTCCGGAAGCAGGTGGGTGGAGATCAACAGCGACACGCCGCGGCCGCGGATGTCTTTCAACAAGTCCAGCATGTGTGCACGGCCAGCAGGGTCCAGCGCATTGGCAGGTTCATCAAGCAAGAGCAAGTCCGGATCATGGACCAAGGCCATGGCAAGCTTGAGGCGCTGGCGCATGCCTGAGGAGAAGCCGTCCGCTGCGCGCAGCCGGGCTTCACCAAGTCCGCAGTAGTGCAGAACTTCGTGAGCACGACGTGTCGCTTCCGTCGCGCCGAGGCCGGACAACTCCCCCATCATGCTCACCGCCTCGATGGCAGGCAGGTCCCCGAGATGCGCGTCCGACTCCGGCATGTAACCCACCCGGAGTCGCAAGCGCTCACTGCCGCTGGCGAGAGCCTCGCCGAGCACCGCGCCGCTCCCGCCTTGCGGGATGATCAACCCGAGCAACACCTTGATCAGCGTGCTCTTTCCCGCGCCATTCACTCCCAGCAGGCCATGACACCCCGGGCCCACGCTGAGCTCGAGCCCATCCAGAGCACGCCGTCCCTTCGTGTATTCGACGACGACGCCCTTCACGTCGATGAGGGCTGCGTGCTGATCCGCGGTGGGCATGGCGCGGATCATACGACGAGAACTCACCTCGCGTCCTGCAGCAGGGGTTGCGACGTGTTCAAGGCGCGCGCTTGCGCAGCGCGATCTGCAGATGATGCGCCCGGCCCAGCCCGAGCTCCGTGGCGTGCCATTTCTCCTCGAGTTCAAGCAATTGCCGCCGTCGCTCAGGATCGGCGTACAGATCAGGCTGATGCCGCGGCGCAAAGACCATCTTGCCGAAGAGCTTCAACACATCGAAGCCTGCTGATTCGGCACCAACGCGCAATTCCGCAGGCGTGAAAGCATGCAGGGGGAAGCGTTCCTCCTTGCGGTCCGCGAGCCACTCACTCTTGCCGCTCTCAAGAAAGCGCTGCAACTCCTCGAGACGACCACGTTCGATGAATGGCTCACAGGCTCCGTAACGCGCATCCACGGACAGCACAGCCGTGCCGCCGGGAACGAGCACCCTCGCAATGCTCCCAAGCGCCCGGCGCCAGTCGGAGCTGAAGCTGAGCGGATCCCCCTGCGCCACCACGAACGAGAACTGTTCATCCGTGAAAGGTGCGAGGTCCGTGATGTCAGCCTGAACGCACTCGTGGCCAGCGCTCGCGAAGCGCTCCGCGATCTTCCGCTCTGTCACGTCCAACATCTTCCGCGAGAGATCAGAGAAGACCACCCGAAAGCGCGACTTCGCGAGACGCAGTCCATACAAACCTGTGCCGCACCCTGCATCCAGCACCTGTTTGCCGAGATCCCGAGGCAGGTACGGCTTCATCCCCCGCCACGAAACATCGTGGTAGAGGTCCCAGTAGGGATCCTCTGCATAGACGTCGTCGTAGCGCGGGGCGATCCGGTCGTGGTAACGCTGATTGGGGCCGCTCATGGCGGCTCGATCTTACGGAACTGGCGTGGATGACGTCAGGGCACGTGCTGCAAAGCCCAGGTGAGCGAGGACTGTGGACTTGTCGAGGCTTCCGCAGTCCGCAGCCACAAAGACCGGCTGTCCCGCAACAACTCCTGCAAGCAACAGCCCTTCCACACGCGGCGCCTCGGGCCGGTCGCTCGCGAGTTCGACTCGCGACCAGTGGCGTCCGCCCAGTTCGAGAGCATCCTGTTGGACGAACCTGAAACTGCCGCGCTCGAACGCACCTCGTTGAGAGAGCATGAGACTCCGTCCAATGTGAGAGGACGCCTCCTCCGGAAGTGCTGCAGGGGGCAACACTGCGAGGATCAAGCGCGCCGAACTGGCTGCGTCCGTGAAGACGACGCATTCCACGCTGCCTTGGTGGAAGACCGAGCGTTCCCAGGCAGCGGGAGCCACTGTCGTAAAGGGACCGATGGCAGCCTCGGCATAGCCCGCAGCAAGAGTCGCGAGTTCCACACGCCGGGGCGTGAAGCGTGCCAACTCATCCCGCAATTCAGGTGCGACCTCATCCGCCAGCGCGAGTGTCGCGACCAGCGGAGACGGCTTCAGCCCGCAGCGCCGCAAGACACCAGCCAACTCGCTGTCCCCGACACCTACGCGGCGCAGGAGAAGCAGTTCCTCGACCGTGAGCGGTGGCTCGGCCACGGCAGGAACGAGAAGTGTGAGGAAGAGCAAGGCGCAGCGCATGAATTCGCTCCACCGAGATCATCGGCACCGGACCCCGGCACTTGATCCCCACTCCCGTACCCTCCCCTCGGCGCATCTTCCTGTAAGCTCGACACATGAACCACGCCGGACGCATGCACACGACCGACCCCGTGCTCACGCGCTATGTGGAAGCAGTCCACACCATCGTGTCCGGCACGCGCGACCCCGAGGCAACGGCAAGCGCCGTCGAAAGCGCCTCCCGCGAATTGATTCCGCCGGGTTTCAGCACGCCAACCGAGTTGCAACGGGAGGATCCTTCAGCTCCCTATTCGCGCAATCTCGTCTACAGCGATCCAGAACACCGTTTCGCCGTCGTCGCCATGGTCTGGCCGGCCTTTCGCGAGACACGCATTCACGACCACGTGAATTGGTGCGTGGTCAGGTGTCTTCAGGGAACCTGCCTTGAAACGAGGTACTCCCTCACCGACGCGCGACTCGCCGAGGGTTTCGCCGAAGTGCGTACGACCGGAGCACGCATCGTTCCCGCAGGCGCTGTCCTCGGGCTCACACCTCCCCCCAGTTCCAATCTCCACCGCATGGCGAATGCCGCCTGGCCCACCGCCATCACTCTGCACACCTACGGGGATCCGGGCACACGCGCGCGCGTCTTCGACCCCGTGACCCGCAAGGTGGAGATCGTCGCACTCCGCTTCCACAACCTCGCGCCATGAAGCTCAGACGCTGAAAGACGTTCCGCACCCGCAAGTGCCGCTTGCATTGGGATTGCGCACGGAGAAGCCTGCGCCGCTGAGACCATCCAGATAGTCCAGCGTACATCCTCCGAGAAAGAGCATGGAATTCTGGTCCACGATCACGCAGGCGCTGCCGGCGGGGAGCACATGGTCTTCCGGACCAGGCACACCGAGATCGAACTTGTACTGGAACCCGGAGCAGCCCCCGCTGACAACGGAGAGCTTCAGGCCAGTTCCCGCTTCCGGAGAGGAACGAGACAGTTCACCGATGCGCCGCGCGGCTGTGTCTGTGATGCTCAACATGACTTGCGTTGATCATACCGTTTCCGGAGACTGCCCGCATGGATCAACTTGTGGCCCTTCCTCCGTGTCTTTGTGATGACGAAACCGCCGCGCTGCGACTCTCCGGGGACGCCACCTTGCGGCTGCTGCAGGGGCAACTGACGCAAGACATCTCAAAGCTCGAAGATGGACAGACGTGCTGGTCTTTTGTGTTGAAGCCTCGCGGGCAGGTGGTGACGCTGGTGCAGGTGGCTCGTATCGGAGACGAGTATCTCCTCGTGACGGAGAAGTCTGCTTGCGAGGCGCTGCTCCAGCATCTGAAGCCTCACCTCGCCCTCTCGCGTGTTGCCGTGTTGCAACAGGACACCCCATGGCGCATCACGGAAGTGGCCGTTGGGGAGTCTCTGTTTGGTTCGCCTGCTGCGGACCTGCTGCATTCAGGGCGCAACGGCGTGCTCCAACATCCAGAGGGGGCGACGCTTCTCTGCGACCAAGTTCTTGGTGTGCCATCCCTCGCCGTGTTCGGCGCGTCTCTGCCCGCGGGATGCAGCGCCCGACGCGCACAGGTCGATGCTTTCCGCATCCTGCGCGGAGAGCCGCGCTTCGGGATCGACCTCTTCGAAAACACACTTCCTGCTGAAAGCGGCATCGAAGCGCGCACCGTTTCCTACACCAAGGGCTGCTACTGCGGGCAGGAAGTGGTGGCAAAGCAACACTGGATCGGCAAGCCGCGCCAGAGACTCGTTCACTTCCGCTTCACAGAACCTGTTGCACGCGGTGACATACAGGTCATCGGCACACACAGCGTCGTGCTCACTTCAGTCGCTCACGAACACGGCATCCACCATGCCCTCGGCCTCGTGCCCGCTGCAGAGCTCGGCACCCTGCCTGCAGGTGCCGAGCTCGTCGCCGCAACCTTGCCCGTCAATTCACTTTGATCAGTTCGACGTGAAAGATGAGCGTCGCATCCGGGCCGATGCGCCCCGGCATCCCGGCTGGCCCATACGCGAGCTTGCCCGGAATGATGAAGCGATAGACAGCACCTGGCTGCATCAACTGCAGGCCTTCCGTCCAGCCTGGAATCACGCCGGATACACCAAAACTCGTCGGTTCCCCGCGGGCGTAGCTCGCATCGAAACTGCGGCCGTCCGTGAACCAGCCCGCGTAGTGAACCGTGACCTGGCTGGATTTCATCGGCGCCTCTCCAGCGCCTTCTTTCAGCACTTGATACTTGAGCCCGCTGGCAGTGGTGTTCACCTTGGTGTCATCAGGGATGTAGAACTCCGGCATCGGCAGGGGACGCTGAACGTGTTCAATCGTGATGTCCCAGATGGAAGGTTCACCCGGCTTCAACCCGGGTGGCTGGCGCTCCTTGAACCCGAGTTCGGTCGGGACTTCGAAGCGGAACTGAGCGCCGACGCTCATGAGCAGAAAGCCCTCTTTCATGAACGGAATCCTGAAACCCGAGCAGGTCCCCTTGAGCGGCTGTCCGCGCATGGCCGAGCAGTCGATCAGCTTTCCGCCGGGCGAGAAGATCGCATAGCTGGCCACGAAGACTTCGTCGGCCTGAAGTGCGGGCCCGGTGCCCTCCTTGACGATTTCGTACGCGAGACCGCTTGCGAGTTTCTTCTGCTTCTCCTTCACAGGTGCGCAGAAGACCGGCAGTGCCGGCCCCACCTTCACCTCCAGCAGATCCACCTCAAACACGAGTGTGGCGTTGGCCGGGATTTTCGGCGGAGATCCACGCTCACCGTAAGCGAGCGGTCCGGGAATGGTGAGCTTCACCTTGCCACCAGGGCCGATGTGCCCGAGACCCTCATTCCAGCCTTCGATGACCTGTCCCAACTTGAACTCGATGGGATTCCCACGCGAGCTGTCGAACTCTGTGCCGTCGGTGAGCCAACCGGTGTAATTGACCTTCACCGAATCTCCGAGTTTCGGCCGCGGAGTTTCAGCACCGGGATTGATCACACTCACAACAAGTCCACTGGCAGTCGTTTTCACGTCACCATCCTTCGGCCATGGTTCCTTCGCTTTGCCGTCCTGGGCCACAACCGACGCGCCCAGAACTCCGATCCACATCAGGGTGCACAACGCTTTCATGCTCACTGCTCCGCGCCGGCTGCTGGCCAGCTGAGGCGAAGGCGCGCCACAGGCCGCCCTGCCACAAAGTGTTCGGTCACGATTTCTTCGACATCCTCCGGGCGCACATGCCCGTACCAGACGCCTTCGGGATAGACGACCATGGTTGCGCCCGAAGCACAGGCCGCGAGGCAACCCGACTTGTTCGCGCGCACTTCTGACTTGAGCCCCAGCTCCACGAGGCGCGACTTCAGGCGTTCCAGAACTTCCCCACCGCAGCTGCGTGCGCAACACGCAGAGTTCTCCTCCGCGCGCTCATGCATGCACACAAACACGTGGCGTTTGAATCTCGCTTCTTGAGGATGCTCGTTCATGTGAAGTGGCGGGAGAGTCGTGGCCCCCGCTGTTCATTGTAGTGACTGCCGCTGCCCGAAGCACCGTAGGGGCGCTGTGGGGGCGCAGCCATGCGCTCGAAGGCCATGCGACAGATCGGCTGCCCGTGGCGGAGCAACACGTCATCGTCGTAGGGCCGCAGTTCCAGCACCGCGGGAGTTCCGCGCCCGCAGCCCTCCGGAGACCAGCCGAAACCAGGGTCAAAGAAGCCGGCGTAGTGCGCACGGAACTCGCCGGCACTCGTTTCATACGGAAGCATCTCCACCGCATGATCCGGCGGAATGCGGATGCGCTCGCGTGTCGAGAGAATGTGAAACTGCCCGCGACGCAGCAGCAGGCGTCCCTTTGTGGGGCGCGGCAGCGGTTCAAAAAACTCGCTGCCCGGGCGTTGTCTGCCGGGGACAAGACTCGCCACGGCGTGGGTTGGCTTGGCCACGAACCCTGCCACATCCTGCTCGAGATCCGCGCTCAAGAGGATGCCGTCATCGACAGGGACCGCCCGTTCATCCAGTGTGTGGCCGTTGGCATCAAGAACCAGGGCTTCGCGGCGCATCAACTGTTCAACGGCCGTCGTATCCAGCACCTCGCGCCGCCCGTAGAAGATGGCCTGATTGAGACTGCAGCCAGCCTGCATTTCAACGGCGAAGGAGCGTGGTGTGATCTCGGCCCAGAGGGGGCCCGCATAGCCCCTGGCCACCTTGTCGTAGCGCGGGTTGCCGTCCGTGAGAGTGCGCGTCTGGACGTCCATGCGCCCGATGCTGCTCTTGTTGTTCGTGTACGCCCCCAGCCATGCGGGTAGCTGCAGCGTCTCTTCGAGGCGGACGAGGTAGACCTGCCCGCGCTCGAGCACACGAGGCACACTGAGATCGAGCAACTCGCGGCCGTGCTCCCGCACCAACCCCTCTACTGTTTCGCCCGGCAACGGCAGGAGTGAACCGGGCAAGCGCCAGCACTCACTCCCGAGCGTGAGATCGAGAGAACAGGGCTGAACGCGGCCACTCGCACCTGCGGCGCGCACTGCGCCAGCACGCAACAGTTCAACGATGTGCTCCGCAGCCAGAGCCCCGGCGCGCGGCAGCGCACCGGGGTCCGGAAGCGACGAGAGCTCAGGAGCAGCCGAGGGAGGAACCACAGTTGAGGCACTTGTAGCACGCACCGTTGCGCACGGTCACGTTGCCGCAGGTGTCGCAGAAGGGCGCGTCACCCATCATGCTGTCGAGATGCTCGGAGAGTGCGTTCCGGCTGGAACGCAGTGCTTGCACCTCCACACGTTCCGGTTTCGTGTCGCTCGCGGGCGCGGACGAGAGGCTTTCTTCGAATTCCCTCACACGCGTCGTGAGTTCATCCTGACGCCGCTCCTCGGCCTGTTTCGCCTGGTGCATTTCCTCCTCGACACCGTCAGCCGGCTTCACCTGCACGAAATCGGTGCGTCCGAGATACTCGAGACCGAGGTTTCTGAAGATGTAATCGATGACCGAAGTGCACCACTTGATGTTCGGATGATCCACAGGCCCTTGGGGATCGAAGCGCGTGAACGTGAACACGTTCACGAAGTCCTCGAGAGGTACGCCGTACTGCAGTCCCATGCTCACAGCGATGGCGAAGCAGTTCATCATGCTGCGGAACGCTGCACCTTCCTTGTGCATGTCGATGATGATCTCACCGAGAGTCCCATCCTCGTAGTTGCCGGTGCGCAGGTAGATCTTGTGCTGCCCCACCTTTGCTTCCTGCGTGAAACCGAAACGCTTCCTTGGCAGGCGGCGGCGGCGCAGTGCCGGGCCGGCCGGCAGAGGCACTGAAGGAACGGGTTCCGCGAGGCTCCTTGCATCCGCAGGCACCTCGTTTTCCGTGGTGATCTTGCGCTGCTTGCCCGTGGCCGAATCGCCGCTCGTATTGAGAGGCTGGCTCGCCTTGCAACCATCGCGATAGAGCGCGACAGCCTTCAGGCCGAGGTTCCACGATTCCACGTAGGCCTCTTCGATATCCCGCACCGTGGCCTCGTTCGGCATGTTGACCGTCTTCGAGATCGCGCCGGAGAT
>SXGU01423890.1_pt1 | contig 27006 bp, 26 predicted proteins | sample 3174531 | NCBI WGS metagenome assembly SXGU01 (sample SAMN11356863, study PRJNA531348) | freshwater metagenome | isolation source: freshwater sample F1-140 | place: China: Fuxian Lake, Yuxi | collected 2017-12-25 | reverse complement strand
TTTCTACCACCTTATTCTCCAGATTATAACCCCATAGAACAAGATTTCGCTAACATCAAAAAAAGGCGCATCTTTGCACCACAAAATACCACGCTAGAACAAATCATCAAAATGTATAATTGTTAAATAAAGTCACTATAGAAAAATTCGGTGCGGTGGCGGGTATAACCCTCGGCGTATTGCTCACCATCGCCAACAGCCTGAAGACCAAGAGCTTGCTCGCGGATATTGAGGCAAAAGAGCAGGACAAAAAGGAAATGTCAGTTTAATCCACCGCTGCGCCAAGCTTCAGCCCAGAAAACCAATCAAGGAATTTTGGCACATCCGCCCCACGGAAAATCCCGCCATGTTGCGGACACATCATATTAACATCCAGCTTGCGAACGCGCTCTACCCAAGCGTCCCGCGCACGATTAGACGGCATCCAGCGGCGATGAAACATCTCCATATATTGCGTGTGCTTGGCGAAATCCTCAACAAATAATTGGTTCGCATCATCAGGCAACAACGCCGCCCCAACATCGCCAGAAAATAATATCTTCGCTTTGGCATCATATAAATGCAAATTACCAGACGAATGCAAATAATGCGCTGGCACAAGCTCTACCTTATGATTTTTGCCGATATTTATGCTGCAACCCTCGTCGGGAACGCCGACCATCTGTGATTTATCACAACCAAAATGAGTGATAAACCCTGTCCATACCCAAGGCACATAAACCTTGGCTTGCGGGCAAACGCCTAGCCACAAAGCCAAAGAAGAAAGAATATCAGGGTCTTGGTGCGAACCAAAAATCACATCAATATTTTCAACGGGCAAATAATCGCTAATAGCGGTGATGACCTCGGGAAAAATCTCCGTCCCACCCGGATCCATCAGCAACCCGCGACCATCAGCAATAATCAGATATTCGTTCGTATCAATGACATAATCAGGCTTACTCGTATCGCGCCCAAACACTACCCATTTTACATTATTATCCTCGTAAATCACTTGTGATAGCATGTGTCCCCCCACCTTTATATTTCTATACTTCGTTATTTGTCAGCAGCTTCAATTGACGCATCGTATTGCGCGACACCACCCGAATTTCATCCGCTGCTGATTGAATTTCATTCGCCAGATGCTGGAACGGGCTTTTCTCGCTGCCATCCATCCCCCGCAATCTTTCGCTTTCAATCAAAATCCCGATTTTTACATAATTCACGATCTTTAGAGACTTTTCCATTCCATCAATAATCCGCACCAATTCCCGCACCAAGCGCGGGTAATCCTTATCATATTCTTTTAGTGCATTTTCCGCCCGCACACGCGATTTTTCCAGCATCTCCAAAGAATGATTTTTTGCTTTTCCAAGGGCAATTGCTTCGTCCAAGCTGCCTAAATAGCGCATTTGCTGCGCGGCGATGGCGATGATTTTTGTCCATTCCTGCGTGAGTGTGCGGATATTCTGCACTGTTGCCCGTAGGGCGGCGGAAATATCGGTGATTTCATTGGTCATCACACCAAAAACTTTCCCCGCATCGCCAATCTGGGCGGAGGATATTTTGGCATTCATGGAAACCAGCGTAATTTCATGCGCCAAATCCAGAAGGCTGGTCACATGGTAACGCACACCCAGCGCGGACACCAGCGTTTTTTGGATTTCATTAAATTGATTATTTTGCATAATACAACAACCCCGATTTGCGGTATTGTATAAATAAAATTCCAAATCACGATTGATCTGGATCAATTATTGGCAATCAACCAATTCGCATACGGCAACCACAGTTCGCGTTTGGCTTTGCTACCTACTATCATGCCGACATGCCCTGCGCTGGGGTGGATTACGGTTGCCTGTGGCGTGGCGGCGGCTAGCGGCATGGCGCAGGCAAATGGCACAACATTATCATTCTTCGGAATGGCAATAAATGTCGGCAGGGTAGCAGGCGGTGGCGCAATTTTTTTGCCCGCCACCATCGCCCGCCCCGCCATTAAATCATTCCCCTGCGCCCAGCCGATTAGGCAGTCCCGCGCAACGCCAGCAGTCATCGGCACGCCGTCATTCACCCAATGCTCCAATGCCACAAAATCGCGGGCGGCGCGGCTGGTTTCCTCCATTTCAAAATAGCGGCGGAATTTATGCTCAAACAAAAACGGATCGGTCAGGTAAAATAGCGACTGGATGAACTCCGCCGAAAGAGTTTCCTGTTCGTTTATGGTTTTTGTGATTTCCGCCTGCCATTTTTTATCCAGCACAAAGGGCGAAAATTCTGGGCAGTAAAAATCCCAAGGCGTGGCGAGTAGTGCTAGCGAGGAAATTTTTCGTGGGCGGAGTTTGCTGGCGGCAAGAGCCAGCACACCACCCATGCAATAGCCCGCCAGCGCGATTTTCCCGCCATATATTTCCGCCAGATAATCAATGGCGGGCGCGAGTATTTCACTCACATAATCCGCAACGGCAAACTCTGCCTCAGCCGCACTCGGCGTTCTCCAATCCAGCACGATGGGATAGATATTTTGGGTGGCAAGAAAGCGTAGGAAACTGCGCTCCTCCTCCAGATCCAAAATATAATAACGATTGATGAGCGAGGGAATAAACAGAACGATATTTTGAAAATTTTCCGCGCCCTGCCCATAATCCAGCAGCCGCGCCGCGCCCGTTTGCCAAATAACTGGTTTTTCGGCAAGAACCCGCTGATACGGAGTTTCGTAGTAGCGCAAAATGCCCGAAAGCATCTGGCTAGTCCGCTTTTTTGCCTCGTCCTGTAGGGCGTTTTGCAGCTTGAGGTTTTGCTGGTCTTGCAGATTTTTTGGCAGGTTTTTTGCCTGCAACCTGTCCTTCAAGGGCAATAATCCTGCGTTCGCACATTGCAAGGCGAAAGGCGAGGCTAGCCAACTCATCACGCTGATGGTCAGATGGATTGGCAGAGTGGGAAGAGGCGTTTGGCTGGGCATCATTCGGATTTTGCATATTTTTGAACAGCCCTAGCATAGCCTCAATAAATTTTTTGTCACCCATCATTGACGCCATTTGTTTTTGCCATAAATCCAGCATTTCCTTGGCTAGATCGGGGTAGGGGCTAGCATTCATAGTTTTTTCCTCCCATACTTGTTTTTTTCTCAATGGCTTACCGAGCGCAAAGCAACAATTTGTAACAATGCTAATCAAATGCTTAAGCCTTCTAGTTGCGAATGATTATCAACTGCAAATAAAAAAGTCTACTCCCAGTATTCCACTTTTTTACAAAACCTCAACCGCCATTTCCCAGCCAATAAGGCATCATAGCATAGGAAAATATGGTCTGGTAGGGCTTTATTGGGTCATGATTTTGCGTAAATAATTAATAAATTGTCACAAAACTTTAACAAAAGCGTAATAATTTGGTAATAATTATGGTGGTAGGGTTAGTTTTATTGGTTGCATGGATAATGAATTAAAGCAGGAGGCTATATGGCTGTAGACATGTATGATAAAGGTGTATTGAGGCTTGAATGGATTAATCATAGAGGAAGCTTCTCTGTAGATTTGAGCAACGACCTAGACTCGCTTGATAGAGCTCAGCATATGATTCATAAGCTAGAAAGAGACTATGGAATAACAGCAAAACAATATGGCAACTCTTTATTTATTGAAGATCCTAAAAGCGTTGAACGCTTTCAAGGCTATCTTGGATTAAGAGCGAAAGCTGGAACACAAACATGGCAAGCAAGTAGCAATGAACAATATTTGAAGACTGATATAAGTAGCCTTGAAATTGAAGATAAAGGAAAGCTTTTACAAGAACTCAGGGTTGCGGCTGTAAAAAAAGGACTTAGCGCAGACGCTATTCAATTTGGGACTGATTCCGCAGGGCATTCTGTTATCTTAATGCCGCATGACATAAAGTACCATGATCTAACTGAGCATTTACAGAAAAGTGCAGAGATCCCCAAGCTTTCTGGGACTACTAAATTTTTTGAAAAACACGGCAAAAAACTCGGGTGGATTGGTGCGGGTGCTGTCGCACTGGCTGGAGCTTTTATGTCTGGCAAAGCTAAGGCGGATGAAGGCGGAAGCCTAGGTGAGGTGGCTAGTGCCGCTGCTGGTGGTGCTGCGGATGGCATCCCTGTAGTAAATTCTGCAAAATCAGCAAATGAAGGTCGTTCTGATGAAGCAATAGCAAGAGCTGCAGATATTATACCTCCAGTTGGCGAAGCAAATAGGTATCTACAAAGATTATATGCATTTGCTACTGGGCAGAAGACAGATATTGAAGCAGGCATGTTTGAAGACAGTGCATATCTTATGAAATATGCTGCTGGCAAAGGGAATGAATGGATTAATGCACTACAAAATTGGATAAACCAGTCTATCAAAGAGATGGCAGCAAGTGAAGGTAAGCCTATAGACCCACAACACCAAGCTATTGTAAATCAAATTTTAGCCAACACAGGGCAGCAAGCAAGCGTAGAAAATGAAGACAAGCCGCAACATCTAAACCTTGCCCACAGCTAGAGTGCAAACCCGCTGATGATGGGCATACGCAAGCTCCGCCGCCAGTGGCTGGTGTTGCTCAAACCCAACGAGTAGTGGGTGGGTGAGGGAACTTCTAACTTCGCGTGAGTTGAGATAGCAGTTTTTTATAATTCTCTGACTCTAATTGCAAACCTTCCGCGAGTGACAGGTTCATATTTGTCGTTGCGCGTTTTATTGCCGCCACTGAAGATGCTGGATTCGTGGCAATGGTTTTTGCCACTTCTAGCGCGTCACGCAGCAAGTTTTCTGGCGCAGATATTTTATTCACCAGCCCAAGCGCGAAAGCTTCGGTTGCCGAAAACGGCTTGCCAGTGTAGAGCAGCTCGCGGGCGCGGCGTGTGCCGATTGCTCGCGGCAAGGTTTGCGTACCGCCCGTTCCGCACATTATTCCCAAAGTCACTTCGGGCAGGGCAAAGCGGGCAGTTTCCGCCGCGTAAATAAAATCGCAAGCCAGCGCAAGCTCCAGCCCGCCGCCATAAGCCGCGCCGTTCACCGCCGCGATGACAGGCACAGGGCAGCCCATAATAGCGTGCAAAACCTCGCGGAAAAGCTGGTGCTGCTCCTCCCACTCGGAAAGCGAAAACCCCGCCCGCTGCTTCAAATCCGCGCCCGCGCAAAAAGCCCGCTCGCCCGCCCCAGTTAGGATTACGGCGCGGATGTCCCCCGCCAAATTAGCAAAAATATCCTTAATTTCCAGTGCCATCTGTGAATTAAGCGCATTGGCGACCGCGGGGCGCGAAAGGGTTAAAATGGCAACGCCACCCTCATTAATTTCCAATTTTGTGGTTAATTCTGGCATAAGGCTGTTAAAATACTTGAAACTTCCTAAAAAACCAGTAAATAAGTCATTCGTGTAAATTTTATTGAATAGAGATATAGTCATGACCTTACCTTTGATGCCAAAAGCAACCGCCGTGTGGCTGGTTGATAACACCGCTCTAACCTTTGAACAAATCGGGGCTTTTTGTGGAATGCACCCGCTGGAAGTGCAGGGGATTGCTGATGGTGAAGTGGCGGGTGGCATTCGCGGTGAAGACCCGATTGCTGGTGGGCAGCTATCGGCGGAAAATATTGCTGAGTGCGAAAAAGACAGCGAAAAACGCTTGGAACTGCTCGGCAGCGCGAAGCAATATATCATGCAAAAAACCAAGGGCAGCCGCTACACGCCAGTTGCCCGCCGTCAGGACAAGCCTGACGCTGTGGCTTGGTTGGTTAAAAACTATCCGAATATGACCGACGGGCAAATCGGCAAGCTTGTTGGCACAACCAAAAACACCATTGTTGCCGTGCGGACAAAGTCACACTGGAACACGGCGGGTATCAAGCCACGCGACCCTGTTTTGCTCGGTCTTTGCACCCAAACGCACCTAGACGCTGCTGTTGCCAGCATTAAACATGCGCCAGTTTCGGAAGCGAACGAGGCTTAGTTTTGCATGATCGATGACACAACATCAGAATTGGATAAAAAAGCCCAGAAGTTTTTGCGGGATTTGAACATTGAACTTGGTCATGATTACCCCATAGAAAATGAACGGTCGTTCAGTGATATTTTCCCTAAATATAGCATAACTCCAGCAGATTCTGACAGACCAGTTTCTGAGAGGCTTGCGACTGCCTATAATTTGTTGACGGAGGAAGAAAAACAAACCGCACACGCCATTGCTAAAAGGGCGATAATATTGTGTTTGGGGCATTCTGATTCCATAAGGAATACCAGTAATTTGATGTATTTTTTTCATGATATAGACGAAACCCTAGAATCCGTGAATGACATATTACCAGAAGTGCTTGAATTTAAGGGAGGTGGTCAATCGCGACCGAAGTTATTGTCAAAAATTGTAGGTTTTCTGTCATCTTGGGGAATAAAAATTGATGTCAGCCAAGAGCTTTGGGAAGATGTTATAAAAAATATTGAGCCAACAGGAATGGCAAAATTGCTTACTTATCTGAAAGAAAATTCCACTCCGCAGATTAACCTTGGTTCAATTTGTGATTTAGCTCTTAATCGGATAGATGAAAACACTGGCGTGCTTTTGGAATTCCGTCAATCGCCGAATGAACTCAAAGGATTATTCTCTCGAATTCGCTCAGAGTGTGCTGGTCTTAGCGGAAGAGGGAAAGACGGCAGTGCTTATTTGGGCTAGCTAGCCAAAAAAACACTGTGTTTTCCGCCATTTGCTAGGGCTTGTAGCGGGTGGTTTTCAGTTCCTCGGGCAATTATCATATTGCAGCCAGCAGCGGTTGCTATTTTTGCTGCGGCGATTTTTGTCGCCATGCCGCCCGTGCCGACGCTGCTGCCCGCGCCGCCCGCCATTGCCTCAATCGTGCGCGTTATTTCGCGGATTTCCGCTTGGAAAACAGCGTTTGGGTTGGTTCGTGGGTTTTCGCTATATAGCCCATCAATATCGGAAAATAAAATTAGCAAATCCGCGCCCGCCATCTTCGCCACATGCGCCGCCAAGCTATCATTATCGCCGACCCGAAGTTCCTCGGTTGCCACTGTGTCATTTTCATTAATAACAGGCACAATGTGCGGGTTTTTAAGCAGAGTTTCCAGCGTGTTGCGGGCATTCATAGCGCGAGTGTCGCTGTTAATATCATCGGCGGTTAGCAGAATCTGCGCCGCGTATAGCTCGGATTTTTGGGTATCATCAAAGGCTTTTTGCCAATAACCAATCAAATGCGCTTGCCCGCAAGCTGCCGCTGCTTGTTTTTCTTCCAATAATAATTTCTGCATTCCATAATTGAGCATTAACCGCCCAACACCAACCGCACCCGAGGTAACGATTATTATTTCTTTTCCTGATTTTTTAAGCTCGGCAATATCATGCGCCAGCGTTGCCAGCCATTCAGTCCGCACAAAACCATCCTCGCCAATAATCAGCGATGAACCAATTTTGATGACAATTCGTTTAGCAGAGTTTAGCATTTTTCTAATTTTTGTCCTAGCAATCACAGGTTTATTAATATTTTCTTAACCACGCATTACTATAATATGCGTAATCTTAATTGACATATCCGCAAACAAATAGCAAATATATTAGCATTATGAGCCAAATGACCAAAGCCACTAAGGATTCACGCAATTGGTATCGGGATCGCTACCAGTCTGTGCTGTTGCAGCGACGGTTGCTGTCTGGCTTGTGTGTGCTTTCCTTGCTCGCTACCATGATTTCAGTTTTGGCAATCGCGCAGCTTACCCCGCAAAAAAGCGTTGAGCCATTTGTTATACAGGTTGATGCAAAAACTGGCATAACACAGGTGGTTGATCCTCTTACTGTTCAGCAGATTACGGGTGTTGAGGCGGTGAATAATTTTTTCATCGTGCAGTATATCCGCGCACGCGAAGGCTATAATGTTCGGGATATTTCGCGCAATTATTCCACAGTGCGTGTGATGTCGGAAAGTGGTGCGGTTTATCCGCAATTTGTTAGTTCCGCTAATCCTAGTAATCCCAATAGTAATGCGGCGAGGATGGGCAGCAATGGTACGCGCACAGTTCGTTTCCGTTCCATCACATATTTGAAGCCTGACATGGCGCAAGCTCGCTTGCTTATTGAAGAAACGCCTGCTAAAGGTGAAACAGTGCAGTATTATAAAATTGCGACCATATCTTTTGAATACGCAAAATTGGAGTTAACCCCCGAGGAACGCTATATTAATCCGCTTGGCTTCCGTGTGAAAGAATATCGTTTAGATGAGGAAATAGCAGCAAAATGAAAATTAGAAAAAACCTCTTGATATTTAGCGTTGTTGTCGGTCTTACGCCCGCTTGGTCTTGTCTTGCTGATGGGAAAGATGCTCCCAAATTGGTAACTCCTGCGCTGCCTTCTGATTCGCGGATTAAGGTTTTATCGTATGATGAATCCGATGTGTATGTCATCCGCACGAAATATGGCTATCAAACCAATATTGTTTTTGACCCGCTGGAAGAAATTCAAACTATCTCGGTTGGCGATCGTAGCTTGTGGCAGATTATCCCAGCAGGAAATCGCTTGTATATCCGCCCGCTTACCGAGGATATTAGCACGAATATGACGCTGCTCACCAATAAACGGTCTTACGAATTTGATATAAAATCAGTTGATGCTAAGGACGACAGCAATATCTATGTCGCAAGATTTATGTATCCAGATAAAAAACCGCAAGCGAGTTTCGCACAAACTGCAACCGTAGTTCCTGCAACTGTCGTCCAGCCAGCAATTGTAAAGCCAGCGGCAACTTCAAATGCTCCTGCGCTGCCTGTTCACCCGAACTATAGCTATACTTATTCTGGTGCGGATGCGCTTGCGCCTGCGCGAATATATGACGATGGAAAATCTACTTTCATAAGCTACCAATCTCTTGGCAAGCAGTTCCAGCTTCCTTCGGTGTTTATCGTTGGTGCAAATGGCAAAGAAACACCTGCAATCACCAGCGTTCATGGCTCTGACATAACGGTGAGTGCGGTGGCGGGTGAGATGGTTCTAAGAAGCAATGCTGGCGAGGTGCGGGTTTATAACGAGGCACTAAATCCGAAGATTGCACCTGCAGCACAAACCGAAGGAGGGGCAAATGGACGATAATAATCAGCCGCCTCCTTACGACCCAAATGACCAGCCAAACCAGCAATATAACTCTGGAAACGGCGGCGTACATGCTAGCAAGCCGTCGCTGAGTGGCAGCTCGATAAAAGTTGTTGTTGGCGGCGTAGTGCTGTTGGTTTTTGCGGTTTATATGCTTAGCTCGATTTTTGGTAGTGCGCCGAAGGAAAGCGGAACAGATTTGCTGGGTGCGGATAAACAAAAAGAAGCTAGTCAAGTTGCCAAAGCGGGCGATGAAAACGCAGGATTGCCGCCAGTAGTTCTTCCGCCGCCGCCAAAAGCTGGTTTAGAGCCACCACCAATTGATGACGGCTTTACTCCGCCACCAGAAATTCCTTCCGATGAAAAAATTACCGAGCAAGCGGGCAAAGGTATTGAAATTCCGCCGCCGCCACCGTTGCCGCCAGTCGCTGAAGCCTCAACCAGCAAGCTGGCTATGAATGATAAAGATACTCAGGCGAGAATTCGCTCTAATATGCTTATTGTTGATGGCGGAAAAACCGAAGCAGGGAACAGCAGCGCGAGTGCGGCAAACCAATCTCTCGACAAAAGCGACCCTAATCGTGCTTTTTCCAACGCAGTTATTCAAGGGACAACCGCTGAAAAACAAATGGCTACTCGCTTGAATAATTTGAGTATGACAATCGCGCAGGGGAAAATCATCAACGCCGTTTTGGAAACTGCGATTAACACGCAATTACCGGGGACGCTGCGGGCGATTGTCAGCCGCGACACTTATGCGGAAACTGGTAGAACTGTGCTGATTCCCAAGGGTTCTCGCTTAATCGGAACATATAACACGGGCATATTGCAAGGGCAAAACCGCGTGATGATTGTGTGGACGCGGCTTATTCGCCCAGACGGCATCGACATTATGATTGGCTCACCTGCGATTGACGGGCTGGGTCGGGCAGGTATTGAGGGGAATGTTAACAACCGTTATATGGAGATATTTAGCGCGGCAATCCTTACTACCGCCCTTACTCTTGGTGCTGCGGTGGGGACGGAGGCTTTGCTGCCTAGCGACAACACCACCACAACAACCAACACCGATGGCAGCCAGACTACTAATGCCACGCCAGCACAACAAGCCGCTGGTGACGCAGTTGACAATCTGACCGATATTTCCAAATCAGTGGTTGGTAAATTAATTGACATCCGCCCGACCATCACCATCGATCAAGGAACGCGGGTTAATGTATTTGTCAATCGTGACTTGACCTTCCCTGCTGATTCGGAAAACGCCTTGTTCGTGCAGTAGTAGGATATGACTGGTTGTTTTTTAACACTATCAGCCTTGTCACCCCGTTTTTATAACGGGGTCTGGGGCTGCAAATTTGATCATTGGTTTTGTCACCAGATCCCGCAACGAGTGCGGGATGACAACAAACGGTAGAAAAAAATGGTTACATCGCTTACCGCTCTTGACACCTACCTTGCACCACTCAAGCCGTTTTTTGACCAGCCGAAGGTGAGCGAAATATCCATCAATAAACCACAGGAAATCTGGGTAGAAATTGGCGGCGATATGGAGCGACACGATGTTCCTGAGCTGGATTATGAACATCTGAAGGCTCTGGGGCGGCTGGTGGCGCAGTACGGCGAACAGCGCATCAGCGAGGAGTCGCCGCTGCTATCAGCAACGCTTCCGCAAGGTTTTCGTATTCAGGTGGTGTTCCCGCCAGCTGTTGAGCCGTCGCTGATTGCTATTTCCATTCGCAAATCCACCATTGTAAATCTGGACTTGGATCAATATGAGGCTCTGGGTGCGTTTCAATCCACCATGGTGCGGCAAGAAGCCAATCCAATTGACGCAAAGCTTCGCGCCCTGCTTGATGCGGGCAATGTGAAGGACTTCATAAAGCAAGCCATCCTCGCCAAGAAAAATATCATTATCAGCGGCGGGACATCCACTGGTAAAACTACTTTTCTTAATGCTGCCTTAAAAGTTATTCCGCCTACGGAACGAGTTATAACCTGCGAGGATGCGCGGGAAATCCTCATTCCGCATTTGCCCAATCGCGTGCATTTGCTGGCTTCCAAAGGCGGGCAGGGGCGTGCCAAGGTGGATATGCAGGATTTGATTGAAGCCTGCCTGCGCCTGCGCCCTGACCGCCTGATGCTGGGCGAGTTGCGCGGCAAAGAAGCATTTTCCTTCATGCGGGCGGTAAATACTGGGCATCCGGGGTCGATTTCCACCCTCCACGCCGATTCGCCCGCCCTTGCCGTTGAGCAATTAATCCTTATGATTATGCAAGCAGGGCTGGGCATCACCCGCGAACAGATAAAAAGCTATGTAGAAAATGTGATAAATGTTATAGTACAACTAAAACGCGGCGCACATGGAATGCGCTTCGTTTCGGAAGTTTATTTTAAGGAGGGGATTTAGTGGTGAGTGGTAAGTGGTAAGTGGTAAGAATTTCTTACTTGACTTGCCACTCACCACTTACCACTCACCACTAATATGGCAGACGATTATAAATCAGTAAATAAACGCAGGCAAAACGCGAATGACGCGTTTGTGATGTTTATCATCACCATTTTGGTGGTAATTCCGACGCTTGGCGGCGTTGTGCTGAGTATGTATTTACTCTATGGGCAGCAATATCTTGTCAATTATTCGCACCGTCCAGATTTAATTTTAACGCAATATCTGCGCTTGCTGGACTGGTGGTGGCTTAATCATTCCAGAGCTGGAATGTTTGACTATACCTTAAAAATTGCTGCGCCTCCCGCTGGCGGTATAGTTTTTGGTCTAACGCTTTTATTTGTCGCTCGTGCGCCGCTGCTTGATTTTCGCCCGTTCAAGCTCAAAGAAAGTGTGCATGGTGATGCCCACTGGGCGAATGAAAGCGAAATCCGCAAGGCAAAACTGCGGGCAAAAAAGGGCATTCTACTTGGGCGAACTGGGAAGAATGACTATCTGATTGCCGATGATTTTCAGCATATCCTGCTCTTCGCGCCGACGGGTGCGGGTAAGGGGGTGGGCTTCGTAATTCCGAACTTGTTATTCTGGGAAAATTCTATTGTCTGCCATGATATTAAACTGGAAAACCACGAGCTAACCAGCGGTTATCGTCGGCGCAAAATGGGGCAACAGGTGTTCTTGTGGAATCCTGCTGATCCTGATGGTATTTCGCATTGCTATAACCCGCTGGATTGGATTTCGGAAAAACCCGGTCAGATGGTGGATGATGTGCAGAAAATGTGCAATCTGATTTTGCCTGAACAGGAATTCTGGCAAAACGAAGCTCGCTCGCTGCTGATGGGGGTTATTTTATATCTCGTTGCCGTTCCTGAAAAAACTACCAGCTTCGGCGAGGTGGTGCGCACCATGCGCTCGGACGATGTGGTGTATAACCTTGCGGTTGTGCTGGATACTATCGGCAAGCGCATCCACCCTGTGGCATATATGAATATAGCGGCGTTCCTGCAAAAAGCTGATAAGGAACGCTCGGGCGTTATTTCCACTATGAACTCTGGGCTGGAACTCTGGGCGAACCCGCTGATTGACTCCACAACTGCGCGGTCTGATTTTGACATGCAGCAACTAAAACGCCAGAAAATGACGGTTTATTGCGGCGTAACCCCCGACAACTTAAAACGGCTTGAGCCGCTGCTAAAAGTGTTTTACCAGCAAGCGACTGACTTCATGACGCGCTCTATGCCGAAAAAAGACGAGCCATACGGCGTTATGTTCATGATGGATGAGTTTCCATCGCTCGGCGAAATGCCGCAATTCCAAGTGGGTATTGCCTATTTCCGCGGGTATCGCGTGAAACTGTTCCTGATTGTGCAAGATACGCAGCAGCTAAAAGGCATTTACGAAGAAGCGGGCATGAACAGCTTCCTTTCCAACTGCTATTACCGCATCACCTTTGCCGCGAATAACATGGAAACTGCTAATTTGATTTCACAGCTTATCGGCAATAAAACCGTGCAGCAAAGCTCGCACAACATGCCGAAATTCCTTGACCTCAACCCAGCGGCGCGGACGGTGAATACCTCGGAAGTGCAACGCGCATTGCTACTACCGCAGGAGGTGGTGACGCTGCCACGCGAAGATCAAATTATCCTTATTGAGTCATTCCCGCCAATTCGCACCAAGAAAATTTTCTATTATCAGGATAGATTTTTCATGCGCCGCTTGCTGCCGCAAGAGCCAATTCCGCAGCAAGAACCGTATGACCCACGCAAGAAAAAAGCTGCAGAAAAACCACCAGAAAAACCAGCAGAGCCAACTCCGCCGCCAGAAGCTAGTACTTAGCCTATTCATAATCTCTACTCCAGCTTGCTGCAAACGGCGTTTTCTGCGCTTCCACTGCTCATGTACTTGCGTGTACGACTTAAGCTGCGGTTATTGGAATTTGAAGGATAGGGCGCAGTTTTTATCTGTATTTGTTAATGAATAGGTTTGCAAAAAATAGTTTGGATTTGTAGATGATAATCCATGTAAATCAAAGCATGATGTTGGTTGCCCTGCTGCTATCCATCCACCATGTGGATAAAATGTTCCATTTGGCGTTCCTGAAACACCAACTGCATCTGAATCTATCCCGCTAGGTGGTGCGCCAACATACCTTGCATGAACCCTGCCAGTGTTTGGCATTCCATCATCCATCTTACTATCAATAGCATATGCTTGCTGCGGGGTAAGGGCGGGTATAGCTGCTGTACACCCTGTGCATCCACCATAGCCAAAAATCTGCGTAACTGCTGCCAGAATAAAAAAATTAGCAGCTCCATTTAATGTATATCCAGGTGCAATAGCAGCGCTATATCCAAGACCCCCATATCTTAAGGTTGCACCAAGAACAAAAACGGAATTACCTTGCTCAATTTTTGCCTTTGGCATGTATTTAGCTATTCCGTCAGGAGTGTTTTTATCAGCAACTAATGGATATGTTGAATTGGTGGCTGTCGAAAACGAATCTCCTATAAGCCCTGCCTCACTTAAATCCCTCCAGAATACCGACACTTCACCAGTTCCCTGATATGCCGCCCCATTCCATCCAGCTGATACCCACCCCATTAAGATTCCGTCACCATTACCTTGACCGTAATCAGTTCCCCTAGCCACAAATCCAAACGCACTAGCCGTTGGGTCGGGAATATCCCCTGGTAAATAGCCGTATTTTAACTTGAAGGTATTAACCGCCGTTTGATATTTTTCAATCTGGCTAATTTGACTTCTAATTTCCGCCGCTTTGATTAAATCCTGCCCAACTAGCACCCCACCGACTAGCAGCCCGATTATCATAAGGACAATAGAAAGCTCTATTAGAGTAAAGCCATTGCTCCTTACTCTGTGCTGTCCTTCAACAGTCGGATAAACACACTGCGGCGAATATGGATAAACTATTTCCTTCATGGCTTAATTAAGCCATAAAACCCTAAGATTTCAAGAAGATAATTAATTATCGGGAACCCCACCACAGCGATTGAATAAACACGCATCCCGTCAGGCGTGTGTGGCGGGTTGTTTTCCCATCCCCCGCCCAAAAAACCCAATATGGGGGGGGGAGGGAATGCCCGAAGCCATTAAGCCCGCTCTCTGCGCCTAGTGTCGAATGCGTCGCGGATTTTTTCGCTTATAAAAACAATCAGCACCAGCAACAGCGAAATAGTTATAAATCCTGTAAATCCTAGCCATGGTGCTTGCGGATTGTTTTTGCCTTGTAGCAATAATTCGCCAAGCGATGGTGAGCCAACAGGTAGCCCGAAACCAAGGAAATCCAGCGTGGTTAGCGCGGTTATTGCGCCACTCATCATAAATGGGATCATGGTGAACGCCGCGACCATTGCATTAGGCAGGATATGGCGGAGCATAATCCGTGGCTCGGAAACGCCAAGTGCGCGGGCGGCTTTGACGAAATCAAAATTCCGCGCCCGCAGAAATTCAGCGCGCACTACACCCGTCAGCGACATCCACTTAAACATCAGCAAAATAACCAGCAGCCACCAGAAATTCGGGGTAACTAGGCTGGCAAGGATGATGAGCAAAAACAGCTCTGGCAGTCCACTCCAAATTTCCATAAAGCGTTGGAACAGCAAGTCTGTCCACCCGCCGAAATAGCCCTGTACTGCGCCAGCCAGAATGCCAATTACCGCGCTGGAAATAGTTAGCATCAAACCAAACAACACCGATATGCGAAAGCCATAAATCAGCCGCGCCAGAACATCACGCCCTTGGTCGTCTGTACCAAGTAAGTTCACTGCGGAAGGGGGCGAAGGGGCAGGGCGACCGAGGTCGTAATTAATGGTGCTATAGGAAAATTTTATCGGCGGAAAAATCATCCACCCGTTTTTGTTAATTGCCTCTTCTATGAATTGGTCGCGGTAAATTGCCTCGGTTTCGAAATCTCCACCAAATTCTTTGTCGCTGTAAGTTGCAAATACTGGAAAATAAAATTTATCATTATATTTCATGATGATTGGCTTGTCATTGGCGACAAGTTCAGCAACTAGGCTGGTTAGGAAGAGGGCGAGGAAGATGATTAGGCTTATAGGAAGCCGAGTGTAGAGTGTGGAGTGTGGAGTTTTTTTTACGCCCACATTTTTCTTACACTCAACACTCAACACTCTACATTCATTCTTCATAATTCATAACTCCCAAACCAACTAAGACATTTGGCAATCACTTCGTCCCAGTGGCGCAGCAGGGCGTGGTTGCCACCTTCATATATAACCAACTCGTGAATTTTACCAAGTGCGGCAAGCTTTTCGGCAAGGCGGGTGGAATGACCAAGTGAAACTGCCTCATCGGCTGTGCCATGTAGTAAGAGCAGGGGGGTGGAAATCTCCTCCGCCCAGCAAACCGCCGAGCGGTTTAAGATAGCATCATCAGGACTATTCAAATAATTCGGAATGGTTGTTTTATAAACCTGTTCTTCTATTAATGGGCGTTCGACCTTCCACTCTATTAAATCAGACAGTCCAGCGATGGAAATGGCAGCGTTGAAAGTTTTATCCTTACGAAGCGACAAATAGGTCATCATCCCGCCGCGGGAATGCCCAAGCATAAATATATTTTTCCCGTCCCATGCGGGATTTTGTTTGGCTATTTCTAATAAATTAAAAATATCGTTTAGATCATCTCCACCAAATTCATCCGCCCCTTGCCCGCCGTCATTGCCACGATAATTTGAGGCATAAACCAGATAGCCAGTACGCGCAAATGGCAGCATTGCACGCAAAACTGTGCGTACAGTAAGCCTGCCATAATCACGAGTTCCTCCGCGATTATAAATGAGGATAGGGTGTTTTTTTAGGTCAATTTTGGCAGGAAAGCAGGTTATTCCATTTACTTGTAAGCCATCGCTATTGTAAATAATTCGTTGTGTTATAGCATCACTAACCGCTTCATATTCCTTGCAAATTTTGGTATAAAATGCTTCAGGTAATGGCGAAGGGAAGGCAGGAATTTTAGTAAGATTTTCCAAGCTTTGGGGGACAAAAGTTTCGGATGAAATCATCACACTTCCCTCCGTTCAAAATCAATCCGTGGGTCGACCCATGCGTAGACGAGGTCGCCGATTAGACCAGTAATTAATCCAAGTAGCGTGAAGATAAAAAGCGTGCCGAACATAACTGGGTAATCGCGCCCGATGACTGCTTCATAGCCGAGCAAACCAAGACCATTTAGCGAAAAAATAATTTCGATAAGTAACGCGCTGGTGAATAAAATACTAAGCATCGCGGAAGGAAAACCAGCAATTATCACCAACATGGCATTGCGGAACACATGCCCATATAAAACTTGGTTTTGTGACAAGCCCTTTGCGCGGGCGGTCAGTACATATTGCTTGCTGATTTCCTCGAGAAAATAATTTTTGGTGAGCATGGTAAGGCTTGCAAACCCGCTAATTACCATGGCGATGACGGGCAGGGTGATATGCCAGAAATAGTCGGTGATTTTGCCAACTAGTGACAGCTCGGCAAAATTGTCGGAAACCAAACCTTTTAGCGGAAACCAGCTTAAATAATTGCCGCCTGCGAACAGGATAATCAATAAAATGGCGAATAAAAAACTAGGGATGGAATAGCCGATAATAATCGCCCAGCTGCTCCACAGGTCAAAGCGAGAGCCATTGCGGACGGCTTTGCGGATGCCTAGTGGAATGGAAATCAGGTAAGTAAGCAGCGTCGTCCATAGCCCGAGAGAAATAGTAACTGGCAGAGTTTGCCAAACTAGAGTTGTCACTTTTTCATTGCGGAAGAAACTCTCGCCAAAATCAAGCCGCAGATAATTCCCCATCATCTGCCAGAAGCGTTCCAGCGGTGGTTTGTCAAAGCCATACATTTTTTCAATTTGGGCGATGATTTCAGGATCTAATCCCCTTCCACCGCGGTAGAGTGATTGCCCAGCATTAGCAGCTAATGGCTTGGCGGCAAGATCGCTACCGCTGCCAGAAATTCTATCGGTTGCATGACCAGAGGTAATGTCAGTAAGCGATGCCACCATGCGCTCCACAGGCCCACCGGGGGCGACCTGTACAATAGCAAAATTTAGCAGCATAATCCCAAACAAAGTCGGGATCATCATAAGCAAGCGGCGGAGGATGTAGTTGGTCATTGCTCAGTTGTTAGTCTTTAGTTGTTAGTCTTTAGTCAATAGTGTACACATAACCGAATAATACTCAATTGCTAACAACTAAAGACTAATAACTTACCACTATTATGATAGAACTCCTCCTTATCCTTTGCCTTGGGCTTTCGTTTGGCAGTTTTATAACTTGCGCCAGCTATCGCTTGCCGCTGGAAATTGATGTTGTCAGCAAGCCTTCATTTTGTCCATCTTGTGACCATAAGCTTGGCTTTCGTGATTTATTCCCTGTTTTTTCGTGGTTGTTCCAGCGCGGAAAATGCGGGCATTGCAAAACGCCGATTTCGCCGCGCTATCCACTCATTGAAATAATAACGGGATTATTGTTCGTGTTTTTATATATCCGCTATGGCATTTCTTGGGAAATGGGCATTTTGGCGGCGATGTTGGTTATGCTGATGATTATGATTGTCGCTGATATTGAGCATTTTATTATACCCGACTGCGTTCACATTGTGCTGCTTCCGCTTGCCATTGCTCATCGTTATTTGCAGGATGCGATTGCGCCAGATATGCTCTGGGGCTTTGGTCTGATGGTGGGTCTGGCTCTTGCCCTACACTATGGCTATAGTGCCTTGCGCGGGCGGGCGATGCTGGGTTATGGCGATGTTAAATTTTTTGCCATAGTTGGCGTTTGGTTGGATTTGGCTGCGATACCTGCATTCTTGTTGATAGCGGGAATTCTTGGAGTGGTTTTCGGTATAATCTGGCGGTGGCTGGGGAAGGGGCAGGTTTTCCCCTTTGGTCCTGCGCTGGCGGTCGCATTGTTTATTTGCGTGGTTTTTGCAAAGACGGTTATTTATTGACCTTATACAAAAAAAACACTAATTACTGCCATTCACTAACCACTAACCACCATTCACCAATATGCACACATACCGCACACATACTTGTTCACAACTCACCAAAGCCAATGTCGGCGAAAGCGTAAAGCTCTCTGGCTGGGTGCATCGCAAGCGCGACCACGGCAATTTATTGTTCATAGATTTGCGCGATCATTATGGAATTACGCAACTCGTTGCAACCGAGGGCGCGAGAGCGTTTGCCGAGCTTTCTAGCGTGCGTCTGGAAAGCGTGATAACCATTTCGGGTAAAGTTTTGGCGCGGGCGGCGGAAACTATAAATAGCAACCTGCCAACTGGCGAAATTGAAGTTGCGGTTGGTGAGTATAACTTGGAATCCGCTAGCGATACCCTGCCTCTGCAAGTAAATCTTGATCGCGAATTCCCTGAAGAAACCCGCCTTAAATATCGCTTTTTGGATTTGCGCCGTGAAAAACTACATAAAAATATTATGCTGCGCTCAAATGTTATTGCGTCCTTGCGCCGCCGCATGATTGAGCAAGGGTTTAACGAATTCCAAACCCCGATTTTGACCGCTAGTTCTCCAGAAGGAGCGCGGGATTATCTCGTGCCTTCGCGCATTCATCCTGGGAAATTTTACGCCCTGCCGCAAGCACCGCAACAATTTAAGCAAATGCTGATGGTTTCTGGTTTTGACCGTTATTTCCAAATCGCCCCATGTTTCCGCGATGAGGACGGACGGGCTGACCGCAGCCCTGGTGAATTCTACCAGCTAGATATTGAAATGAGTTTTGTAACGCAGGAAGATGTTTTTGCTGCAATTGAGCCAGTCCTACACGGCGTTTTCAGCGAATTTGGCAATAAAAAAGTGACCGATTTCCCATTCCCGCGCATCACCTATTCTGAGGCGATGCTAAAATATGGTTCAGACAAACCAGACCTGCGCAATCCGCTTATTATTCATGATGTAACGAGTGTCTGGGATGGTGGTGGCTTTGCTATATTTAATAAAGTAATTGAATCTCATGGATTTATTCGCGCTATTCCAGCACCTAGATGTGCTGATAAGCCGCGCAGTTTCTTCGATAACATGATCGAATTTGCTAAATCTATGGGAGCACAAGGTCTTGCATACATTACATATAAAACTGCTGGAGAAATCAAACCAGAATCTTTTGGTGGGTCACTCGTAAAATTTCTTACTGTAGATAAATTAACAAAACTCGTTGATATTTGTGGTTTAAGACCTGGTGACGCGGTGTTTTTCTCAAGTGGTACTGAATTATCTGCTGCTAAACTTGCGGGACAAGTTCGTAATAAACTTGGCGAAGAGCTTGGTTTGATAGAGCAGGGAGAATATAAATTCCTGTGGGTGGTGGATTTCCCATATTTTGAATATGACGAAGACGAGAAAAAAATCATCTTTAGCCATAATCCATTTTCTATGCCGCAAGGAGGAATGGAAGCTCTGCTCACCAAAAATCCATTAGAAATTCTTGCTTATCAATATGATATTGTGTGCAACGGGGTGGAGCTTTCGTCTGGCGCAATTCGCAATCACAAGCCAGAAATTATGTATAAAGCTTTTGAAATTGCGGGTTACGGCGCGGAAACGGTGGACAGCAAATTCGGCGGGATGATTTCGGCGTTTAAGTTTGGCGCACCGCCGCATGGCGGGCTTGCCCCTGGGGTTGACCGTATGGTGATGCTCCTTGCTGATGAGCCAAATATCCGCGAGGTTATCGCCTTCCCGATGAACCAAAAAGCCGAGGATTTGCTGATGCAAGCTCCGAATGTTGCCGAGGAAAAAAGCTTGCGCGAGCTGCATTTGCAACTATCACCTAAAGCCAAGCAGATACTCGCGGAAGAAGCAGAAAAAACCGCGTAAAGCTCGGCTATTTCACAAAAAACTTCTTTCCTGTTTCCGTGCAATCATTGGCAGCGAGGCGCACAAAAATATCGGTTATGTTTTCGGGTTTTGGCAGAGTTTCTGGGTCTTCTCCCGGAAACGCCAACGCCCGCATACGGGTACGCACCGCCGCAGGGTCAATTAAATTCACGCGCAAATTGGTTTTTGTATTTTCTGCGGCATATACTTCCACCATATTTTCCAGCGCGGCTTTGCTCACTGAATATGCCCCCCAATAAGCATGTGTGCCGCTGGTAACGCCAGAAGTTACAAACATTGCCCGCGGATTTTCGGCTTTTTTAAGCAAGCCGTCAAAACAGCGGATAAGATGAAAATTGGCGGTGAGGTTAGTTGCGATGACCTTGTCCCACTCGTCTGGACTGGTGTGCGGCATAGGTGTTATTTCGCCCAAAACCCCAGCGTTTCCCACCAAAATATCTAACTTGCCGAATTTTTCGGCGATGGTTTGCGCCAGAATATCAATCTTTGGGAATTCCATTAAATCCAGCTGCACCAAGGTCGCTGTGCCACCCGCCGCCCTTATTTCATCGTCCAGACTTTCCAGATTTTTCTGTGTGCGCCCAACGGCAATCACATGCGCCCCTTCCGCCGCAAAGCGTTTGGCAACTGCGTAGCCAATACCCCGCGTTGCACCAGTGATAAGGGCTATGCGACCGCGGAGCATTTCGCATCCGTAAGTGGAATCGGGTAATCGCCAGAGAAGCAAGCATCGCAGAACTCTGGGGATTTGGCGTTGCGGTTGATGCCTGCGACGGCTTGATACATGCCGTCCAGCGAGATAAACGCAAGGCTATCCACGCCGATTAGTTTTGCCATTTCCTCAACGCTGTAATTGGCGGCGAGGAGTTGGTCGCGGGTTGGTGTATCCACACCGTAAAAACATGAATGGGTGGTCGGTGGGCTAGCAATCCGCATGTGAACCTCCGTCGCGCCAGCTTCACGCACCATGTTGACGATTTTTTTGGATGTCGTGCCGCGAACGATACTATCATCGACTAAAATTACGCGTTTTCCCGCCAAAACTGCGCGGTTGCCATTGTGTTTCAGCTTAACGCCAAGATTTCGTACCTGCGCCGATGGCTCGATGAATGTGCGCCCGACATAGTGATTGCGGATAATTCCTAGCTCAAAGGGGATTTTAGCCTCGCTGGCAAAACCAATAGCCGAAGGAATACCAGAATCAGGAACAGGCACAACAACATCCGCCGCCACTGCCGTTTCCCGAGCTAGCCACGCGCCGATATTTTTGCGGGTTTCATAGACATTTTTGCCCTCACTGATGGAATCAGGGCGCGAAAAATAAACATATTCGAAGATGCAAAAGCGTTTTTTGGCGGGTGCGAATGGTTTAAGCGAGCGCATACCGCTTGGAGTGATGATTACCACCTCGCCAGCCTCAATATCGCGCACATATTTCGCACCAACAATATCAAGAGCGCAGGTTTCCGAAGCCAGAATATAGCTGTCACCAAGCATTCCCAGAACCAGCGGACGCACACCAAGCGGATCACGCACGCCAATCAGCGTATTTTCGCACATCACCACCAGAGAATACGCGCCTTCCACCTGCGAAAGTGCGTCAAACAATCTGTCTTCAACCGAGGTTTTCTGCGAGCGAGCGATTAGGTGGATGATAACCTCCGTGTCCGAGGTTGATTGAAACAAGCAACCACGATTTATTAGCTGTTTTCTCAAAGTCATGGCGTTGGTGAGGTTGCCATTATGAGCCACACCCAGCCCGCCAAAGCTAAAATCGCCAAATAATGGCTGCACATTACGAAGCATAGTGTCGCCGCTGGTCGAATAGCGGTTATGCCCAATGGCGATATGCCCTTTTAATTTGCCGATAACTTCCGCTGAGTTGAAATTATCGCCAACCAAGCCAAGGGCGCGGTGGTTATAGAAATTAGCACCATCATAAGACACAATGCCCGCCGCTTCCTGCCCGCGATGTTGCAGGGCGTGCAAGCCAAGCGCGGTTAGTGCCGATGCCTCGCCATGGTCAAAAATTCCAAATACTCCGCACTCTTCATGCAGGCTATCGCTGTCTAAAAATGTCATTATTGCTCGCTCAAATTCTTACCAGTGTTACGCAAACCGCTCAGGATGTCATTAAAACTACTTGGGGCTTCTTTATTATTGCTATTTTCATCGCTGGCAGCATCATTTTCCTTCAAATTATTTGCCGCTTTGTTTTGTAAATTGCCCAATTCCTCAAGATAAGTCGGGGCAAGTTTTGCCAGCAGCAACGCGCCTTTTTCCGCGTAAGGCTTGGTTTTTGCCTGCTCCATCCAAGATGGCTCATGGTCTTTGGAAATTGCTAGCGACAACATGAAATAAGCGAAAGAGACAACGAATGCACCACGAGCTGCGCCAAAAAATAAACCGAGTATATTGTCAAACATGCCCATTTCGCTGCCTGATTTCAGAATTTTTATGATGAAGCGGTTGATAATCGCAAATACTATTAAAGAACCGATATACAGCCCAATGGTCGCGCAAATCGCCGCCATAAGTGGCTTGGTGAAATGTGGTTTTAGCATTTCGGCGGCTTGTGGGAAAAACTTAACCGTAATCACGCCCGCACCAACCCACGCCGCCAGTGACAAAATTTCTTTTACAAAACCGCGGAAAAAGGCGAATAAGCACGATAAAAACATTATGCCAATCACCACCATATCAAAATAATTAAACTGGGCTTCGACCATAAGAAATTTCCTGATAATAAATTCTTAAGAATATCACAGGATTTACGCCAGCTAAACACAAAAAGCAACAGACTTATTCATTGCCATAATTATATAAACTCGTGCCGTGCTTTTTCAGCCAGTCCCGTGAGTGTTTCCAGTTTGGACAAATTTGCGCTACATATGCCCAAAAAGCTGGGCTGTGGTTATGTTCGCGGATATGCGCCACCTCATGCGCCACCACATAATGCAAAACCTCTATCGGTGCGAAAATCAACCGCCACGAGAATGATAAATTTCCATCATGGCTACAGCTTCCCCAGCGCGAACTGGTATCACGCAAGCTAATTTTCCCAAGTTTTACGCCAAGCCTTGCTGCATAAATATCCGCCATCCTCATAATTTCAATTTTACATTTTTTTTGCAACCAAGAGCGCACACGCCGCGCCATAAATTCATTCGCGCCATGCACCTGTAGAGCGCCGCTCGCCTCGCTTATAATCCCGCGCCCGCCGACATATTTCAATGTTAGATTTTCTCCCAAAACGGGGATAATCTGCCCGTCCACGAAGCCTTTATTTCCAGAATGTTTTTGCAACTGCAAACGAATCCACTCGCGCTTTTGCTCAACAAAATTCAAGCCATATTTAAGGCTAACTGATTTTGGCAGAGTGAGGCTCACGCATTGGCGCAAGGGAGAATAGCGCAAAATAAGCCTGCGCGAAGTCTTGCGCTTGGTGACAATAATCGGCAGGCGCAATTCTTCGAATTGAATAAAAGATGTAGTCATGATTAATTTTATAAATTATACAGCGTGGTGAAGCTAGCTAATTAATAATGGAGAAGACTTATGAACCTACAAAAAATGATGAAACAAGCGCAGGAAGTGCAAAATAAAATCACCACCCTGCAAGCAAAAGTAGAAGCGGAAGAAACTGACGGCAGTGCTGGCGGTGGTGCGGTTACCCTGCGTATTAACGGTAAGCATGAGCTTTTGAAAGTGAATATCGACACCAGCCTGCTTAAAGCGGAAGAAAAAGAAATTTTGGAAGATTTAATCGTGGCGGCATTTCGTGATGCAAAAAATAAAATTGATGAATCCAGCAGCAGCCAGATGAAAGCAATCACAGGCAGCTTGAACCTGCCAGCTGGTATGAAATTGCCGTTTTAATCTACCGTATTTCTTGTGGCTCACTCCGATATTGACGAACTAATTCGCTTGTTTTCCAAGCTCCAAGGTTTGGGGCCAAGGTCGGCTCGGCGCGTGGTTTTGCAGCTTATCCGCAGCCAAGAGCAAATTATGAAGCCACTACACCACAGCTTGGGGCGGGCTTTGGAAACCATAAAAACCTGCACGATTTGCGGAAATCTGGATACGCATGAGATATGCGGAGTTTGTGCGGACGAACGGCGGGATAATTCGGTGATTTGTGTGGTGGAAGACCTCGCGGACTTATGGGCGATTGAACGCTGCAACCTTTACCGTGGGAAATATCATGTCCTTGGCGGCACGCTTTCCGCACTGGATGACCGCGGGCCATCACAGCTAAATATCGAACCACTGCTTGCCCGTGCGGCAAATTCCGCAGTGACTGAAATCATCCTTGCTACGAATGCCACTTTAGAGGGGCAAACCACCGCCCATTACCTAACCAACCGCTTGGCGGACGCGAATGTTAAGATTTCCCGTCTCGCTCAAGGCATTCCCATGGGGGGCGAGCTGGACTATCTGGATGATGGCACGCTTGGCGCGGCTCTCAAAGCGCGACTGCCGTTTTAGGTTCTGCCCAGAAATTCTACTATAGCTTGCTGCAAATGGCGATTTCCTGCGCTTCCGTTGCTCATGTATAAAACATACACTGCGCTACGGTTCTCGGAAACCACCATTTTCGCTATGCTCTAGCGAATTTCTGGGCAGAACCTAGAGTGTTTTTTAGGCGTAATTGGTTAATTCGACATAAAAATTGTCAAAATATCCAAAAACCTATTGAAATTTAGCAAAAAAGCTTTATCTCTCTTCTGTTTTATACCTATTTGTCCCTCGTTCCTCTTGTAGGAGTTTTTTATGTGGTGGCTATTGTTGGGTAAGGAAAATAAAAAAGCTGATAAAGGTGGTGAAGCTATGAGCAAAAAGAAAGTTGCCGTGAAGAAAACTGCTGTAAAAACTGTGGCGAAAGCTGTGGCTAAACCATCGGCGAAGAAAGCTGTAAAAACCGTTGTTAAAAAGCCTGTTGCGAAGAAAGCTATGGCGAAAAAACCAGTTAGCAAAACCGCAGTAAAAAAACCAGTAAAGCCAGTAAAAAAAGTTGCTCCTAAAAGCAGCCAAAACCAAAAATCAGGAAAATTGCAAAAAAACTTGAAGATAGCAGCAAAATCGCTATCAAAGCATTCCGTGAAGAAACCTATTAAAAAACCAGTGGCAAAGGTAGCTGCACCAAAAGTCTTACCAAAAGCGAAAATTTTAACAAAAACATTACCCGAAAAGAAAATTACAACACAAATGACAAATAAGCCGACTAACAACAAGAAAACTGTAGAAGCCAAAAACACCAAACCCGCCAATAAAGCGACCGCGAAAGTTGCAGAGAAAGCTGCTGGGAAAACCATAGATAAAAAACCAGCAAACAAGGAAGAATTGCAACAAGCCGTTGTTCGCAAGCTGCTTTCTATGGGCAAGGCGCGTGGTTTTATAACCTATGACGAGCTAAACGCGGTTCTGCCAGCGGATGAATTTTCGCCAGAAACTATAGACGCGGCGATTGGTGCGCTTGCCAGTGCTGATATAAGCGTTGTTGAAGAGGACGCGGCAACCGACCCAGCCGATCGTCCAGATGCGGCGGAAGCAGCGGAAGAAATCGAGAATGTTGGGCGGTCTGATGACCCTGTTCGCATGTATCTTCGTGAAATGGGAAATGTGGAATTGCTCACCCGCGAAGGCGAGATAGAAATCGCCAAACGCATTGAGTCTGGGCGTGAGGTGGTGATTAGCGCACTGTGCGAGTGTCCAATGGCGATGAAGGAAATTCTTTCATGGCGCGATGAGCTGGACGCGGGAACAGTTTTGCTGCGCGACATTATCGACCTTGACGCGACTTATGGTGCAAGCAATGAAAATGGCGAATTTGCTGGCAGCGTTGTCCCTGACATTATGCCAAGGGCTGCCAAAGATGATATTGAGGAAGAGCTTGAAGAAGATGAGGAAGAAGAAACCGAACAAACCGAAGAAGAATTAGAAGCGGCACTCGCCGATGAATCTGATGAAGACGAGGATGATGGCTCAGTTTCTTTGCTGGCTATGGAAAGTGCGCTTAAACCGCAGATTTTGGAAACGCTGGATAGCTTCGCAAAAATCAGTAAAAAAATGCGCGTGCTGCAAGAAAAACGCATGAATAAATCGTTTGGTGACGGAAAATACAGCAAGGATGACGAAAAAACCTATCAAAAGCTTCACCGCGAACTTGTGGAGTTGATGCTAGGTGTACGCTTTACCATCCTGCGCGTTGAAGGGCTAATCCACAAGCTTTATGACATCAGCAAGCAGCTTATGACCCTTGAGGGTCGTTTGTTGCGCCTTGCTGAGCATCGCAAAGTGAACCGCAAATTATTCTTGGAAAGCTATATCGGCAGCGAGCTTTCGCCTGATTGGATAGCGGAAGTTAGCAAGCGCACCGACAAGGGCTGGAAAGAATTTGTAACCCTTGATGCGGCGGAAATTGATGAAATCCGCGGCGAAATCGCCAAAATAGCTGGGGCTGCTGGCTTGGATATTGGCGAATTCAAGCGCATGATTATGGCGGTGCAGAAGGGTGAGCGCGAAACCAACCGCGCCAAAAAAGAAATGATTGAGGCGAATTTGCGGCTGGTTATTTCCATTGCCAAAAAATACACCAATCGCG
>SXGU01212173.1_pt1 | contig 27027 bp, 25 predicted proteins | sample 3174531 | NCBI WGS metagenome assembly SXGU01 (sample SAMN11356863, study PRJNA531348) | freshwater metagenome | isolation source: freshwater sample F1-140 | place: China: Fuxian Lake, Yuxi | collected 2017-12-25 | reverse complement strand
GTTATTGCAGAAGCATAAATAAAGCTTTAGCCAAAGCCGAAGCAACACGATATCAACCACAAAGGAATTGACTTTTTAACTAAAAAGGCTACAGTAACGAACCTTAAGTTTTTTAGCATGTCATTTTTACTCCAAGAAAGCATAGAGGATCCATCGAATAATGCGCCTGTCTTAAATATCACTCCACACGCACCGATAGGTCTGCGTGACATTATGGACATTATAGGCAATGTAAGATTAAGGCATGGTGGTGTAATTTCCTTTGCGAGAGGAAGTATGAAAAAAGGAGAAATAGATAGAATGGGCGTTGTATCAACGGGTAAATCAAGAAATCCATCAAGTGCAGGTTGGCATATGCACGGGGGATTCTTTAGCGTCAATATATCGAGAGGATCAGGAATTCCCACACTTTTTGCAAAACTAGAAGATGTCTCACAAGCAGTCGTAGCTGCCGTTAGATCCAACATGGATGGAGTTAGATCTCTTAATAGTGTAGTTGGTTCAATACCGATAGATGTTTTGGATTTAGATGAGCAAGCTGTTAAAGGTAAATCTCGAAAATTATTAGAGCATATGGAAGTGGTCATGGATACACTTTCCAATAGCCAATCGACGCTTGAGCAAGTTGCACAAGCTTTAAATTCTCTAAGGACTTTAGTAATAGATGTTGGAGACAATCCCAGTCCAGGCGCCCGATTCTACGGCAATGTATTTTTCAATATTGCGAGAGAGTCACAGATCAGAATTCCTCCAGAAAAAGTCTTGGCAATGTCTCCTAAGAAACATGATGTATATGTAGTTCCTCCACAAAGAATACATGCCAGATCCGTAAGAGAGGGTAGACTCTTCCGTACCGACCATGAGCAGAATGTATTTGTTGGACTCCATAGAGATCCTGGAAGACAATTCCATACTCATCCCTGGGCTTTTGATCGATAATTCCAAAGCTGAAATGGAGCGCCAAACGCCAGTCCGAACATCGCGGATTAAGGAGCTCCAGGCCCCTAATGCTACGTTCGGACTATTTTGGGAAATAAAAGCCTAATTGCCCATAAGCTAATTTTTTGATAAAATTCATACATGACTATACGACAAACCACCGCAGCCTTAAAAGCTTACAGAAAGGCGAGTAACAAAAAACGACAGGAATACCTTCGTAGCTTTACCGAAAAAATGATTTACCGTACAACGAAGACGGAAAATCCTGAAACGACAAAAAAGATGGTGAAGACAGTTCTAAACCGTACAAAATAGCCTATGCCAAAGAAACGGATTGGCGAAACAAATTATAAAGAGACGGCATTTGGAATTGTTCCTCGTTCTAAGCTTATTCCTTTGGAAATTGAGGGTATTAAGCGTGCGTGGGAATACATCCTCAAAGAGAAGCAAAAAAGAAAAATTCCATTCACGACGACGTTTTTAAAGAAGCTTCATAGGATTGGTTTTGGCTGGATTTTTCCAGATTTCGGAGGGAATTTTCGAAAAATTGAAGTGCAGGTGTCTGCGCATACTCCTCCCAAATCATTCATGATTCCTCAGTACATGGAGGATTTTCTACAAGATACAAAAGTAAGAATAAAGAATCTTCCAAGCATTGAGAGTACATCATTTTTTAACGAAGTCATCTCGCTTCTTGCTTGGGCTCACCATCGATTTGTCTGGATTCACCCCTTTCAAGATTATAATGGAAGAATTGGTCGTCTTTTGAACAGCATGCTACTTATGAATCTCGAACTACCTCCAGTCGAAATGAAAGTTGAGACCCCAAAAGGTAGAAAACGTTATATTCAAGCACTCAAGGATGCTGATAATGGAAGTTATGAAAAGTTAGAAAAGCTAATAGATGAAGCACTCGTAGAAGCTATTCGATCATATTGAACACCTATGAAAATCCCCTCAGTCTTAAACCTCTCTCGCGTTCTCATCACATCGATGATAATCGCATCGATGTTCGCATCTCTCGCTCACGCCCAGACATTTACACCTCCACTTTCGGGATATATTCATATGCCGATGGGCAAGTCATTTACCGAAAAGTTCAGCAAAAAAATCAATGACAATGTATGGAAGGCGAGCCACAAGGAGTATCACGACTCGGTATTCGCACCAAAGTACACATCTGTTTCAGGCGGAAAGCTTAAGTTGCAGATTGTAGAAAATTCAGCGGGTACGGCGAACGCCGGACAGCTGGAAACGCTTCGTCCATATTACTACGGAACATTTACCATAAAAGCGAAGGCAAGTGCGGCTGGCGGAGTGCTCAGTTCAATGTATCTCTACAGCGATGCCCATCCGGCATGGACGAATACGAATGAGCAGATCAACATGGAGCTGAGTTCAACAAATCCTACAAAAGTTTCCGTATCAAACGCCCACTCCTACGATAACGAGAATGACGATGACGAGCATTTTCAATCTGAAATTATCGATGTGAAAAAAATTCCAGGCCTGAAAAGTTACTCAAATAAAAAAATGAATACCTACAAAATCGAGTGGCTGCCAGGCGTTATTCGCTGGTACGTGAATGGAAAGAAGATCGCCGAACAGACGGAAGCAGTGCCAACAACACCGATGCATTTTCATCTCGGAACCTATTTCATCAAGGATTGGGATGATTTCGTAGAGTCAGAAATACAGGGCTCGAGAACCATGCTGGTTGATGAGATAAAGTATGTTGCAGACCAAAAAAGTCACGATGCGCTCTTCCAGAAAAACGGCATTGCAACGACAGGTGATAGTAACTGCGCGGCGCATGTGAGTGACGCCCTGAATGTTCTTAAGAAGGGATCAAAGAAAGATTACGATTTTGTGAATACCTATCTAGATCTGATTGAGTGCGTCGAGAAAGGCTCAGTAATGTGGACATGGGAAAAGCCACGGAGGCATACAGCTGGTCGACCAGACCGTGATGATGAAATTGATTTTGCATCGGCGCTCGTTCACGAGGCCTGTCACTCATACAAGTTTACGAGCTATTTCGAGGAAAACCCAGATGCATGGAAAGTTCCAGAAGATCCCTCGGAAGGAAAAGATGAAGAAGTAGAGTGTTTGGGTATGCAGGTAGAATTTCTCCAGAAAATAGGCGAAAATGAGCGGGCAGATGCGTATAAAGAGGCCGTCCATACCGAGTGGTGGAAAGTTGACTACAAAGATATGCAGTACTGAGAGTAGAATGAATTTGTCATCACCCTCTAATTTTTCTTCTCATGTTCTCTGCCCATCCAGTCGAACCATGCAATACTGACAAGTTCAAAGTGTCTGTCATCGGGTGCGGGACTGTGGGGGCGACGACAGCCTACGCGCTGCTTCTGGATGGAGTGGTAACCGATCTGGCGCTTATCGACAACAATGCAGAAAAAGCCGAAGGTATCATGCTCGACCTCGAGCACTCGCTTCCATTTACATCAAACGTCAAGCTTACATCAGGAAGTGACTATGCGCTTTGTGCCGAGTCGGATATCGTCATCGTGACCGCCGGAAAAAAGCAGGCAGAAGGAGAGACTCGTCTGGACCTTATCAAGGCAAATCGAGCTATTTTTCAGGACATCATTCCAAAAATAACAAAAAATGCACCAGGCTCTCTTCTTATGATTATCACTAATCCGGTAGATGTGCTGACGTACGAGGCACAGAGAATTTCAGGTTTTCCGGCAACTCGAGTATTCGGAACAGGAACGACACTCGATACCGCACGCCTCCGGTTTCACATTTCAGAGAAAATAAAAATCCATCCACACAGCATCGAAACATTTATTCTCGGCGAACACGGAGATACATCATTTCCGGTATATAGCTCAGCAAACGTCTCCGGAAAGCCGCTCGCAAGTTTCGAGAACTTCACAAAAGAAGTCGCTGAGCAGTGCTATACAGAGGCAAAAAACGCCGCCTACCGCATTATTCATGACGTTGGATATACTTGTTACTCCATCGGAACGGTCGCGCGCGAACTCGTCCGAAATATTTTCAATGACTCCCGAAAAGTCTTTCCACTTTCTGTACGGGTCAGTGATTACTACGGGGTATCAGACGTGGCTTTGAGTGTCCCATGTGTCCTGGGCCGAAAGGGTATTGAGGACGTGCTGATGGTCCCCCTAAACGAAGAAGAGAAGCTGAATTTACAAAAAAGTGCCGATACCTTGAAGCCCTACATTGCATAATTAAAGCTAAAAGACTATTTACAAAAATTAGAAATAGTGTTATTATAGTAATGTCGTTACGTTTCCGTCGATCTTTGTTATCAACGGCGAACGGCATCCTCTTCGGAGGAAGGCTCGTAGCCTAGAGCTTGAGCCACCCATTCTCTCTTTTCGTAGCCAGCACCTTTCCTCGTGAAAGCCTCGCTTAGGCCCGAAAGGAGAGAATTTTAAAATGAAATTCAAAAATGCTCTTGCAAATTATGAACCTATACCCTAGGATATAGGTTAGAAGGTATATATTAAAATTCTCCTCATGAAACACGAAAACCATATTTCCCCGAAAAAACAAAAAGCACTCAAATGCACGCGCCAGTCAGCAGGCACCCTTGATAAAGTAACACAAATGATCGACTCTGATCGCTACTGTCCCGAGGTAATCCAGCAGATCGATAGTGTTATCGGCCTCCTCAAAACAGCGAAACGTGAGTTGCTCACTGGCCATCTCGATACCTGCCTTCTTCCAAAAATGAAAGAAAATAAACAGAAGGCAATTGATGAACTTCTTAAAATCTTTAACCTCTCAAACTAATGAATACTCTTTCTTTACCAATGGCAGTGTCACTTATGGTGGTGACGGGAATAGTCGGTTTAGCTGGTGGATACTATGTATCTCCAACATATCAACAGACGATGTATGTCAAAGAAGAGATGGGGTTGGGACAGGCAGACAGATTCATCGATCTTCGATATATCAATAAAATGGCCGCGCATCATACAGGCGCGATGTTGCTTGCAAGTCAGGTTGAAAATGCATCACAGAGAAAAGAGATAAAAACTTTAGCCGCAGGTATCAAAGAAGGTGAGCCAAAACTTATCAATGAGCTCTATCAGTGGAAGAGAGATTGGTATAACGATACGCGAAAAGTTGCCGACCCTATTGTGGCAAAACTTGGATCAACTGATGAAAAGCTGGATCTTCGATTTCTTAATGCCCTCATTGCGCATCACGAGGCCGGAATTGAGATGACTCAGGAGGTTCGAAGAAAGAGTAGCCGAAAAGAGATTCTGAATAATGCAGATGCGGTGGAAAGCTTTCTATCCACGACACTTGTCACTTTGAAAGACTGGCGAACTCAGTGGTACAACATCAACTAACCCCCAAGAGCCATGATGCAAAAAACCTATACCGTTAAAGGAATGCACTGCGCAAGTTGCAGTGCTATTATCACCAAGACGCTCAAAAAAATTCCCGGAGTTGAAGCATGTGATGTGAACTTTGCTACAGAGAAAGCTTCTATTGCTTCAAACCCGGATAAAGTTACTCTTGCTGACATGAATGCTGAAGTTGGAAAGCTTGGATATACTCTCGGAGAAGATCATGCCTCGATGGGTCATATAGGAAATCACAAAGAAGATCATGCAGAGCACCTGGGGCTAACGCAAACAAAGGAAGGCAAGTTGCATGAACTTCAGGAAATGAAGACGAAAGTAGATTTTGTCATGCCAGTAACATTTCTCGTATTTGTACTGATGATGTGGGATATTGCCTCACAGCTTTTTTTGGAGATCCCAAAACTTCCTATTCCAATGCCACTTTTCAACACGATATCTTTCCTGTTGTCAGCGGTGGTGTTGTTCTGGATTGGAAAGCCATTCGTTGACGGTGTAGTTAAATTTTTGCTCTATCGGGTAGCGAACATGGACACCCTTATTGGTATCGGTACGCTAACAGCATTTCTCTATAGCAGTATTATTTTTCTTTTACCGCCGGTACGTGAGCTACTCAGGGTTCCGGAATTTACCTACTTCGACGTCACGATTGTTGTCATAGGATTCGTAACCCTTGGAAAATATCTTGAAGCTCGATCCAAACTCAAGACAGGGGATGCTATCGAAAAGCTCCTGAATCTTCAGGCAAAAACAGCTCTCGTTGTTCGAAATAAAGAAGAAGTGGAAGTGCCTATATCAGAGGTGGTGCATGATGACATTATTATCGTAAAGCCCGGCTCAAAAATTCCAGTAGACGGTATGGTTGTAGACGGATCTTCATATGTTGATGAGTCGATGATAACGGGCGAACCGGTTCCTGTGGAAAAACATAAGAACGATATGGTAGTTGCAGGCACAATAAATACAACAGGAACATTTACATTTAAGGCTACGAAAGTCGGTTCAGAGACGCTTCTTGCGCATATTATTACAATGGTTGAAGAGGCACAGGGGAGTAAGGCTCCAATTCAGGCTCTCGCAGACAAAATATCCTCAGTATTTGTGCCGGTAGTTCTTGTTATTTCATTTCTCACGCTCGCTGCATGGCTGATTTTTGGGACGCAGTATCTAGGATTTTCACAGGCCGTTTCATATGGACTGACCTCGTTTGTAGGAATCCTCGTCATTGCCTGTCCATGCGCCCTCGGTCTGGCAACCCCAACAGCTATTATCGTCGGAGTAGGTAAAGGTGCACAGGAGGGTATCTTAGTAAAAGACGCAGCAACGCTTGAAAAACTTCATAAAGTAACAGCAGTCGTAGTCGATAAAACAGGAACAATTACCAAAGGAAAGCCAGAGCTGGTTTCAGTGCGTACACACGAAGGCATTTCTGAAAAAGAGGCAGTTGCTATTATGGCCTCGCTCGAATCACGCTCAGAGCATCCCATTGCTCATGCGATTGTTACCTATGCAAAAAATCATGACATTGGTACTCATACTATCGAAAACTTTGAGATCGTGAAAGGAAAGGGCATACGAGGAACCATAAAAGGTAAGGAATATTTTGCTGGCAACATAGCCATGCTCGATGAGCTGGGTTTAAAAATAGATAGAAAAGCACTTGAGAAAGATACTATTGAGGGCAAGACGCCAGTCATTCTGGCAACAAAAGAAAAGGTTTTAGGAGTAGTTATGGTAGCGGATGCGGTAAAACGAGAAGCAAAAGATGCGGTAGAGAAATTACAGCAACTGGGAATAAAGGTCGTAATGTTGACGGGTGACAATAAGAATACGGCTCAGTTTATTGCGAGCCAGGTAGGTATTGATGAAGTTGTTGCGGAAGTGCTGCCTCACAGTAAGCTTGCAAAAATCAAAGAGCTTCAGGAAAAAGGTGAAGTAGTAGCCATGGCTGGAGATGGGGTAAATGATGCGCCAGCTCTTGCACAGGCGGATGTTGGAATTGCTATGAGTACCGGTACGGATGTCGCTATAGAGTCAGCAGGAATAACCCTTCTAAATGGAGATATATCCAAACTGGCAAAGGCAATCCGTCTCTCGAAATTTACCATGCGTGGTATAAAGCAAAACCTCTTCTGGGCATTTATTTACAACATAGTCGGTATTCCAATCGCGGCAGGTCTCCTCTATCCATTCTACGGCATTCTCCTGAATCCTGTTTTTGCCGGCCTCGCTATGGCTTTCTCAAGCGTTTCAGTCGTTAGCAACTCGCTTCGTCTGAAAATGCGCAAACTCTAACACTCGCATAACTATACCATATGGACTCACGAACATCAGTCTCAATAAACACTCATATTTTTTATGTCAAAGGTATGCACTGTCACTCTTGCGTGGTGCTGACAGAAAGTGAAATCGGCGACCTCCCATACGTGACAAGTGCCAAAACATCACTGACAACAGAGACAATTGAAGTCACCGGGGATTTTCCATTTTCCTCACTCGAAGAAATCGCACAGGAGCTGACAAAAGTAATCGAAAAGCACGGCTACTCGCTTTCCCTCGAAAAGGAAGAGGCGAAGCGTCACTGGTCAGACTTCACAGTAGCTATTCCGATAGCGCTCGTATTCATAGTTGGATTTGTGCTGCTCCAGAAGATGGGAATCGTCAATCTGGTCAACTCGGATAAGGTAACCTACGGAACAGCCTTTCTCATCGGCGTAGTGGCTTCACTTTCTACATGCCTTGCAGTGGTCGGAGGTCTACTTCTCTCCCTCTCGGCGAACTATGCCAAGAGCGGCGATGCTATGAAGCCTCAACTCATGTTTCATGCAGGGCGCCTGATCAGTTTTTTCATCCTTGGCGGGGCCATCGGACTTCTTGGTTCGGCCTTCCAGCTCACGGCTACCATGAATATCATCCTGAGTATTGTGATTGCCGGAGTGATGTTTATCTTGGGAATAAACCTTCTCGATATTTCCCCATGGGCAAAACGATTCCAGTTCTCGCCACCAAAAGCACTCTCTGAAAAGGCGATGAAGGCTACAAGTCTGACACACACCATTGCTCCATTTCTCGTCGGTATCGCGACATTCTTCCTGCCATGCGGATTCACCCAGTCGATGCAAATCTACACTCTTTCAACCGGCAACTTCCTGAATGGAGCCATGACTATGTTCGTATTCGCACTCGGAACCCTCCCAGTATTAGCTCTTATGAGTTTTGGTTCACTGACGATCAAGCCTGGAAAAACTTCACGAATTTTCTTTAAATCAGCTGGAATAGTTGTTATTGTATTTGCGATGTTCAATCTTCTGAATAGCCTGGTGGTCGCAGGTATTATCCCGCCATTATTCACTCTCTAAGCAGACATGAAATCGACATTTTTTATAACCGTCGCACTCGCTATTTTCATTCCTATTCTGATTATTATTGGAGGGACAGGAAGTACGGCAGGCACAGTATCAGAGAATGACCCGCCAGCAATCGTCGACGGGAAACAAATCATCAAAATTTTCGCAAAAGGCGGCTACTCACCGCGCCAAACCCAGGCCAAGGCAAATATCCCATCGATTATTCGGATAAAAACAAAGGGTACGTTTGACTGCTCATCCTCGCTGGTTATTCCTGCCTTGAAGTATGCCTCATACCTTCCAGCTTCAGGATCGACGGATATCGAGGTCCCAGCACAGCAGCCAGGGACAGTTCTAAAAGGTATGTGCAGCATGGGCATGTATAATTTCAGCATTTCGTTTAGCTAAAACCCACTTTCACTTCACGGAAAGCTGGCCTATACTGAGGCAAATACTGCCACTATCTTGTTCGTACTATGAAAAAATCAGCTATCGGCCTCATGGGCCTCGGAACCATGGGCGGCAACCTCGCACGGAATATCGCCTCAAAAAAATTCTCCATCAGTCTCTTCAATCACAACCCGGAGAAGGTAGAGAAGTTTCTTTCGAACTACGGAACGAAAGAGATGTCAGGATACAAAACAATCAGAGACTTCGTCGCCTCCCTCGAGAAGCCACGAAAAATTATTCTCATGGTCCCAGCTGGCTCAGCCGTTGATGAAACGCTCGTGGGGCTCGTCGACCACCTCGAAAAAGGAGACATCATTATCGACGGCGGAAACTCATATTTCAAAGATACGATCCGGCGACAGGAGACACTCAAGAAAATCGGCGTGCACCTTATTGGCGCAGGAATTTCTGGTGGAGAAGAAGGGGCGCTTCACGGACCAAGTATTATGGTTGGTGGTGAAAAGTCGGCATGGCAGGCGCTCGCACCCATTCTGAAAAAAGTCGCAGCCAGGGACTTCACAAAAAATACCTGTGCAGGGTATCTCGGAACCGGATCATCAGGCCACTACGTCAAAATGATTCACAACGGCATCGAGTACGCGATCATGCAGATGATTGGCGAGGCCTACAGCCTCCTCAAATCGCACTACAAACTCACTAACGAGCAGATCGCTGAGTTCTTCGAAATCTGCAACGAAGGCCGACTAGCCGGCTACTTATTCGAAATTGTTCCGCCTATCTTGCGCAAGAAAGAAGGAAAAAAATACCTCGTCGATCTCATCCTCGACGCGGCAAAAAATAAAGGCACCGGTAAGTGGACCTCGCAGGAGTCTCTCGATGTTGGCGTTTCACTTCCGGCGATTACGCAGGCGGTCTTCGCGCGCTACGCTTCATCTGACAAAAAACTCCGTATCGCACTCAGCAAGATGCGATTGATAAAGAAAATAAAACCATCACACGACCTCGAGACCTTTCTGGAGAGCCTCGAAAAGTCACTCTACGCCGCCTGCCTCATGGCCTATAGCGAGGGGCTCTACCTTCTCACGAGAGCGAACAAAGACTACGGATTTAATCTCGATATGGGTGAGGTAATTCGTGTCTGGGAGGGTGGATGCATTATCCGATCAAGGCTTCTCTACGATCTCAAAAATGCCCAAAAAGAAATTGCTACAAGTCATTTTTTGATGAATAAAAAAAGTGTACAACAAATTGAAAAATGCCGGCCAGCATGGGCAGTCGTCGTAACAGAATCACTCAACGCAAACGTACCAACTCCCGTCCTCACCACGACATTGCAGTGCTTTGATACGATGACCTCGCGAGAGCTTCCGGCCAATCTGATTCAGGGTATGCGCGACTTTTTCGGTGCCCATACCTACGAACGCATCGACAAGTCAGGGATCTTTCATACACAGTGGGGCGCATAGCGCACCAGCTCCCACATTCATCTCCTCAACATCATGTCTACTATTCCATTCCAAAAATCCGAGCACGACTTCACCCTCATTATCTTCGGTGCCTCGGGCTCCCTCGCAAAACTCAAGCTCTTTCCGTCCATCTACCAGCTCCACCTTGAGAAGCGCACACCGAAGGACTTTAAGGTCATCGGATACGCACGCACGCCCCTTTCACAGGAGGCATTTATCGAGGAGTTCAAAGACGCCGTTCGCACAAAGTTTAAAGACAATACAGACGAAAAAATTCTCGATGCGGTGGCGAAAAACGTCAGTTACGTTTCGGGTCAGTATGATGTCGCAGCCGACTACGCCGATCTCAAAAAGCACCTCGAGCGCACCGAAGGAGCCAATAAAAAACGCATCCGCCTCGCATACCTCTCAACTCCGCCATCCGTATTTGATGCGGTTATCAGGCGGCTCGGGCAGATAAATTTCAACACGACACTCGGTAAACTTCGCCTCATCATCGAGAAGCCTTTCGGTCACAATCTCAAAACCGCAAAGTACCTCGAGACGGTTCTCAAGAAAAATTTCACGCATGACCAGCTCTTCCTGCTCGATCACTACCTCGGAAAAGAGCCGGTCTTCAATCTGCTCTCCCTGCGGTATGCCAATCCGATCCTGACCTCGCTTATCCACGGACAGTACATTGATAATATCCAGGTTAACGGCTTGGAGAGCCTGGGAACCGAAGGTCGTGCAGGTTACTTCGATAGCGTCGGCTCACTACGAGACATGGTGCAATCTCATCTTTTTCAGATTCTCGCGTTCCTGACGATGGATCTTCCAAAAAAAATCACGAGCGACTCAATTCATCGTGCAAAAAGAAAACTCATTGAATCTCTCAGTATTAAGGACATCAAGGGATCCGTCGTAAGGGGTCAGTATCAGGGATATCTCAAGGAGGCAGGGGTAGGGCCAGAATCGAAAACAGAAACATTCACTTCACTTCGTCTGTTTATTAACGAAAAAAACTGGCAGAGCGTCCCGATTTATCTCCGCACGGGCAAGAAGCTTAAACAGCAACTTACGAGTGTGGTCATCGAGTTCAAGCCGCAGGAGGTGCAGAAAAATAATAAAAAGCTGCAACCGAATAAACTCATTATCCAGCTCCAGCCATTTGAAAGAATTGAGTTTCATCTTCTCACGAAAATGGGCGGCTCAGAGATAGACTTCGTCCCTCTCAATACCGGCAAGCCTATTTACTGTAGTGGCGACTGTCTCGACGAGCACAGTCGGTTAATCCTTGAGACGATTAAGGGGGACAAGATGCTCTTTCTTGAGTTTCCAGAAATTTATGCGGCATGGAAAGTGATCGATAAGATTACTGGGTATTTCGAAAAAAATAATCCACCTCTGGAAATATATGAACCAGGATCATACGGTCCAAAAGGCGCTACGCAGTTGTTGAAGAAGGGAATTCAGTGGCATAACACACACGCATCATGAACACAAAATGTATACAAGTAGAATCGGAACAAGATTTCTACAAACAGGCATTTCATTGGGCGATACGTGTCATTCATGACGCTCTCACAACCCAAGACGAATGCCGAATCGGTCTTTCTGGCGGATCAACTCCGAAAAAGCTCTATCAGATGCTCGGTCACGAACATCTCGATTGGAAAAAAATCCTCTGGGTTGGTATCGATGAACGCTACGTGCCGCTGGACGACAAGTTCAGTAACGCAGGTATGATCCGCAGCGAACTGATCGCGGAAGCAGGCGCCCGACAAGAAAACTTTCTTCACTTTGATACGGATCTGGGCTACCTCGAGTCATGTCTTGCGTTTGAGCAGAAGTTGCTCCTTCTCAAAAAAAGCCGCGAGCCAATTTTTGACGGACTCATTCTGGGCGCCGGTCATGACGGCCACATCGCGGGAATCTTTCCCGACTCAGAATCTGCCATGAAAAAGGGTTTCCTCACTGCTCAAACCCGAACCGACATCTTCGACGCACCTGAGCGCCTCACCCTCACCATGGACGCCCTCACGAACTGCAAAAAAGCCCTTCTGCTTCTAAAAGGCCGTGAAAAGCATGAGCTTTTCAAAAGCCTGGCAGAGAACATTTCCACACCCGTAGGGAAATTCCTCCAGCAGGTAGAGACGACGGTGCTCTATGTGGCTTAGATTTTCAGTTGAAGAAAAGAGGGAAAAAATTGATATAATACAGCGACCCCTACATAATACACTGATGCGCACAGTATGTATCCGCATGAGTGCTGTCAGGTTCCGGCACTACGAAACGTTTCCACGCGGAGGACTTTTATTCTAGAATTGATAGATAAAACATACTAATTCCAAAATAAATGACCGTCCTAGGAAAAATAAGCCAACGACCATGCGTTACAAAACGCGAACTTATTGAAAAATGGTCCGGAACGGCAGGGGCAATTACGGCTCGAATCCATCGTGCAATAAAACAGCATACACTCATCCAGCTCAAAAAGGGGCTATATATCCAAACAGAATCATATTTTAAAGAACCAGACAAAGTGCAGCTCACAGAATACCTGGCTTCGCAAATATGTTCGCCGTCATATATGAGTCTCGAATATGTACTCAAAATGCATGGCATATTACCCCATCAAAAAGGGAAAAACCCCATCACGTCTGTCACTACGAAATCAACAAGGAGCTTCACGAATCCGCTCGGTGAATTTTCATACCAAAGCCTCTCCTCGTCCTGGTACGAACATTGTGCCAATATCGGCATAGGAAAGATGGAATACGAGGGGCATGTGTATTATAAAGCCACAAAAGCCCGTGCCCTGTTTGACTATCTCTATCTGCATCATGGTCTCAACCGCCGGAACCAAAAACAACTTAAAAATCAGATCATCAATGGGCTTAATATCGAATGGGGAAACTTCTCGGATGCCGACTTGGAAGAGTTTGACCAGTGTGTCTGGCGGTCAAACTCAAAGAAAATGGTGGATGTGCTCGCCATTATTCGTGATCATCTGGAGCAAAGAAAGCCGAATAGTTGGCTCAAAGATGTCCTTGGAATAGAGTAATTTCTTTCTTTTTATATAAAAATTAAAGCTGAATTTGACAAAAATATAAAATCGCAGTAAAATCCACACCCTAGTTTTACTCCCCACAATTATGCCCACCCCAAACACTCAGCCCGCCGCCCATGACGTCGTCAAGCAGGCTCTCGCAGCCGGCATTTCACCGGAAGCGCTTATCGCCCCAGCTCAGGAGTCTCTGTGCAGAGCAACCGCAACCCGGGCTATAGAAGTCGCAACTCCTCTTATTGGATTTACAGACATAGCAAAACGACTCAAAGAAGAAGCGAATTTCGACCTCGAACAAGCTCGCGAACAAGCTGTCCAAGATCACACCCAGTGGGGCATCGTCCAGGCGCTCCAAAAGAAAGGTCTCGTCAAAGATGCAGATGCCTACGGTGCTCTCTTCGATCAAGCCACCATGAGTGAAACGGGTCTCACGCAGCTCATCGAGCAGCTCAAGCAAGGAAGGCTCCAACTTCCACTTTTTGATTCTGGTTTCCTTAAAAATCAGGAATTTTTCAAAATTCTCATCGGGCAGGCAGGTATCCAGTTCTGGAGCAATAGCTGCGGATATACAGACCTCAGTCAGGCTCGCACGATCGACCCATCTCAAATTCCGGGTCTCGCAAGCCTCAATCGTAACACCCCATCGGAAAAGCATCTCGCTGCCTTCAAGGCAGCCTATGATCTGGCTCAACCTTGGGAGCCAGGTGCACCACGGATCATCTCAACCCTCGATGCAAATGAAGTAGGGCAAACAGATATCACCGCTACAGAATCTGCTCAAGATGCTCTGAAAAATGGCACCAAATTCGCAACACTGGGCCCCGACCTTCTTCGTTTCCGGCTACAGCTCGATCGTGGACTTGCAGCAATCACCAAAAAAGATCCACGAGAAATGAGAAATAAAGATTATCAAGAAGCCTTAAGGAAGGGTATTGATAAGCCAGTTATGAGCGCCGCTCCACTCGACGCGTATATGCCAGATAGACAAAAGATCACCCAGTACCCTCTCGAAGTATTACCAGACGGTCGCGTCTTGTGCTTCCGCTCGAATCCTAGCGATGGCTTGTCCGACGTCTACTTCTGGCATCCGGGCAATGCGAATGACAATGTCGGTCAGCGTTCCGTTCTCGTGTAGTTTTCTCTTCTAGAGCCCCGAACACTCTTGGCTCCTTGATCCCTGCATTCTTGGGGTAGACACCGCTACTATGTCCATGTTTGCAGGTAACGTAGTTGGATGACAAAATTTTACGAGACGTTACTGCTGCACCAATTTCTCCACCGCCTTCTTGATATCCTTCACCCCAAGCCCCGCGATTTCGTAGAGCTCGTCGGCGGTGCCACTGAGCTGGTAGCCACGGACACCCATGTGGGTAACTGGAACGCAGAGGCCACTTTCTTCGAGTGACTGCGTCACGATCATGCCGAGGCCGCAGGCGACGTTGTGATCTTCGAGGGTGAGAATTTTTCCTGTTTTTTTCGCGCTGTTTTCGAGGGTTTCGTGATCAAAAGGTTTCATGGAGCTAACAACGAGAACTTCTACGCTCAGAGAGTCAGAAAGCAGGTCTCGCACTTGCAGTGCTCGACTAACCATAGGTCCGCTCGCGACAATCGTCACATCTTTTCCCGTCCGAACGACGTCCGCCCGCCCGATTTCAAATACGTAATCACCGCCAAAAAATGGCTTAGAAGGATCATCCTCGCGAGTAATCGTCGGAACCTTCGCGCGTCCCATTCTCACATAAAAATTTCCATACACGCCCGCAATTGCACGGATCATTCGATCACACTGATTCGGATCAGCCGGTTCCAGAACACCGGTATGGTACATGCCGAGAAAAGAACTAATATCATCAATCGCCTGATGGGTCGGCCCATCTTCACCAACCGATAATCCGCAATGGGTGGCCACCATTTTGACATTCGTTTCGTTGATATCATTCACGCGCGCCTGATCTTTCGCACGGCTCGACATGAACGCACCGAACGTAGATGCAAAAGGAATAAATCCACGAAGACTCAATCCACCAGCGGCACTCACCATATGTTGTTCGCTGATACCACACTCGATGTGTCGTTCAGGAAAGGCCTTTTTCAGGCCATCAGTTTTGACGGAACTCGCGAGGTCGGCTGTCAAAGCCACCACGTTCATATTTAAACCGGCGAGATCGACGAGTGCATTTCCATACGCACCACGGCAGTCAGTTTTCTGATCAACACCGTACTCACGAGGCTCACCCGCGTCAAAACCCTCGACCGGTGTCCCGCTCTTTACGAGATCGTAACTGAAAATTTTCTCCTTCATACTCCCAATTTCAGAGATCAGTGCTATTTGTTCTTCAGTCATTACGAGTTCCGCCAGCGCCTTTTCAGTGAGCTCTTTATTGGTCGTACTTCCGTGCCAGCTCGCGCGTCCCGCGCTCGCCTCCTCTTCCATAAAACTCACACCCTTGCCCATCACCGTCTTCGCCAGCAAGCAGACCGGCCGGCCACTCTCACTATCCGAACCTGAGTTCATCTGCATCGTCTTCGCACGTCCCAACGCGTTCCACATCGCCTGATAGTCATGACCATCAACCTCGATAACTTCCCATCCCGCGGCACGGTAGTGCCCCGCGATATTGATCGGCATGATCTCGTCGAGCGACGACGACAACTGAATATCATTGGCATCAATAAACAGTACCAAATTCGACAACCGATACTTATGCGCGAAGTTCATCATCTCATATGCCTGACCTTCCTGCTGTTCACCATCACCCATGAGCAAATACACCGTCTCCGACATTTTCTTCGATAACTGATTCCCAAGCGCAAACGCCGAGGCAACCGACGCGCCGACTCCCAGCGGTCCTGTGGAATAGTGAACACCTCGAACCCGTCGATTCACATGACCCTCAAAAACGTCTTCAGGTTTTCGGAAAAGTTTCACAGCCCGTTCCTTATCCACGACACCAAGCTCTCCGAGAATGGCGTAGACGGCAGGGGAGACGTGACCGTTGGAAACAACCACCGGGTCGTTGTGCTGGCTAATCACAAAGGTATACAAAAGCGTCAGATAGTCGATCACGGAAAGTGACCCACCTGGATGTCCAGACTGGGCACACGCGGTCATTTCTATAATCGATCGTCGGCAAGCCTGGCTCACCGCACGCAAAAGCACAAGTTGTTCGTCACTGAGCGGTTCACCAAAGTTTGGGGTCATGAGAGGATTTTCTTAGTATATATTTTCCCAAGCTCAACGCCTGGCTGATCAAACGCATTAATATCATAAAACTCGCCAAGGAACGCAATCGAACCTTCGAAAAGCATAAAGAGCGCACCAAGAGTTTCCGGATCGATCCGCGCCACCGAAAGTGTCGCCGTTGGCCGTCCATACTCAAAGAGTGCCTGCTCAGTCGCACGCTTCTCAACGGACATCAACTCCTGGAACGTCACACCCTTCAGGTACGCCATCGACGGATCGCTGACCGAAGCCGAAGGAATGACAAGTTGTTTTTTGTAGAGCTCGGCAACTTCGAGAAATACAATAAATTTATCACGCGGACCTTCCGTATAGAGCTGTATCTGTGAGTGCTGATCAGTGACGCCAAGCGCCTTGATCGGTGTCAGACCAACAGTTTCGGACTTCCCGATACTCTCCGCGAGCAGCTGTCGATACCAGTCGGCCAGGCTGTACAGCGCAGAGGAATAGGGCATTATGACCGTCATCGCCACACCCCGTTCCTGCTCAAGCACATACTGAATCGTCGCCAGTTGAAAAGGAGTATTCCGCACAAAACGCTTCTCGAAAAACGCATCACGCATCACGCGTGCTCCACCAAGGAGCTTCTTGATGTCAATGCCTAGGAGCGCCGCAGGCAGCAAGCCAACCGGACTCAACACAGAAAATCGTCCACCGACGTTATCCGGAATAGTGAAACATGGAATCCCATCTTTCGCAGCAATTCCACGCAGCACGCCTCGAACGGCATCCGTCACAAAGACAAAATGTTTCTTGGCAATAATGCGTCCAGCCTCCCGCTCCATCTTCGCGCGGAAGTAGTAGTACTGACTCATCGTCTCTGGGGTGGTGCCTGACTTGGTCGCCACAATAAAGAGTGTTTTTTTATACGAAATCGTCTCTTCGAGCTGCGCGATCACCGATGGATCGATGTTATCGAGCACAAAGAGCTGTGGCTCTTTGCGGGCACGTTTCGGAAGAACATTCCAAAAAGGATGCTTCAGCGTCTGGAGCAGGCAGGTCACGCCAAGCGCCGATCCACCAATGCCCAGCACGACAATATGATCAAACTTCCCCCGAACCTTCCGCGCATACTCCAGAATCTCAGCAACGCTGCGGGTGTCATCAGGCAGATCATAAAAGCCCTGTCCGCGCGTACGAATCAACTCAAGAAATCGAGGAAGTTTTGCGGCCTCCGCCGCAAATCGTGAGCGGGGGACACCGTGGTTTTTGAGCTGAAAAAGATGTTCGTAACGGAACTGAACCATGGGGATGATATGAAACAAAACTATAAGACAAAATTAACGTGATTTCGACCAGTCTTCCATAAACTTCTGGAGTCCTATATCGGTAAGAGGGTGCTTTGCCAGCTTCTCAAATACCGAGAAAGGCATTGTGCAGATATCAGCGCCGAGCTTGGCCGCGTCGGTCACATGTCGAGGATGACGGACGCTCGCCACGAGAACTTCCGTGTCAAAACCATACGCATCATAAATCTGCATAATCTCTTCAATCAGTTTCATGCCATCTTCACCGCAGTCATCGAGCCGTCCTATAAAAGGACTGACAAACGCCGCGCCAGCTTTTGCCGCCAGCAAAGCTTGATTAGCGGAAAAAACAAGCGTAATGTTCACCGAAATGCCCTCATCAGAAAGCGTCCGACAGGCCCGGAGCCCTTCGAGAGTCATAGGGAGCTTCACGTAGACATTTGGAGCCCAGCCAGCATACACACGGCCCTCATTGAGCATTCCTTCGTAGTCAGGAGCGAGAACTTCAGCACTCACCGCGCCCGGAGTCATCTCACATATCTTCCGGATAATCGTCTCAAAAGACCCTCTCTCCTTACTTATAAGGCTAGGATTGGTCGTCACTCCATCCAGGAGACCCCACTCGGCGACGCGAGCGATCTCATCAAGATTAGCAGTGTCGAGAAAGAGTTTCATAGAAAGGTAAAAAACTAGAAAAACTATACAACAAAAAAAGTCCCGCCGCTAGAGCAGGACTTCTCAGTACTTTTGAGCTTTAATTCAAGGCTACTTACTCGCGACCGTAGCTTTGGCAAGTCGTGACTTCTTGCGGGCAGCATTGTTTTTGTGAATAATGTTCTTCTTGGTAGCTGTATCGATAACCGAGAAAGCCTGGGGGAGAAGCTTCTCAGCCTCAGCGATCTGACCAGCTTTAGCTAGCTTTAATACATCCTTCATAACCTTCTTCAACTCATCTCTAACCTTATAATTACGAGTCTGAGCCTTGAGCGACTGGCGCATAGATTTCTTCGAAGCTGACAAATTAGGCATAAAGTTCGTTTTCAAAAATAAAGCAGAGCAAATATAGACATCAGAAAGCCCATTGTCAACAAATTTACAAAGGTATTGACAAGAATAGAAAACTTAGTATAGAATCATCACCTTAGTACATATATCTTATCAAACCCTAACTCTCTATCCCTATGCATAACATGTATAAAAGATTGATTGCCGTAGTTGTTGCCACCATGACTGGTGCGGTAATGATTATCCAGCCACTCGCAGCCGTCGGTTACGACGAGAGCTCAAATCCATATGACTTCGCAGGAAGTTTCAACTCTTCTTCTGGAGCAGTGTCATCTGCTGGTATCAGCGAGATTGCTCTTTCGAAAGATATTTATGACCCGAATACTCAGGGTTCAAATATGATTAACTTTACCCTCAGCAGTACGGTTTCAAATCTGAATGTCTATTTGAAGAGCTCAACAGGCGCAACGATCAAAACAATCGCGAGCCAGAATCAGCTCACCACAGGATCTCAGTCAATTGCCTGGGATGGATCTGGAGCGACAGCCACAAAGGTTCCAGTAGGTGTCTACTATATTGAAGTACAAGCGACAAGTACCAGCGGAGGTACATCGGTTCAGAATCATGGCGTCTTCGTAGTTCCATCAAGCCCAACCGCACCAGTAATCACAAACGTTAATGTCTCTCCAGCCGTCATGACGCCAAGTCAGCCAGCAACATTCACCTTCACATCAGCAGCTCCAGCTCTTGCAGAGATTAACGTCTTCAACATCGGCGGCGCAGGTGTTGATCTTCCAATCCGTTCTACAGATTTTGCAGCAGTCACAGGTGGTAACACCTGGGTATGGGACGGAAAGAAGGATGATGGATCAGTCGTTCCAACAGGGGAATACACCGTAACCATCGCTCTTCACAACACCACATCATCACGACTTACTGCGATGAAGGCGGTCATGACAAATTCAACAGGAACAAATCCAACAGGAGTATTGATCACATCATTCAACTTTTCACCAACGACGCTGACCGTCGGTGGTTCAGCAACCATTTCAGCAACGCTTGCAGCGAACTCTCTGGTCAGCTTCAAGGTTACGAACAGCAGTGGTACGGTTGTACGAAATAATGACAGCATGCTCTGGTCATCTGGAAGCAACTCGTTCACATGGAACGGCCTGGATAATAATAGTGCACAACTCCCAGCAGGAACCTATACCTACGAACTCACCGTTCAGAATCTCAATACTGGTCTCGTTGAAAAGCGAACAGGTACGGTCACGATCACGGGAACAACTGATGGCGGAACAGGTCCAGTATCAAATGGAACGGTTATCTTGAATGATAGCGTTTCACCAACAACCTACAACCCACTCAAGACCGTTCTCCACGTCAACTACTATATTCTCGGTACAGCAAACGTTACGGTCTTCATTATGAAGGACCAGTCAATCGTCAAGACACTCAAGAACTTTGTTTCTGAGTCTGGTACCAACATGGCAATCTGGGACGGCCGAGATATTACAGGAAAGTATGTCGCTGGCGGAACATACCGATACCGGGTTATTGCAAACGCAGGTACGGTTACAGATGTAAAAGAGGACACTTTCACGGTCACAGGAGGAGTGAGCGCTGACCCAACGGTCTACTGCGCAGGATTCAAGGACGTGAAAACAGATTCGAAGTACTGTAACGCGATCGTTGATATGAAGAAGCTTGGAATCTTCGAAGGTTACTCTGACAACACCTTCCGACCAAATGCAGCGATCAACCGTGCAGAAACAGTCAAGGTCGTCATGCACGCTCTCAAGTACAACGTTCCAAAGACAGGCTGGTACTTCAACAGCGCAGGATTCAAGGACGTCTACTCAGGTGCATGGTATACACCATACCTCGCAGCAGCTCGTCTCTATGACATCATCGATGGCTACAAGGACAAGACCTTCAAGCCTGGCCAGACCGTCAATCGTGCTGAGATGTTGAAGATCTTCCTCGAGAGTGCAAACATCACCAAGCAGAGTGTTCCATGTGTTGACAAGCCATACACGGATGTCTCAAAGACCGTATGGTACAAGAAGTACGCATGCTATGCGAAGTACTACTCTCTCGTTGACGGCACAGGCAGCAAGCTCGTTCCAGCAACAGCGATGACACGAGGTGATGTCGCTGTCATGATCTACCGGGCACAGCTCCAGGGTCTCATGAAGACACTCCCACCAAAACCAGCCATCGACTTCTCAAAGATTAAAGAGTACCAGTTCCCATACTTGGGATTCTAAAGAAACTTAAAAAAAGCAGGAAATTTTCCTCGGATCACGGCTGCCCAGCCAGAATAGATAATTAACGGGCATGCAGATTGTGACCATCGGAAAACACTCCTGCTTTTTTTGTGTCTTAAAAATATATAATGTATAGTGTGAGTGTTCTTAAACATTTCCTCACTGACCACTCACATGAAACTCAAAAGCCTTTTTCTCGGTATTGTTGCTGGTGCATCGCTCGGCATGCTCTTCGCCCCAAAGGCAGGAAAAGACCTCCGCGATAAAATGAAAAAAGAACGTGACGACGGCGGCAGCGGCCTAAACAGTCTCGGCGATTCCATGAAAGAATCAGGCGAGTCGCTCCTGACCTACACCCAGAAGCTCTGGGAAAAAGCCGAAAAATACTTCGACGAAAAACTCACCGAGGACGAGGGTGGAAGTCCGCGCGGTGGAAAAAAAGGAAAATAGAGTTAATAGCTAGGCAGAAATTTCCACATGGAGGCCCTTTTTATATTGGCTACATCCCCCGGATCTCTTTCATCATGTCCACGCGCTTCTGAATCAATGCTCGAGTGCCGATGTCTTTTCGGTAAAACACAGGACCGCCCACCAATGAAGCCGCACTCTCAGCCAGCTTCTCAGCCTCCTCGAGCGTATCGCCAATGCCTACAAGAGCGATCGCGCGCGAGCCACACAGGATCAAATCATCGCCCTGCTGATCGACTGAGGCGTAGTACATTCGAACACCAGCTGGGATCTCCGGGAGAACGAGCCTCTCACCTTTGACGGGTTTGGCTGGATAGCCATTCGGAACAACATACTTACAAACCGTGGCCTTTTGTTCGAACATAATAGCAACTTGATCGAGGGACCGATCAATCATTGCTTCGCAGATTTCAACAAAATCGCTCTGCAAAAGTGGCAACACATTCATCGCCTCGGGATCACCAAATCGGGCATTGTACTCAATCAAACGAACGCCATCTCGAACGGCGATAAAACCGCCGTACATGATACCTTTATAAAACTCATCGTTTTCTTTCTGAAGTGCCTCTTGAACCATACCAGTAATGGCTCGTGCCTGATCGACATCCTCCATGCTCAAGAACGGGAGAAGATGATCGGCGTCGCTATAGGTTCCCATGCCTCCCGTATTTGGACCAGTGTCGCCCTCAAAGGCTCGCTTATGATCCTGAACCACCGGCATCTCAACGGTATGGATCCCATCAGCAAAACTCATCAGGGAAAACTCCTGGCCAACCAGTTTTTCTTCGATGACCACGCGGCCAAATCTCTCAATAGACTCCAAGGCAAACTCAATACCCTCATCAATAGAGTCAAAATGTTCGCCCTGTACAATCACGCCTTTACCTCCCATGAGGCCGTCAGCCTTTACTACTAGTTGCGAGCCATCAGCGACCAGCCTCTCCGCAAATTCTCGCGCTTCCGCAACATCCTTAAACACACCAAACTTTGGATTTCCGGGAATTCCGTACTTCTCAAGCAAGTTTCTCGTAAATGACTTCGATGACTCGAGCTGCGCACCCTTTTTGAAAGGCGCCACCGACTCGACTCCAACCTTCAAGAGTTCATCAGCAAGCCCTGCGCCAATCGGATCATCCGGTCCAATCACCGCAAAATCCGGACGAATCTTTTCCGCATAGGCCTTCACCGCCTCCATATCCATGAGATCTCCAATTTCGTATCCCTCAGAAAGGTGCATGATGCCGGGATTTCTCGTCTTCGCAAAAACATACACATGAACATCTTGCGGACTTCGTTTCAGAGTTTCAGCAAGAACATGTTCACGAGCACCGGCGCCAATGAGGAGAATTTTTTTCATGCGGGAGCGATGTAAAACTTAAATAAGGGTAAGCTGATCATCAGCAGGAGCATCGGCAGATTCAAAAGCAGAACCAGGTCGTTCAGCAGCCGATCGAATCGCATCCATCTCATCGAGACGCTTCATGGTAATATCTTTGGTCGGGTACTTGCCATCCATGCACGCAGCACAGAACTTGGTAATCTTTTTATTACCCTCGTGGGCAGCCCAGATGAGGTCATCGATCTCCTGGTAAAAAAGTTTATCAGCACCAATTTCCTTACAGATCTCGTTAATGCTGAGCTTATTGGCAATGAAGTCACGCTTGCTTGGCATATCAACACCATAGACGCACGGGTTTCGAAGTGGTGGCGCCGATGAGGCAAAATAAACATTTTTTGCACCGGCATCACGAACAATCTGAATAATTTTCTTACAGGTGTTTCCTCGAACAATCGAGTCATCAACGAGAAGAATATTTTTCCCACGAATCTCAAGCTCGATTGGCATGAGCTTATATTTGATACTCTTCTTTCGGATAGCCTGACCAGGCATAATGAACGTTCGTCCAATATATCGATTTTTAATAAGACCCTCTCGGTACTTCACACCGAGTTCTTCCGCAACAGCAAGCGCCGAAGATCGAGCCGTATCAGGAACAGGCATAACAACATCAATAGGAAGTTTCTCTTTCTTGAGTGTCTTTCCAATTTTCTTGGCCAGGACATTACCCATGCGGAGACGGGTCTTATAGACGCTGATTTTATCAATGACCGAATCGGGCCGTGCGAGGTAGACAAACTCAAAAATGCAAGGAGCCCAGTCAGTTTTGATGCACTGCTTGCGATGGATCTTGCGGTTCATGTCAATATAGACGACCTCACCTGGCTGAACATCGCTCACAATATCAAAACCCATACCTGCGAGAGCAACGCTCTCGGAAGAAAAGACATATTCTTTCACGAGAGATTCGGTGTGGCGCTCTCCAATGAGGAGCGGACGGATACCCTGAGGATCACGAAAGGCAACGAGGCCATGATCGGCGATCATCATGATGCATGAGTAACTTCCCTTGAGTCGCTTAAAGACCTTTTCCATAGCGTGGAAGAGATCTTTTGGCTCGAGCTGGAGCTTGTTGAGTTTGAGAATTTCATTGGCCACTACATTGATAAGTACCTCAGAGTCAGACGACGTGTTGAGATATCGGATATTATCCTTGATAACTTGATTCTTGAGCTGCTCGTAGTTGGTGAGATTTCCGTTGTGAATCAGGGCGATGCCAAATGGTGAGTTAACAAAAAACGGCTGAGCTTCAGCCGCATCATAACTTCCAGCCGTTGGATATCGAACGTGACCGATACCCATATTTCCCTTGAGTCGAAGCATGTTTTTCGTGTGGAAAACATCCCGAACAAGGCCATTTCCCTTTTTGAGGTTGAAGTGGCCGTCAAAGGTCATAATACCTGCTGAATCCTGTCCGCGATGCTGGAGTGTGGTCAAGCCGTCATAAATCTCTTGCGCTACATTGCCATTTCCCATGATTCCTAGAATGCCACACATACGGAGAGGGGGTTAGGGGGCTTAAACAGGGAACAAATAAAACTGCGCTTTTTTCGCACCAAAAGTATACAGGATCATCGGCTTCCCGCAAGGTGTTTCGCAGCTTTGACGATATTTTCCATGAGGCAGGCGACCGTCATCTGTCCGACTCCGCCTGGAACAGGGGTAATAGCGTACGCCTTCTTTGAAAGAGCCTCAAAGTCGGTATCTCCACAGAGGGTGCCATCCTGCTTTCGATTGATGCCGATATCCACCACCACGACGCCATCCTGAACCATATCCTCCGTAATAAGGTTTTGCTTACCCACGGCAACACAGATAATCTCCGCGCGCTTGGTATGGAACTTGAGGTCCTTCGTTTTGATATGGCAGACCGTGACCGTCGCACCGCGATTGAGCAGCATGATCGCGAGTGGTTTTCCAACGACATTGCTCGCGCCCACCATCACGACTTCTTTTCCTTCAACCGGAATGTCGTACGCCTCGAGAAGCTCGACAACGCCCTGTGCCGTGCACGGAGTGAGTCGCTCAAAATCGGTTCCCAGCGTCATTTTTCCAACATTGTATGCCGTAAAACCATCCACATCTTTTTGTGGGTCGATAGCCTTCATGACAAGCGGGGTGTTGACATGCGCAGGAAGGGGAAGTTGAACGAGAATACCATGAACAGATGGATCTTCATTAAGCACGTGAATTTTTTCTACGAGCTCATCAGTCGTGATCGATGCATCGAGTTTAGTGTGTTCGGAAATAATCCCTGCCTCCTTGCAGCGCTTCACTTTCTGGCCGATGTAGACGACAGATGCTGGATCCTCGCCAACCTGCACCACCACGAGTTTTGGCTCAATCCTACGCGCCTTCAGCGCCTCAACATCACTCGCAACACTCGCGATCACCTGTCCGGCTATTTTTTTTCCATCGAGCAAAATCATGAATTTGATATACTAGGGGATGAAAGCCCCCAAAGCATAACAAACTTTCCTATGATGTGGAACATCTTTTCGTTTCAAACGTCTGATCATCTTGAGCTTTACGGAGGCCTGATAAAAGCCAAAAAGCCAACAAAGTCGATCGTCGTTCATGTTCACGGTATGACCGATCAGTTTTTCGAAGGGCAGCTCGTGACAACCGTAGCGAAGGCGGCAAACGCGGCCGGACACGACTTTTTCGCTTTCAATAATCGAGGGGCGGGCATAGTCTCTCTTATCAAAAAGCAATTTTTTGGAACCTCGCTCGAGCGTTTCGAGGACTGCACGAAAGATATCACCGCCGCGGTGAAAACCCTGCAAAAAATGGGATATAAAAAGTTTATTTTCTCAGGTCACTCAACCGGCTGCCAGAAAATTACCTACGCCACTTCAATTAAACGCTCGCTTGCTGACGCACTCGTGCTACTCTCGCCAGCCGATGACTTGAATTTTCATAAACAGGTTCTCGGAAAGGAGTTTCATAAACGGCTGAAGGAGGCCGAAAAACTTGCAAAGAAAAATAAAGGCGACACGATTCTTCCAAAAGAATTTAAAACACCAATGTTTTCCGCGCAGCGTTTTTATCATTTATTGAAAGAAAACTCCGTGGAGGGAAATATTTTTAACTACTCGAAACCCCTGGGCTATCTGAAAAAACTTTCACAGCCGGTGCTCGCGGTCTTCGGAGAAGAGGAGCAGTACGCGGCAATCGAGCCAGAAGATATGCTCGCAAAAATTGCCGCATCCGTTACGAATAAAAAGTCAAAAACCGTGCTGATTCCAAAGGCAGACCACAGTTTCCATGGAGAAGAAAAGCCTCTTTACGCCGCGCTCAAAAAGTTCTTCACCGCGGTATAGATTTTTTCAGCGGATTCTTCTTTCATTGGTTTCATCTGGATACGCGTCCAGCCGTATCGCGTGGCGAGATCAGAAAAAGTAGCCTGCGCCTTATCAACCAGTTCGTCGTTCGACTCATGAATATGTCGCTCCTCTTTGGAGTGCATCGAGCGGGTACCTTCGAGGAGCATCGCAAAATCTTCTTTCATGAGATACCGATTCAGCGTCTCCAGCCACTCCCGATCCGCACCCTTGGTGACACCCCAGCCAATACCCGTTCCCGTGTAGTCTTCGGCGACGACGATCTTTCCACTCGTCAGCCACTCCTCAAGCGTTGGCTGAAACTGATGTCGATTCAGGGTGAACCACATTTGAAGTTCTTCCTCGGAAATACCCTGCATACTTTTATCGCTGTGTCTGAGAACGCGATTCAAAAAAGAACCGGTTGGATCCATGTCATAGATTGGATACTTCACATACAGGACATCATGTCCGGCATCCTGCAGTCGTTTC